>Ga0316217_10001580_pt1 | contig 29290 bp, 18 predicted proteins | sample 1anoAmetaG_FD_203633 | JGI IMG/M metagenome (GOLD analysis project Ga0316217, IMG submission 203633) | Freshwater microbial communities from Trout Bog Lake, Wisconsin, USA - 1anoA | ecosystem: Environmental > Aquatic > Freshwater > Lake > Hypolimnion/Profundal zone | place: USA: Wisconsin... | reverse complement strand
CACCGGGTTTAAGCACGCCGATCACCGGGACGGGAAACTCCGCGTGCAGGGCCTCGAGCGCCAGGGCGCTGGCGGTGTTACAGGCCACCACGAGCATCTTGGGGGACAGCCCCATCAAGAAGCGCAGGCATTGGCGCGTGAAGCGGTGTACCGTGGCGGGGGATTTGGTGCCATAGGGCAGGCGGGCGGTATCGCCCAGGTACACCAGCGGCTCGCCGGGCAGAACCTGGCGCAAGGCCCGGGCCACGGTCAGGCCGCCCAAACCCGAATCAAACAACGCGATGGGAGGCCCTTCGGACAGCAGGCCGTTGGTTACCATAAGAATCCTTGCTATGACAGCGCCGCGTGGTCATCCGGGGCCAGGGGCGCTGCCGGTGGCGGGGTGGGCGGCACCTCGGCCGCCAGGACGCCCAGTTCTTCCAGGGCCAGTTGGGCGGCACGCTGTTCGGCGGGTTTTTTGGCCGGGCCCCAGGCCGACGAAAATGCCCGGTGCCCGATGACCACGCGCACCTCGAAACACTTGCTGTGGTCGGGCCCTTTTTCATCGAGCAGTTCGTACATCGGCGTGCCGCTGAGATTCTGCTGCGCATATTGCTGGAGGAGGGATTTGTAATTCTGCTGGTGGGTGGTGCGGGCAAATTCCTGAATCCAGGGATCCATGTGCTGGAGAATAAAGTCGCGGGCGGCGGCATAGCCGCCGTCGATATAGATGGCGGCGGTGATCGATTCGTAAACGCCCGCCGCCAGCGAACTGGGCAGTTCGGCGCGGGTGGTCATGCCCTTGCCCACAAAGATCAGTTCCGTCAAGCCCAGGCTGTTGGCCACCGCGGCGCACGTGGTGCGGCTGACGACGGCGGACTTGAGCTTCGTCAGGTCGCCTTCGAGATAATCGGGAAACAGTTCATAGAGCCGGTGGCAGACGACCAGGCCCAGCACCGCATCGCCCAGGAACTCTAGGCGCTCGTTGGATTCCCGCCGTCTTTCGGCCACCGAGGAGTGGGTCAGCGACTCTTTGAGCAACTGGTGGTCGGTGAACCGATAGCCCAGCATCTGTTCGCATTGTTCCAAGAGTTGTTCGGAAACCATCCCTGCTCCTGCGCTAAAAAGAAGCGGTCCCGGCGCCGCGTGGCGCCGCCCGGCCAGGGGCCGGGACGAACGGGTTAGCGCAAAGCGCTGGAGCTGTCGCACATTACGGCAGAACCAGCGGTCGGCGATATCCCACCGCGTCCCGATAGATCCCGGCGGACCCTGATCTATATCGGTAATTTACTTTGCGGCGCACAGAGATTCAACGCCATCCCTGCGCGACTCAGGCCGGGACCGGCCGCCGCAGGGGCTTTTCTTCGACATAACGCGGCAGACGCAGGGCCTGCCCATACTGCCAGGCCGCCCAGAGCCAGAACAGCGGCGTCAACTCCTTCCACCCGGTCTTCCAGGCCCCTTTGAAGGTGGGTTGCGCCAGGGCGGTCTGGTCATCCAAGGCCAGATCTTTGGCGCAGATCTGGGCGTAAACGTCCTTGACGTGCAAGGCCCGCAGGTATTCCAGGGGACGGCCTTCGGTCAGGCGGCATTTGGTGGCGTAGGGGGCCAGCTGGTGCACCCGGGCGCAATGCACCGCATACAGCGTGCGCGCGTTGCGCCACCCCGGCAGGCTCAGGTGCCGGGCCGGGGCGCTGCACGAGCGTATGTACCCGTGATTGTCGGTGGCGATGGGCGGATCCCCGGGATACTCGGAAATAAACTCGAGGGCCGTGCTGCGGACGCTCCAGTGCAGGCGGCGGCGCCACACGCGGCCGCGGGCGCACAACGTCAGCACGGCAACATCGCGCCGGCGCGGATTTTCCAGCAGGGCCAGGAACCGCTGGTTGGGCGCCCCATCGAACAGCAGCGCGGCGGCCGCGAGCTCAAAGCCATCCGGATACAGGGCCCGCAGGGTATCGTGCGTAAAGCGCTCAAAGGCCGGCGGCATCTGGGGCTGATCCGGATGCACGCGGACAATGTCCGGCATGGCGGATGTGCCCCATTTGTAATAGATGAACAGGGGCCCGACCAGAAATGGCGCCAGCAGCAACGTTCCGCCAATGGTCCACATTACGTCCGTCACTCTCGCCCTCCCGTTGCGCGGCCCGCAACGTACCCTGCTCCCCGGGACATTCTAGGCCGGAGCTGGGGAGTGAAAGTCGAAAAATAAATTTTCCCCGGGATCGGACGGCGGCGTGCCGGGAACCACAGCGCCACTGGGCAATAGAACCATGGATGAACCCAGCGCGGCACAGCTGCAACCAAAAGAATAAACACGAAGTCGCGACCACGAAGAAAGGCCACGCGAGGGAACCACAGATAAACACAGATGAACACAGAATTGGGGATGGGGATAAAGAGGCTGGAAATTTGCGCAGCGAACGCTGAAATGGATGGATTGGGATGCCGCAGACCTGGAGTTCACTTGCCGCAGTAGTCGATCGAACGGGCAATGGCCGACCGCAGGTCTGCCCGGCGCACGATCTTGTCGATGAAGCCCTTTTCGCAGAGGAATTCCGCCCGCTGGAATCCGTCGGGCAGTTCGGCGCGGATGGTGCTGGCAATCACGCGGGCCCCGGCAAAACCGATCATCGCCTTGGGCTCGGCGAAGATCAGATCGCCGAGCATGGCAAAGCTGGCGGTGGTGCCGCCATAGGTGGGGTCGGACAAAACACTGATAAACAAGCCGCCGGCGTCGTCAAAGCGCGCCAAGGCCGCGGAGGTTTTAGCCATCTGCATCAGGGAGATGGTGGATTCCTGCATGCGCGCCCCGCCGGAACAACTGACAATAACCAGGGGCAGGTTTTCCTTGGTGGCCCGTTCGATCGCGCGCGTGAGCTTTTCGCCCACCACGGCACCCATGGAGCCGGCCATAAACTCAAAATCCATCACCGCCAGCATGATGGGGCGGCCTTTGATGAACGCCCGGCCCACATGCACGCCATCTTTGGCGCCGGTTTTGGCCTGTTCATCGAACAACCGTTGCGCATAGGATTTTTTATCAATAAATTCCAGAATATCACGCGGGGCCAGGTCCGCATCCATTTCTTCAAACGTGCCGGCATCGACCAGCATATGGATACGTTGGCGCGCCGAAACCCGAAAATGGTGCTGGCAATCCGGGCAGGTATGCAGGGCCTCTTCCATCACTTTTCGGTAAATCATGGCGGTGCACGACGGGCAACGCAGCCAGAGACCTTCCGGAACGTCCACGTTCTTGCGCTTTTCTATCAGCCCTTCCCACGTATTGGTCTGTATCTGGGCCATCGGTCGTCCTTCCCTTGGGGTGGCAATCGTTCAGGCCATGGGACCTGACCGCTGCGGTGGTCGGAGCTTCCCTGCCGCAGAGCAACATGTCGCCACGGTTTCGTATCCGCAATGCGGCAACTACTTCCGGTGGCGCAACTAATCCATTAGTCAATCAGGCACGATAACTCATCGGCTGGCCAAGGTCAATCGCGGATGACCTGAGTCGGGCCGCCAACCTCATCCGTATCGGCAGGGTTTCGGACGTTTGTTCAACTTAAACGGTGGTTATAGGACGGAAATGTTCGCAATAATGATTAATCAGGAATATGGGGTGGCCAACTGGCCGTGAAGTTGCGAATGAAACGCCGGTATTCCGCTTCGAGCTCTACGACATTCGGATTGATATATTCCGTGAGATACAACGGGCCAGCCACGGCGTTCCAGTGTTCGGTGAACGCACTGACCTCCGGACCCGTCAGGCCGGTGCCGGCGAGTTTGGTGGCCAGGGTTCCGGCGCGCGCATCGGCCAGAATTCTGGCCAGATGGCTGCGATAGTGGCTGTGCTCCAGAAAAAGGATAAGCCCCCAAAGCTGGGCATAGTACGCGTCAATATGTTTCGGGGGCAGTTTGATCACCTTGCCGGCATGGGTATCCACGATGGCTTGGAGCGTCCAGAGGCGGTTTTCGCGGTCGGCCGAACGCAGGGCTTGGAAGCGGCGGAAATTTTTCTCCGGCGCAAAGGCGGGGGTAATGCCGTCCCAGACTACCGCCTCGCTTTGGGTGGCCAGGCCCTCTTCGAGCCAGCTGGGCAGGCGATCCTTGAAGGCAAACCAACTGTATTGGTGCCACGCTTCGTGGCTCAGGACCGACAAGGTGGCTTCGCGCCCGATATCGTAACCGGCGAAGATGCCCTCCTGGCAGTAGCCGCCGGCAGAAATCTGGAGGTAGATGGGGGCGTTGGTTCCCGCCCGCAGGCGGGTGTAGAGTTCCCACGCGTTGCGATCGGCAAATACATAACAGTCCATTGGACCGGGCACCGCCGTATCCGGATGCAACGCGGCAAAGTGAGACCAGCAGGCTTCGAGTATGCGGCTGATGAGCTGCTGGTAAAGCGGATCCTTGATGGTGGTGTAAACGTGGTAATGCCCGGTGGTGATGGCCGTGCCAGGCACTTGACCAAACTGCCAGGGCTCGGTTTGCAGCGGCTGGTGGGCCAGATCGCCGACGAGGTCGCGATTGGCCAACGGGCCGGAATCCAAACCGGCACAGCCACCCAGGCCGAGCGCTAAGCTGCCCAGCACCAGCCAGATAGATACTCTCGCGGAACACCAGCGCACGAAATGATTCCTTTTTGCGAGTTCCAGACAGGATCAAAACAGCCACCGCACCGCCCCAGTAGCGTGCCGCTGCCATCGAAAGAGAATACGCCAGCGTAGTTTTTCCGGCGGAGCATTGCAAGGATTGCCGGCCCGAAGCGTTGAATAAACAGGTTTATTTGCAACTTGCTGGCAAGACCGGCGTGTTGGTGATAGAACTTAACGATGGATTTGGTGGATCGAGGTCGATCGGAATGTTTCCGCGCCCCTCGATTTTGCTGCTATTGAAAGGAATTCTCTATGCGTCACATGAAACTCGTTGCGATTCTCGGGGTTTTGGCCGTGCTGGCTTTTGTCATGATGCCGACGTTGCGGGCCGATGATGCCGCCACCGGTTCGGTCAGCGGGACGGTCGTCGATGCCTCCGGCGCGGCGGTCAGCGGTGCGAAAGTTTCCGTGTTTGGCCCCAAGCCGACCGATGGCAGCAAGCCCGTTGCCGTGGGAACTGGAACTACTGACGACAAAGGCGCTTATAGCATCAAGAGCCTGCCGCCGGCCACCTACACCGTCGCCGCGTCGGTGAAGGAAAAGAAGCTGCGGGGCATGGCCAAAGACGTGGTGGTCGAAGCCGCCAAGGAAACCAAGGTTGACCCGATCACCGTCAAGGAAGGCCACAAGAAGAACTAAACGTTCGGCGGCGGTGGAACGATCATCGCCAACCAGCAGAAATGCTCCGGAATCCCCGCACGAACGTGCGGGGATTCTTTTTTTGCGATCCGACCGATCAATCTGATCGCTCGGATCGGTCCGATCTTGTTGCCCTCGTGCTGGGGACCGCACCTTATTTCTCAGCGGTGGGCCGGGGCAGGAGCGCTGGCACATAATTGGCGGGGAAATAATCGCTCAGTGTGCTTTCCGTCGAGTAGATCACCACGCGGCGATTCTGCCGGAGCGTTTCGTTGTCGTAAACCTGCGCCTTAAGCGGTTCGTTGGCGCCGCAGGGCACAGGGCGCAGCAGACGCCGGTCGATGCCCAGGCGGGCGAGTTCGTCGGCCACCACCGTGGCGCGCAGGTACGAAAGATTGCGGCCTTCCGGGTCATCGGTGCGCAGGGCAATTTCGTCCGCCGAAACGTGGGCCTTGATCATGAGAATATTGGACTTGCCGCGCACAATGTCGGCGACCTTGGCAACCACCCGGGCGGCATTGGGCGTGATCACCGCACTGCCGCTGTCAAAGAGGATCAAGCCGCCGGAGGCCAGCTCCTTGCCATCGCGGATGTTGGTGACCCGGGGGTCCTGGCCGTCGGGGGCATCGGCGGGATTGTCGGTACGCCCCATGGGCTTGTCGCGTGTGGGCACAGGAATGCCACGGTAGTGGTTGACGCGCAGGGAAAATTCGTCCATGGCATCGGGCGCCGGCACGGCGCCAAACTGGGCCGCAATGGCGGCGGCGGTGTTGAGTTGCTGCGCCGCGCCGCCCTGCTTGAGGGCGTAAAGCACCACGAAGAAGCTCATCAGCAGCGTCACCAGGTCGGCATAGCTGATGATCCACATCGGGGCGGATTCGCCGGCGGGCTCGGGAGCGGCTGCTTTTTTCTTGGCCATGGCAGGGTTTCCTTATTTCTCCTTGCCGCCGCCACTGGCGAAGGCCGGCAGATGGGCACGCTCCGAGGTGGAGAGGAAACTGAGCAGTTTGCTCTCGACAATGCGCGGGTTATCGCCGGCCTGGATGGCCAGGATCCCCGCGATGACGATCTCTTTGCAGAAGAGTTCTTCCTTCGAACGCACGGAGAGTTTATCGAAGATCGGGCCACAGACCAGATTCGCCCAGAGGGTACCGTAGAGGGTGCCGAGCAGGGCAATGGCCAACGCTCCGGCAATCTGGGCCGATTGGTCGCCGCCGCCGCCGCCATGGGCTTCGGCACCGCCCGCGTGGGCCTCGCTGGGACCAGCCATCTTCATGAACATGACGACTTGCCCGACCAGCGTGGCGGTCAGACCCAGGGCCGGGCCGTACTTGCCCATGAGCTCAAACATCTTTTTGCCGTGGTGGTGCCGTTCTTCGATGGCGCCCAGTTCAATATGTAACACCTGATCGATCACGGCGGGGTCCGCCCCGTCGATCGCCAGTTGCAGACCTTTGCGCAGGAACGGATCCTCGGTGGTCTTGACGCTGTTTTCCAGGGCCAGCACGCCGTCGCGCCGCGCTACTTCGGCAAAACCAACGATCTGCCGGATGATTTCATGGGGTTCCTGACCCTTGTGAAACAAATATTTAGCGAGGTATTTGGGCAGGTTTTTGATCGCGCTCATCGGCATGGACATGGCGGCACAGGAGAGCGATCCGCCGATCACCAGCACGAAGCCTTCTTTGGACAAGAAAGCTCCCATGCGGCCCTCGGTGCCTTCATACATGGCCCAGCCGACAGCGCCGAACGCACAAATAAGGCCCATGATTGTTGCGATATCCATTGCACCACCCGACCGAGAATAGTAACTGTAATTCTTATCGGTCAGGCAGGATGGGGGGTTAATCAAGCGTCCGGAAAGGTTTCCCGGGGGCGGGGCAGCAGGATAATCGCGTGCGGGCCGTCCGATAATCTTATGGTGCGTGCGGTAGTTATTCCAACGCTGACCAGCGCGCCCGGGCCAGTGAACGGCGCAGCATAACGTATACACCCACAGCCAGAATGGCCTCGCCCGCGCTGAACCACCAGAACCAGCCGCCGGACCAGGACCACACGCCCACACCCGATACCGCCATGGCCACGAACATGCCGCCGATCATATTGAGGCCGCGGCCGGCGGCCTTGGCCTCCTCGGTCGGCAGCGATAGCGGCAGCGCCTTGCCGCCCAGGTTGGGAACCAGGGCAAAGACCGGCAGGGCGATCAGGCCCGGCAGCAGGAGCAGTAACTGGGTGCTTTCATGGTGTGTGAGCCAGATCAGCAGGGCAAAGATCACGACAATGGGGAAGGTAAGAAAACACAGGACCGCCCGCCGGGCCCCGTGGCATAGTGCCGCGGGCCCCCAGAGCGGTGCGGCGCGGAAGATATCCGACGCCTGCCATTGCTGCGAGTATTGCAACAGGTTCAGGGCGAACAACGGCACCATGCCCAGGTAGGCGCTGGCGAAAGCCACGCCAAAGCCATTGGACCCCGTCCCGCCCCGGCCCTGATCCTGGATCATAAAGACCACCGGCAATACCAGGATGGGCGCCATGCCCGGATAAATGCGCAATTTAACGTCCCGGTCACGCAGCAGGTAGGCGGCCGTAAGCCGGAAGGCGGCCCGGGAGACCGGATCGCGGAGCCACCAGCGCAGGGGCGGCAGACCCAGGAAAACATCCATCCAGCGGCGGCCGCGGCGCGGGGGTACGCGCGGGGAGACATTTTCCCCGAGACGCTGGAGGCCCGTTTCGTAGTCGCCGGCGAGTTTGCCAAAGGCGCTCCAGAGCACCAGCCCGGTGGCCAGGATAGCACACGCGGCCAGCAGCCACGAACCGGGCGCCATGGTGCCGGCCAGGGCATCATCGAACCCGGCAAACCAGGCCGGCGGCAGCAGCGCGATTTGCCAGGAGGCTTTCCCGAACGGTACATATTTCCCGGAACGCAACACGATTTGCGGCAGGATCTGGCTCCCCAGCACCACCGCCACCGAAACCAGCACCTGCACGGTGGTCATGAGCCCTTCGAGCCGGCTGCGGCCAAACCAGCGCAGGCAAAGCTGGTAGGTCAGGACCACGCAGCCCGTGCAGAACAGGGCCTCCAGGGTCGTGGATAGGGCGTGGGCGAGCGGGAAAAGCCCATTGCCCTGGGGGGCGGCAATGCCCACGAAGAGGCCCACCAGATTCAGCGCACCAGCCAACCACAGCGACACTTCGACCAGCACGCGGATCTTGGCCCACAACAGTATGCGCGGCTGGATGGGGCGGTGGAGCAGGATGTCCGCCTCCTCCTTATTGAAGAGGACCTCGCCGGCCGACGATGCCACGAACATGCCCAGGAATAGAAAAGTCATGGCGTGGAGGTAAACCGCCAGGGCAAAAACCGGCTGGTGCACGAACGCCAAAGCCATGCAACCGAAAAGCGCATAGAAAAACAGCGCCAGGGCCAGCTTCTGGCCGACGGATTTGGGAGCCGTGGCACGCTTAAGCCCGCGGGCACTGCGGCCGCGGAGAAATAGCGTCAGAAACAGGCGGCGCAGCGTTTTGTCCAGCGGCGCAGCGGCCGCTGGCAAAGGGGGAGGCGAAGTTGTGGGGGCAGGGGTCATCATGGGCGGAAGGTCTTCGCAAAATCTTCGGCGCGGCGTTCGAGTTCGCCCCCGCCGGTCAGTTGGGTAAAAAGCTTTTCGAGCGTGCCGGAACTGTGGGCGGCGACCAGTTCATCGGGCTTGCCGTCGAGCAGCAGTTTGCCCTTGTCGATGATCAGCACCCGATCGCAGACGCGCTCGACGACATCGAGAATGTGCGAACTGTACACAATGGTCTTGCCTTCGCGGGCCAGGGTCTGGATGAGCGTCTTAAAACCCACGGCGGCGTTGGCGTCCAGGCCGTCCAGGGGCTCATCAAAAAACACCACCGGCGGGTTGTGCAGCAAGGCGGCGGTGATGACCACCTTGCGGCGCATCCCTTTGGAATAGGCGCCCAGGAGTTTGTCGGTCAGGGTGGCAAAGCTCAGGTCAAAAAAGGCGATGAACTGGGCAATCCGGTCGCGCGCGGCATTGGGCTCGATGCCATAGAGGGCGGCGACCATTTCCAGGTATTCCAGCCCGGACAGGGATTCGAACACCGCCCCGGATTCCGGCACGAAGCCCACGCGCCGTTTGACTTCGATGGGGTCCCGCTGGAGATCAAACCCGCAGACCGTGGCCCGGCCGCTGGTGGGCGCCAGCATGCCGGTAAGCATTTTAAGCGTGGTGGACTTGCCGGCCCCATTGGGCCCCAGGAACCCGACGATTTGCCCCGCGGGAATATCGAAGGAGAGCGCATCGACGGCGATCTGGGCGCCAAAGTTTTTGGTCAGGTGATCGAGCGAAACCATGCGTGAATTCCCTTCGGTGTTAGTGCAGATCTTTGGCGGATACAAATTTGTAGAGGCCGCCGTTTTCTTTGGCCAGTTGCTTTAGTTCCGCGGTGTAACCGGGTTCGTCCGTTACCAACGCACAGGTATTGATCCGCACTTTGTGGGCGTTGTTGAGTTCCTTGACCGCCTGGCGCAACGCCGGGCCGGCGGAGCCGTCAGTCAAATAATAAATCAGTTGCGGCTTGAGGGCGAAGGCTTTGGTGAACGCTTCCTGGCACGCCTTGAGCGCTGCGCGATCCGTTGATGTTTCGGGTTGCAGCGACTCGATTTGTTTGGCAATGTCCCTCTTGGCCTCCGTGGTGGCACGCATGAGATTCCCGGAGCCGAGGACCGCAACATTTTCCGCAAAGACAACAACGGCGACCTGCTGGATCGGCAAGAGATTGCCAATCGATGTCATTAATTCCTGGCGGACCGAAGCAAAATGATCGCGCAGTGAAACATCATGATCGATAACGTAAACGATCCTGAAGGCGCCTTGGTCGACTTGGCCCGAGAATTTCACACGGGGACCGGAATAATCATTATTTAAGCCTGTTGCCTTTGACGGGGAAACCCCGGCGTTAACAGACCGCCCGGCGGCGTTGCGCTCTGGCGTGTCATCGGTCGTGGGTTTCGAAGGCACGGCATCTGGTGGCATACCGAACGCGATCTGTTTGCATCCAGCGTCTGCCACAATTTGATAGACCTTGACGACGGTGAGGACGGGTGTTCGGCGATCGGCGGCAAGGACAATCTGAACACCTTCGAGATTGACACGGAGTTCTTCCATACGTTTGTGCAGCGGCGGGCCCATATCCACGCGTTTTCCGCAGGCCTCGACACTTACTTTGTTGCCCTCCATCTTCACCATAATATAGGCGCGGGTCGCTAACGCCGAGGATCCATCTCGCCCGACGTTCGGCATGTTGGCTTGAACGCGTGTTCCGTCGGCGCCCACGATCTGGTAATTTGCAATATCCGCCTGAGCGCAGGCGATGAGCGCCGGCACCAAACCCTCGTATGTCAAATTTTTGTCGGCGCGCAGACAGGCTTTGATCGCCGGATCCGCCTTCTTAGCGACGCGTAGTAAATCGGCAAGGCCCTTGTAGTCGGTGGGCTTGCCGTCGATCGAGACAGTTTGGTCATTGATGCCCGCACCGGGCGGCGGAGTGTGAATTTCCAGGGTCGCGATATGTTCCTCGGCGCGCGCGATGCCTCTGAAGAGCAGCAGGGCGGCCAGGGTGAAAAGAAACGCGATTTGGCGCATGGTCGGTCTCCGGCACGGATTGGTGGTGCAGTAAGAAGTATGGCATGGGGACCCGGAGAGTTCCACCATAAATATCACGATCCGCGAAGTACCACGGCGTCGCGGTGCGACGGCGCTAAACGGCAGGAACTCGCGCCGGCAATAACACGGCTTGGTTTCTTAGGCACTCGACTCTACAATGATAACCGTAAGGAGATTGCTCATGGTATTCCACGGACAAGTCAGGAACGGGGTGGTGGTGCTGGACGTACCAACGACGCTTCCGGAAGGGGCACGCGTACGGATTGAACCCGAGGTACCAGCCAGTCAGGAACCTACTTGGGCGGAGGTGTTCCAAGGTGTTTTGGGCAAAGCCGAAGGTTTGCCAACTGATCTGGCCAGAAATCATGACCATTATCTTCACGGCGCCAACAAACGATGACCCCTTATTTCGCAGACACGTTCTATTTTCTGGCTATGCTTAATCCGCGCGATGAAGCGCATGCACGGGTGGCCACGGTTTCCGCAACTCTGCGTCGACCACTGGTTACAACCGGTTGGGTATTGACCGAAGTGGCCGACGCGCTCGCCGGAACGCCTGCACGACGATTGTTTCGACAATTTTTACACCGCTTGCAATCTGACCCACGCGCCACGATCGTTCCTTTTTCCGCCGACCTTTTCGAGCGGGGAATTGAACTTTACGATGAGCGGCCTGATAAGGCGTGGTCGTTAACCGACTGCCTCTCCTTTGTCGTGATGCAGGAACATGGGCTCGCCGAAGCACTGACTGGGGATCATCATTTCGAACAGGCTGGGTTTACCGCCATGTTGCAATGATGGCGTCGTGATCGGCTGCGGCCGATGAGGGGCGGGCAGGATGCCCGCATTACGGTTGATCCTCGATCTTCAACTTCATCTCATCCGAATTCGCTTTTAGTTCCGGGGCATACATGGCGCTGGCTTTGGTCGGCAGGGCGCTGAAGGTGCCGGGGATTTCGGCGTGCAGGCGGTAGGAGACCGAGTGCTTGCCACGGGCCAGGGTGCGGGCGAAGAAGCAGACGCGCTCGTCGCGCAGTTCCATGTAGGCGCCCAAGTCGTTGCCGTTGTAGCCGGAACGCACTTCCACCGCCTCGCAGCCGGCGGCCTTCATGTCTTCAAACAGGATGTACTCGTAATCGTTCTTGGAGTCGATCTCCAACTCCACTTCCAGCAGGTCGCCGCTCTTAAGCGTGGCCAAGTCCGCCAGTTCCTGACGCTCGTATTTCTCGACCTTTTCCAGTACCGCCTGGCCACGGGATCCGCTGGCTTGCACCTTCTTATCCACGGGAACCAGCTTGTAGAACTTGCGGCCGACCTTGATTTCCAAGCCGGCATGCGTGATCGGGTCTTCCAGCGTGAAGTTGGTCAGGTAGGCGTTGTAATAGACCGGGCCGGTCCCCTTGCGCTCCAGGCCCAGCACGTGCTTACCGGTGGTAACCGCCGCGCCGGTGAGGACCAGCTTGTTGTCAAAGGTAAACAGGTTCTCGGCGTTGATCGTGACCTCTTTGACCTTTTTGCCATCGAGCGTCAGGGCCAGGGTCATATCCGGCTGGTCTTCGCCGCTGGCACGGATGAAAGCGGCCAGGGCCTCGATGCACAGGGCGGTGTCGCGCGTGGAATTCCAATAGGTGGCGTGCTTGCGGTTGTTGATCAGGTACTTGGCCAGGCGCGGGGTCAGGTCGCTCTTGGGATCCGTCGCGGCCAGCAGCTTGATGTAATACGCCTGGGCCTCAAACTCGCTGCCGTACCAGCACCACCACCAGTTGTTCTCCGGCAGTTTCAGATAGGCGGTCTGGTTCTCGTTGTCTTCGACCACGAACTGCCGGATGTTCTGGAGGATCATGGCCAGCTTGTCTTTTTCGCCCTGGAGGTGCAGGGCCAGGCCAAACAGGGCCTTGGCGTAAACCGACAGGTCGTTGCGATCGGTGTACAGGTAATCCATCATCTGCTTGTCTTGGATTTTTTCATCGGCCAGGACCATGTAGACCAGGGCATCGAGGTCGTTGGCGCGGCAGTGGTCGCGGTCTCCCTTGATCCAGCGCAGGCGATCGGCCTGATAACCTTTGAGCCAGTTCAGGCCGCGGGAAAGCATCTGCGGCGGCACTTTGACGTCATTCTGGCGGGCGATCTGCAGGCCATGGACGACCAGTGCCGTGGTGTGCGGATAGCTTTGCTCGCCATAGCCGCTGAACCAGCCCCAACCACCATCGCCACATTGCATATTACCCAGGCGAGCCAGGCCTTCCTTGACCATGTCCTGAACGGTGGCCAGTTCAAAAACGGGGTTGCGGTCGCAGCGCTGCCATTGCGCGGCGCGTTCCTTGTCGTTGCCGATTTCCTGGGCGTTGAGATTGGTGCGCTTAACAGCAATCGCGTTAAGGTCCAGATGCATATCCAGCAGGATCTTCTGCGTGATTACCGCGGGCAGGAAACGATTGAGGGTTTGCTCGGTGCAGCCATAGGGGTAATCGGCCATGTAGGGCAGGGCATCGACCATCGCGCAGGCCACGCTGGGCGAATAACGGACTTCCAGGCGGCTCTCTTCGGGTTTGCGGTCCTGGGGCACGGTGAATGTAAGTGCTGAGTGCGGGGTGGGGAGTGCGGAGTTAGCGATAGCGCCGCTGAACGAATCGGTCTTGAGCATGCCGTGGATGTAAACGGGGAAGGATTGTTCCATGGCATCGGATTCTTCGTCGGTCTTGGCGGACATGCGGACGATGGCCGTGCCGGGGTTGGTGACCTGGCAGAGCCAGTTGATGCGGGCCTCGCCGCCGGCGGGCACGGTCAGGGGCGGGTTGAACATGCTGCCTGAATTGAGGCGGACGGGGTGGCCGGGCTTGGGTGAGAGCTTGGTGCCTTCGGGCAGAGCGCTCAGGGTGTTGCCCGGAAGGTCGAGGGACACGGTTACAGGCTTGGCGGTCTTTAGATAATTGTGGACGACCGCCGAGAGCACCACCTGATCCTTCTGCACAAAGAAGCGCGGGGCCTCCAGGCGGATGATGAGGTTCTTGGTGGTGACCACATCCGCCTCGCCCTGGCCGACGCGCGTGCCGGCGCCCATGGACCAGACCTTGGTCTTCCAGGTGGTCAGGCTTTCGGGCATGGTCAGTTCGGCCAGCGCGGTGCCGGTGGCATCGGTGGTCAGCGCGGCGCTCCACAGCGCCGTGTCGGCAAAGTTTTTGCGGATCGTCGGTTCGACCAAAGGCTCGGCCGCGCCGCCGCGGCCCTGCTTGTCGGCGGCGCGATCGGCGCCGCGCTTCTCCACGGCATCCTGGTCGTCCATGGCCATCAGGCCACCGGTCATGGCGCCGGGCGCCATGCGCGGGGCGGCCGCCATGGGCATGGGCCCCCCGCCCCCGCCTCCGGAGCGCAGACCAAAACTGGCCGAGTGGGCCACGGCCCCCCCCCGTTCCTGGAGGCCCAGGTTCGCGCCGTTGGCGCCGCCGGACTCCGGCAGTTCCGCCGCCAACTGGCCAAAGACGCCCAGGAATTCCATGGTGGTTTCACCGGATTTGACCAGGTTGCCCGTGAACCGCTGGAGGCTCGTTTCGGTCTGCACACGATGCTGCCGCCGCCACTTCCAGAAGAAGCTGCGGATCTCCGGCACATTGCTGCCGCCGGAAATGTATTCCACCGCCTTGTCATAGATACTCAGCACGGCCGAGCCCACAAACGGCAGACCATCCGGGCCGGTAAGCTTAATGGCAACCGTCGCCTTTTCGCCCGGCTTGTACTGTTCTTTGGACGGCGTGACGGTGACGTTGAGCATGCGGCTTTCGGGCGGCACCACCACCTCGCGCACGTCCTGGAAGACCTTGGCGCCGCTGACCGTGACCGCCTCGATGAAGAAATTGGGCATGTCTTTCTTGACGACGTCAATCTCGGCCAGCGTGCTTTTACCCTGGAGATGGAGCACCTGGGGCGGCAGGTAGATATTGTTGGCCGGCCGAATGAACAGCAGCACGGTGCCCGCAGTGCGGTTGGTGTTGATCATCAGGCGGACCTTCTCGCCCGGCTGGTATTCGCGTTTATCGGTGACCAGTTCAATATCATTGAAGCGGAAGGCGTTGCCATCAAAGTCGTCACCGCGCACGCAGAACACGTACCCGCCCTCGATAGTGTGGCCGGCGGCATCGGTGACGCTGTAGCTCAGGCGATACTGCCCGGCAGCGCTCGCCTTGATGGCTTGCGTGGCTTGGCCGGCTTCATTGGTGGGCAGCGTCCATTCCTGAATGGCCTTCTCCACGGGCTGGAGATCCTTGTCGTACGTAACCTGCAACAGCTTCAGCGTACCCTTGCCCTGGACGGGCTTGTTGGCGAGCGTCTGGGCGTTGAAGCCGGCATTGATCTGGTCGCCCACACGGTAGTAGCCGCGCTCGACCCATGCGTAAACTTTAAAGGGCTTGCGGGCCACCATAACCGCCCCGGCGCCGTTGATGGTGCGGCGGGACTGGTCGGTGACTTCGGCGGTAATCTCGTACTTGTGATCCGTATCCCCATGGAGCGCCTTGGCCAGGGCGGTATCGATCTCGACTTTCACGGTGCCATTGGCGCCGATGGGCACTTCGTTCTCGGCGACCACCTCGGGCTGTTTGGGCGCGCGCCAGCCCCACCAGATATGCAATGGCCGCGGGCAGCCCCAGTTGGCCCAGCCGGGATACCAGGGGTAATCGCCGGCAAACCACCAATAGCCCGGCTCGTAGAACCAATCCCACCGGCCGGCGGGATACCAGCGGGCATCAAGTTCGGTGCGCAGCACCTTGTATTTAACCTTGGCCTGCGTGACCGGCGCGCCAAAGTAGTACTTGGCGGTGATGGTGGCGGAAATCTTCTCGCCCAGCAGCACCGGTTCGGACGGGGCATCCACCTGCACTTCAAACTCGGGCTTCTTGTATTCCTCGACGCGGAAGTTGCCGCCGCCATTGTTGAGGGCACCCATGCTCCATTGGCCCAGGGAGGCGTCTTTGGGCAGGGTGTAGGAACCATCGAAGCCGCCGAAATCATCGGCCAGCAGATTGGTTTCCAACTGCTTCTGGCCGCGGGGATCGTGCAGCTGGACGGTAAAATGCTGGCCGGCGAAGGGTGATTTGCCATCCTGGTCGAACTGGGTCTTGGCGACCCAGAACTTGTAATGCACGGTTTGGCCGGGACGGTAGACGGGGCGATCGGTGATGAAGAAGGTTTTGGTCTGGTTGTACTGGTAATCGTACTGATCGGAATAATGGCCGATCCACGCCCCGGCAAAGCCCAGGAAGGCCAGGCGGCCGGTAGCGGTGGTGGCGGTGACCAGCCAGGAGAAGTTCTGGTTGAGTTTGTCCGGCCCGACCACGAGTTGGCCGTCACCATCGGCGGCCTTGGCGAACGCGGCGGTATCAATGGCCACCTTCCCACTGGGCTGCCAGCGCTGCTGGTAGCCAAAGAAATCCAGATTGGCGTTGGGCACGGGAGCGCCGGTGAGAGCATCGGCCACGAAATAGTACACGCCGCCGTCGAGGTTCTTGCGCACGATGGCGGTATCGGCGATCCACAAAATAATGCGGCTGGTGTTGCCATTGACCATTTGGCCGCGAATGAAGTAGGCTCCCGCCGCTTTAAGCGGGGTGGTCAGGGTGACACGTTTGTCAAAATGGCCGGGACGGGGTTGCAGGTCCACCGCCCACTGGGCGGCCTGCCGGCGCAGGTACTTTTGCTCGTTTTTTTCCACCAGCAGATAGCCGACCTGGGCCGGGTCGAGGCGTGACCAATCCAACTGTGCCGGCTTGGAGTTAATGTAATCCTTAATGTCGCCCAGTAATTTTGGAATATCAATTTCATAGGCTTCCAGGGACAGCTTGGTGCCGTTGCGGAAGCGGAAATCCACTGTGGCCGGGGTACCGGCGGGCAGGGGCTCGGCCCCTTCAAAGGTGCCCCAGGGCTGGAGAATCTGGTCGATCTGGTGGCGCTTGCGATCGTTGACATCGCCGAAACGCTTCAGGCTATCCTGCCAATAGCCGGCCGAGCGGTCATACTGCTGGCGATCGGAAAATAAAGATCCCAGCATATCCAGCGCTTGTTGGGCAACGGTGTCCTTGGAGTCTTTGGCCAGCTGCTGATAAATGTGGATAAAGTTGAATTCGTCGGGCAACACGAAACGCTTGATGCCATTGGCCAGCCGCGCGATGGTTTCCTCCTCCCCGAGCGTGCGCACCGCGAACGGGCCTTCCTTGCCGGGTTCCTCGTCATCGCCAGCGCGGCCAAATCGGCCCCCTCCGGCCATCGTCTGCACATCAAACTGCTGGCGCAGGAAGTTGGCAAAATCCAGGCGGACTTGTCGGGCCAGGGCCGGCGAAGTTTCGGTGGCCTGGAGCAGGCACCAGCGCCAGCGCTGGCCGTCATTCCGGGCATCCTTCCAGGTCTTGGGCACCGTGTAGTAGATGGGGTTGCCTGCCGCATCGACGGGAGCGCCGCGGGTCTGGTCGGAAAAATAACGGTAACCTTCTTCGTAATCCGGCAGGGTGGCCAGATCGGTCAGATAGCCCAGGCGCCAGGCGGCCTGGCCATTGACGTCCTGAAGAATATGCCGGGCAAAGGCCAGGTAAAATGGGCCGGCCTGGTCGGCGGGGAGATCCTGGGGCAGCTTCTCTGCCGCCTGCTGATAAAGCTGGAGTGCCCGCACGCGATCGCGGGCGCTGGTCATAACATACTTGCCATCGCCGCCGCGATGATTGCCCCGGTAGAACTTGCCGGCCACGATGTACCCGAAGTTGCCAAACTGCTCCATCGAATCGCCGGCGGCGGCCAGGAGTTTCCAGTTGTTGGCATGGACGGCGATGACTTTCTCGCGCAGGTCGTCGATTTCGGGGTTGCGGCCCAGGTTGTTGTCGCAGCGCAGGGCCTGTAGCAGGTCCTCCCCCACTTGGGCCGGGTCGTCCTGCGGATCGACCGCCAGCCTGGCATAGCCTTCCAAGGCGTCTTTGTAATTGCCGTCCTGGAATTGCTTGGCGGCGGCCTGGCGGGCGGCGGAGGGGGTGGAGGGAGTGGAGGGGGTGGGTTGGTCGGCACGGGTGGCGGGCATGGAAAGTCCTCCGAGCATGGTCAGGACGATCAGGATCCAGCGCATCATGGTATTTCCTCATTACAAGACGATGGGCCCGGCGGCACGCGGCCATGGGTGCGTGACTATCCGGACGGCGAAGAACCTTCGCACCAGCGGGGCGCAAAGCTGTCGCACCCCGAAATGCTCCAGTGGCACAGATCTTTGACGCCCCAAGCATATCGCGGTTCCAATCCACATGCCCACTTAGGGAGTTAGGCGTAAGAAGTTTCGCCCAACGGGAATAGACGACGCCGCTGGCCGCGGGAGCCTGAGTCCGGCGGGACAAAAATTATTCCGTGGCGCGCTATCTTTTTTCTTTAACCTGTCGTATCATCCCAATTGCCTGTGGGCTGTCGTGCCCGAGTTCGAGGTTGGCCGAAGCCATTCCCGCAACCGCCCATCGCCTTTCATTCCCTTCTATCCAATCCCAGGAGACATGTATGTCGTACGATGACAAAACAATTGTGTGCGTCGATTGCGGCGCCGAGTTCACGTTCACTGCTGACGAACAGCAGCGCTTCGCCGAACGTGGCTTCACCAACGAGCCCAAGCGCTGCAAGACCTGCCGCGAACAGCGCAAGGCCCAGCAGGGCGGCAACCGTGGCGCCCCGCGCAGCGGTGGCGCCGGCGCTGGCGGCGGCGGTGGTGGTGGTGGCTACGGCGGCGGCGGCGGTCGCAGCAGTGGCGGTGGCGGCGGTGGCGCCGGACGCAGCTTTGGCGGCCCGCGCCAGATGTTCCCGGCAACCTGCGCCTCGTGCGGCCAGCCCACGGAAGTCCCGTTCAAGCCATCCGGCAGCCGTCCGGTTTATTGCCGCGACTGCTTCCAGGCACAACGGGGCGGCGCGCGCTAAACCCGCTCGAGCCGCTTCTCAGGGATGAGAGCCCCTCGACCTCAACCGCACCAGCCCTTATCCGGCTGGGAGAAGTCTAAAAGTCCATAGGTCTTGTTAATTTCGGAGTGGTCACCGTCGTGACCCACGATGAGCGTTCTGGTCAGCGATGTTCACAACCAGACGAGCCCACAAAATCCACAGGCACGTCGGGCCGGTCCAAGGGACCGGCCCGATTGGTTTTTGCGCCATGCGGCCGGTGGCGGCGGGCACGCCATGGATCAGCCGGCGTTTTGCCAAACAGTGTACGACGGCAAGAATGCCTTGACGCTGTCGGACCGGGGAGTTGCGTGGGGACCAGCACCGACGAAGGCGCCAACACCCACTGGCCCGCGCGCGTCCGCATGGGCGATTTGCCGGCGCCCGCCGCGCCAAGGGGAGAAGATTCAGCGATTTTCCGCTAAGTTAAGGGGCGCATCCGGAATAGACCTGCATGAAGAGGCCAAGATGAGCGATCCCAAACCGCTGTCCGTACCACTCGACCCGCATACGTTGGGTGTGCAGCAACTGTTTGTGCAGCACCAGCGCCAGTTGCGGGTGTTTGTGCTGGCGCTGACGCCAGACTTTGCGGCGGCGGACGATATCATGCAGGAAACGTTTCTGGAGGTCTCGCGGCAGGCCGCCGCATTTGTGCCGGGCTCGAATTTTCCGGCCTGGGCACGCCGCATCGCCAAGTTCAAGGTGCTGGCGTTAAGCCGGAACCGGCAGCGGGCGGCCTTGCGGTTCGCGGACGATGTGGTCGAGGCGCTGGCGGCCGCCGCACCCGCGGATCTGGACGAAGCGCAACATGATGCCGCGGTCGGAGAGCTGCGGAAATGCCTGGACAAACTCGGACCGGCAGCGCGGGAATTGGTGCGGTTGCGTTATTTCGGGGAACATTTGCCCGCGGAAATCGCGGCGCTGCGCCTGCAGTCGGTCAATGCGATCAACGTGACGCTGGCCCGCAGCCGCGCCGCCTTGCGCGAATGCATGGAACGCGGGCGGCGCCTCCGGGAGGCGCCGCCATGAACGACGACCGCCTGGCACGGCTGGTCAGTGGCTACCTCGACGGACAGTTGACCCCGGACGAGCGTAGCGAGTTGGAAGATCTGCTGCGCCGTTCCGCGACCGCGCGGGCGCAGTTCTGGCGGGATTCGCGCCTGCACGCATTGCTGCACGAAGTGGAGAACGTGGGGGGCCCAGCGGCCGCGGAATGCCGCGGGCGCCTGCCGCGCCGCCGGTTCGGCAGCGCGGCGGCCCTGCTTACCGGCGCGGCAGGTATCGCTTTGCTGGTGGCGCTGGGCGTCCACTATTGGCCCCGGCCGCTGAGGGCGACAGTGCCCGCCGGCGCGGCCCACGAGACCACCACGACGGCGGTGGCCGTGTTGACGCGCACGCTCAATGCGCAATGGAGCACTCCTGCGGACACGCACACGGTTGGCGCCGCCTTGGATCCCGGCTGGTTGCGCCTAAGAGCCGGGATCGCCTACCTGGAGTTCTTCAACGGTGTGGGGATGGTGGTCGAAGGGCCGGCGGAACTGCAATTGATCTCCGCCCGTGAAGCGTTTTGCCGCGCCGGCCGTTTGCGGGCCGACGTGCCGCCGGTGGCCCGCGGATTTACCGTCCGCACACCGCAATTTCAGGTCGTGGACCGCGGCACGGCCTTTGGGCTTTATGCGGCCGATGGACGCGCGGAGGTACACGTGTTCAAGGGCAAGGTGACCCTGCAGGTGGCAGCCGCCCAACCGCGCGACTTAAGCGGCGGGGAGGCGCTGGCGGTGGCGCCCGACGGCACGCTGCAGCGGATTCCATCCAACCAGGCCGCGTTCCTTTCGGCGGCGGACGTAGAGCGTCAATCCGCCATGCTGCAAGGCCAGCAGGTACAGGCCTGGCGGGACGCCGCGGCGCGGTTGAATGCCGACCCGTCGCTGATCCTGCGGTTTGATTTTGAACAAGACGCGCGGACCGAGCGCGCGCTGCATAATCTGGCGGAACACCGCCCGCCAGCCGGTGACGCGACGATCGTCGGATGCGCCAGCGCCGCGGGCCGCTGGCCAGGCAAGGGGGCGCTGGAGTTTCGCAATCTCAGCGACCGCGTACGCGTGAGCGTCCCGGGTATATATCGCTCCCTGAGCATGGTGGCCTGGGTCCGGGTGGATCGACTCGAGTGCCTCTTTAACTCGCTTTTCATGACCGACGCGTTCGAGCCGGGCGCGGTGCATTGGCAAATTCGCAGGAACGGCAGCCTGCACCTCGCGATTGCTGGCCCCGGGAATGAATCCGCGGTGGATTACAACTACGACTCTCCCGGCGTTTTTGATGCCGCGCGTCTGGGGTGCTGGACCCAGGTGGCCATGGTGTACGACAGCACCAAGCGGCAGATGACCCAGTACGTCGATGGGCAACCTGTCGGCCGTTCACCAATCGCCAGGGTGATCCCGCTGCGCATCAGTCATGGCGAATTGGGCAACTGGAACCAGGGTAATTCATCCGACCCGGTGCCCATCCGCTATCTCTCCGGCCGAATGGACGAGTTCGCCCTGTTTGATCGGGCGCTCAATGATCAGGAAATTCTGGACTTGTACACGATGGGCTCGGCTGGGCCTGCCCAACGTTGATCGTGCTGCGGAGGCACCGTTGGCCCCACAGATTCACTGCTAATCGGAAAGAGGATTCGACCCATGAGTAAAAGCGCAGCGTCCTTCGTACTGACAATGACCCTAATTTGGGCTGCGGCGCCCGCATTCCCCGCCCACGCCGCAGAACGACTGCCGGAAGATCTGGCACGGGCCCGGCAGATGGCCGCCGTGGTGCAGCAGCCGATTGCGTCCGGGCCGGTCCTGCCGGATGCGGCGTCGATCAAGAGTGTCCCCTGCCCCGAATGGTTCCGCGATGCCAAGTTCGGCATCTGGTCCCATTGGGGCCCCAATTGCTTCAGCGGGGTCGAACAGAACTATGCCAAGGAGATGTACCGGCAGGGATCACCGGCGTACAAATACCACCGGGAGCACCTGGGCGATCCGGCAACGGTCGGCTTCAAGGATGTCCTCCAGTATTTTACGGCGGCGCGGTGGGATCCCGCTGCGCTGATGAAGAAATACAAGGCGGCCGGCGCCCGGTATTTTGTGTCTTTGGCCCGGTACCATGATAACTTTGATATGTACGACTCGGCGCTGACGCCCTGGAACTCCGTGAACTATGGTCCGAAGAAGAACGTGGTGGGCCTGTGGCGGCAGGCCGCGCTCAAAGAAGGGCTGCGCTTCGGACTCTCCTTCCATCCCAATCCGACCTTCTTCTGGGAGGGGCAGTCCGAGAACCAGACCAAGGTGGATTACGATACGGCAGATCCCCGGTACTGGTCGCTGTATAACCCGCCGCCGGGAACGCCCGGGTTCGGGGAGGAGTTTGCGGACAACGTCTATGCGCGAACCAAAGAGGCCATCGATAAATATCAGCCGGACGTCCTTTACTTTGACGGTGGCATCCCCGACGGACCGAAGCGCGGGCTCAAGCTCATCGCGCACTATTACAACAGCAACATCCAGCACCATGGCGGGACCAATGCGGCGGTCTTAACCGTCAAGTCCAACGACGGCGGCGTGCTGGACCTGGAGCGGAGCCATGCCCCCAAACTGGTCGCCCGGCAGTGGCAGTGTGACACAGCCGAAGCCGGCTGGTTCTGGTTGAACGATGAAGTCATTAACCAGTCCGGCGACAAACACATCAAGCATAAGAGTTCCACCACGATGCTCCATGCCCTGGCGGATATTGTCAGCAAGAACGGCAACCTGCTGCTGAATATCGCCCTGAAGTCGGATGGCACCCTCGACCCGTACGGGGAGACACTGCTCGACGATTTTGCGGCCTGGATGAAGATTAACAGCGAAGCCATTTTTGAAACCCGACCCTTTGTGATTTATGGAGAGGGTCCGACGCGCCTGCCGGGTAACGGAGCCAATGAACTCAAGCACCCCATGACTGCGCAGGACTTTCGTTTTACGACCAAGGGCGACACCCTGTACGCCATCATGTGTGGATGGCCTGCCGGCGGTCAGGCCGTCATCGCAGCGCTGGCGGACGGTTCGCCGGTCGTCACCGGAACGATGCGTAGTTTGCAGTTGCTGGGCCACCCGGGGGAGCTTTCCTGGAAACGCACGCAGAACGGTTTGGTCATCACCCTCCCGGATCACAAACCGTGTGAACACGCCTGCGTATTCAGGATCGAGGGTCTAAAGGGCGATTCGGCAGCGGTTCCGCTCCCCAGCCCGACCAGTATCGTGCGCCCGGACAAAGACAACATCCTGACTTTGATGCCGGAACATGCCCAGATACACGACCCCGGGAACCGGCTCTACGTTGGCTTTGCCGAGAATGAAACGGTCATCGCCTTGTGGGACGATTCCAGGGCCTATGTGACCTACAACAAGGTGCAGTTTGCAAAGGCTGGAAAGTATGAAGTCCGCGTCAGAATGGCGGCGGTGAAGCCGACAGCCGTTCAGCTTGAAGTGGCGCGGCAGCAACGCACCGCGAAGGCGGCCCTCACGCCGGATTGGGAGAGCTTCGCGGACGTCCCCTTGGGCACGGTGGAAATCAAGGAGCCGGGAGTGCTGCCGATCACGGTGCGGCCGGCGCCGGGTCAAAACTGGAATCGCATCAACCTGGCAACGATCACACTGAAGCTGGCGCAGTAGATTCAGGAGGCCATGAGGTGAGATTGTGCTTTCGCCCCCCGCGGCGTGCCGCCGCTCTTCCACGCGGCCTTTGGCAATTTGACCGCTAGCCCCAGCGCGACGGGAAATAACATGAAAACTCCAATAACTCTCCTGGTGGTGATCCTTTTCACGACTTTGGCATCGGCCGCGGAACTTCCGCCGCTGGAGCACCAGCAGGTGGTGGATTTTCAACCGACCGGCGCGAACCTTCTGGCCAATGGCTCCTTTGAGTTGGGCCTGGGGGCCGAGCCGTTCTACCCCGGCTGGAATATGCCCACCCGGGGCAACCTGCCAACCGATGCGCCGCAGCCACCGGTGCTCGATTCGCCGGGCGCCAACGGCAGTGCACGCTGCCTGAAAATCGGCGGGATCACCGGCGGCAAACACGCCTTGCTGGATGTCGCGCCGCCTCCGGTGGCGTCCGTTCCCGGAGCGCGGCATTTTGTCTCGGTCTGGATGCGGGCCAGCGCTGCGAAAGCGGAACTGACCATCAGCATGGAAAATGATGAGGCCGAGGGGTTTGGTTCCAGGCACTTCACGCTCGATCCGGCCTGGCGACAATACACGTTTGAAGCCACGGTCAATGACACGTTGGCCAAGAGCACCGGCTGGATTCCCCATGTCCGAATCGAGGCGTGGACCAGCGACAGCAGTCCTTTCGATGTGTGGTTTGATGATATCCAGTGGTCGCAATCTGCGGCACCGCAGAAGAGCGGCCGCGCGCCGCTGCCGGGGCCGGTGGATGTGGTGTTGCTGCCGGCGTATCGCACCGGCATCTACCCGGCGGACCATCCGGTGGAGCTGACGTGGTCGGCGGAAGCGGCCGTGACGCGGCCGTGTGAGTTGGAGATTCATCTGTTGGACGTGAGCCGCGGAGCCCTGGTCCCGGCTGCGGAGCGCACTTTTACGACGCCCTGGCGCCAGACGGTGGTTCTGGAGCCCCACCCTTCCGCGGGCACGATTCCCCTGGGGATGCTCCAACGGGGCAGTTACATGGCCCTGCTGGCGGTACGCGATGGCACGTCCGGGGCGTTGCTGGGCGTGGCCCGCGAGCGTTTCTCGATCCTGGCCGACCTGCGCAGCCGCCCGGCGCCCATCGGGTTCAACGGGGGAACGTGGGGCGGCTTGCGTGGCTGGGGTGAGGGCGGGCCGGACTACCACTGGCGCGGCTACTGGAGCACCGATGAGTATTATGAACGTTGCTATCAGACCGGGTTTCGCACCCAGCGGCTGCTGGCGAATTGGGAAAGCATTGAGCCGGTAAAGGGCCGGCGCGATTGGATCTTCCAAACCGAGTTGGATGGCGCGAAGAAACATGGCTGCGAAACGATCCTTTGCTTCCCGGAGAACTGGCCGCGGCTGCTGGAGAAGTCCAAGTACCAGGAGCTGCTGAAAGACCCTGACGACGGGCAGGGGAAGTGGCTGTACAAACAGGGCCGCAACATTGAAGCGGAGCTGGACGGCTGGCCCGCGTGGCCGGAGAACAAGGGAAAATATGTGCTGCTGGCGCCGCCGGTGGCCGAGCTTAAGTCGTTGACGGCGGAACTGGCCACGGTAGTGCGCGGGAAACTGGCGTGCCTGGAGGTGCAGAATGAATCCAACATCATCCTGGGGCCACGGACCCTGCGCGATCATCTTCTGGGATACATGTATCCGATCATGAAGCAGGCCGCGCCGGAGGTCAACGTGCTGTTTAACGTCACGCTGGATTACCAGGGCGACGGAAAATCATTTATCGACCGGTATTTGGCCGCCGAGATCGCCGCCGGCCGGCCATCCTGTGACGGCTTCACGTTCCACCCGTACGAACGCCGTGACCTGAAAGCCGGCGGGTTGACGCTGATCCGGGATTACGCCGGAAGGTGCGCCAGTTATTCCGCAAAACTCCAGCGGCCATTGGTCTATGGTCAGGACGAAGTGGATACGTTGGGCAGCGACTGGGATTACATGCAGCGGTTCCTGATCGACTGGTCGGGGGGCTGCCGCTGGAGTGCCGGAGAAACGCTGGACCTGGCATCGTTTTACGAGGTGGGGACCAAGTCGTCCTGGCGGCGGCGGGGAACCTTTGTGCCCGGGCCGCCGGCGGTCGCGCTCAATGCGCTCTACGATCTGCTCGGTGGAATGCGCCTGGTGGGGCAGGCCGAGCTGGGGGATCAATTCTTGTGCGCGTTGTTCCAGAGCCCGGACGGCAGCCAGTACGCCGCGGCATTGTGCGCGGCCGATCGGCCCGGCCATCTGGCGCTGCTCGAGGCGCCGGGTCTGTCCAACGTGCCGGTAGCGGCGTTCGATATGTGGGGCGCCCCGCGAAAGATGCCAAAAAACCTGATCGTGGGCCGCGACGTGATTTACTTGCGGTCCACCGATGCCCGGTTGGTCGATGGCCTCCGCCACGCCAAGGTCTCCTGGCAGCAAGCCACCGCCGGGTTGCAGCAGATGAATATAGACCCGAAGACCAAGACGGTTGCCGACTACCGGGCCGGAGGGCCAGAGACCAGGTACTTGCTGCGGAACGGCCTGGCGCGCGTTGTGGACCAGGGGGTAGCCTGGACCGACTGGTCGGTGAAGGGGGCATCCGATGATGCGCCCGCCACACCGCAGGAGGCCCAGTTCACCACCGCCAGCGGGGAACTGGTGGCGGGGCATACCGCGGATCTGGCAACGCAGGCCCAGGGCGTGCTCGCCCTGGCGAATGCCGCGCTCCCCTTGACGCCGGGGAAGAATACCTGGTGGCTGCAGGGCACCTTCGTCTGCCGTGAAAAGGACATCCTGGCCCTGAACCTCACCTGGGCCGGCGCCGATCTGGTGCAGGTATGGGTGGATGGAGCGCCGGTGACCCGGATAGCCCATGCGTTCGACGGCGTGGTGGGAACCACGTGGTTGCCGTTACCTCCGGTGCCGCTGGGGCCGGGACTCCACAACGTTGTTCTGCGCCTGCAGCGCAGTGCGGGCGCGCTGGAAGTGGGTGTGCGCGCGGGGGGCGGTGCCGGGCGCGGGTGATGGGATGGCGATTTTCGATTGTCGATTGTCGATTGGAGGAATCGAGCCATTGGGGGAAGGGGGAATTGTTGAATTGCTGAATTGCTGAATTGTTGAATGAGGGGAAGAGAGGGTGACGGGGCCCGGGGTCGAGGGGTCGAGCGAAGGAATTGTTGAATGAGGACAGGGGGAACGTCCAACGTCCAACGCTAAACGTTCAACGTTCATAGGGGTCGGGGCGGCCGCGGAGTTTGATGCAAGTTCGTCGGGGAAGGGGCGGCCGCGGGAGGCGCGGGCGGCGATGTCCAGGGCGATAAAGGACTTGCCCAGACCCGGGTCGCCGGCCAGCAGGGTAATCTTGGCCCGGGGAATGCGGAGGGGCCAAAGCCACGTGGGGCGCGGCCGGTCAAAGTGCGGCTTGACGGTATCGGGCATGAGCGTAGTCATGATCTAGCTCAAGTTGGGACCGTGATGATATCCGAACATTCGTCGAACTTCCGGCAGATTGCAAGCGGGTGGGGTGGGGGATTTCTGACTTTTCATTGTGGATTGGGGCACGCCGTCGGGGCGGTTTGGATTACCCAACTCGTCAAGCCCAACGCCGCCTAAAGGCGGTACTCCAAACATACGCGGTTCCGGCGCCCACTCGTCACTGGGAGGGTTTCCGTGTCGCGTGAACTCCGAACGCCCCGCCGGCTGCATGCAATTGCCGTGGATGCCACGCGTTCCTTACGGAATCCCGGAGTGCTTTGGATCCTGGTGCTGACCCGGCCTTGCGTTAAAGCGCGGGGGCGAAGTTTGGGCCGTTTGGCGGTACACTCCATATGCGATCCGGATGGTGTATGAAAATCGCAACTTTTTCGGCGACGACGGAGGTTGATCATGCGGCGGATGGGAAAATTCCTGGGCATTCTGGCGGCGCTGGCTGTTTTGACCTTGCTGGGCACTACCGCCCTGGCGCTGACCACCACGCTCACCGAGAAGGGTGTCCTGGTTGATACCGGCGCGGGCGGGGCCTACATGGTTCCGTTTCCGGGCATTGGCACCGGCGATAAATGCCAGTCCCCCACCGCCGTGAAAGTGACCGCGAACACCGCCACTGGCCAGTACGAAAACGGGGCCACCTTCTCCACCACGCTGGAAACCGATGGCACACTGGTTTTCAAATTCGCCGCCTTGCCCGAGAGCGCCAAACATTACAAATTCAATATGAGCCTGCCGCTGAGCCTGAAGGACGGCGGCACTTTCGCGGTCGATGGCGCCGCCCCCGTGCCCTTTCCGGCGGCTGCGACCAGCGACGCGTTCCTGTTCAAGAACAATGGGCAGCGCCTGCTGATCACCCCCGGCAAGGGCGGGGCGTTTGTGATTGCCATCGAGCACGGCTGGCAGCAGGTGATGGACCTGCGCGTGTGGAAAACCAACGCCTTTGCCTGGATTGCCTTTGCCGACGTGGTAAGGAGCGATGGCGCCAGTGCCGTCTATACCCTGAAGGTATACACCCCTGAAGCGCAAGCCGCCCAGGCCAAGGCCGCGGCCGCGCCGCTTGTTCTGCCGCCCCTGAAGCTAAAGGAACTGGCGGAGAACGGCGCGACGCGCATTGAAAAATGGCCGGGCGGCAAGCGGGCCGCGTTTCTGCTGGCGTTTGATGACAGTTGCCAGACCCACATCCACAAGGCCATGCCCGAGCTGAAGAAACGCAACCTGCCCGGGACGTTCTACATTAATCCCGGCAACGGACCCTACAAGAATGAACAGAAGGCCTGGGAGGCCCTGGCCCACGAACCACTTTTCGTGCTGGCCAATCACACCTTCACCCACGCGGGGGTCGCTGACGCGGCAGCGCTCGAAACCGACATTGCCCGGTGCAACGCGGTAATCAACCAGATCTATCCCGACAAGACGCTCCCCCGCCTGATTGGTTTTGGCACCCCCGGCGGCGTGCCCTGGAAAGTTACCGCGGACGAATTCCAAGCCGCCCTGGCCCGGCATCACCTGGTGAACCGCCCCTCGTTCTATGGCCCGCCATTCCATCTGAAAACCGCTGCGGACTGCCTGGCGGTCATCAACAACGCCCTGGTCAAAGGCGACATGGGACACCTTGATTTCCACGGCATCGGCGGGGACTGGCACGTAACGTCCATGGAGATCTTCACCGCCATTGTAGACAAACTTGCCGCCGAGAAAGACCGCATCTGGACCACCGACGTGGTTTCATGGCACCAGTACGTCACCGAGCGGAACACCGCGGCAGTCCAGGTTTTGGCCGCCGAAGCCGGCGAGATTCGGCTGACCCTTTCGAGCAAGGCCGACCCACAGCTCTACGACCGGCCCCTGACGCTGACGACCCGGGTCGACCCCGCCTGGAAACAGTGCACCATCACCCAGGGCCAGAAGACCTGGGACGCCACGGCGGACCAGGGGATGGTGCAATATGATGCCTGCCCCGGCAGCGCGCCGATCGTTTTGCGCCCCGCCAAGTTGTAGGCTCCTGCCCAGGGCAATTGCATTTGGCCGAAGGCCGTTCGTAGTACCGCCTTTAGGCGGCGTTGGGATGCGCCATTGGAGTCGGCGCGCTTGAGCAGCGTTGGCCCAACCGCCTAAAGGCCAAGACCGTTCAACGGAGGATCTCGATGGAATCGCGGAAGGGTCGTGTGGGCTGAGGTGTTTGGCGATGGCAGGGGCGTTTTTTGAGCCATTTGCTCTGTGGCCGCTTGATGAC
>Ga0316217_10001579_pt1 | contig 29296 bp, 26 predicted proteins | sample 1anoAmetaG_FD_203633 | JGI IMG/M metagenome (GOLD analysis project Ga0316217, IMG submission 203633) | Freshwater microbial communities from Trout Bog Lake, Wisconsin, USA - 1anoA | ecosystem: Environmental > Aquatic > Freshwater > Lake > Hypolimnion/Profundal zone | place: USA: Wisconsin... | reverse complement strand
CGAACGCTCCAACCCCCATGTAGTAGCCCACCCAAGCCAAATACCCCACCCTACCACCCAACCGCGACCTCCCACACGCCCGGATACCTAAGCCATTTTTTTTCGTAAGTGCTTGAGGGGAGGAAAGTTGAGAAAGAGGACCCCTTCGCTCGCTGGACCCTCCTGGCCTGGTCCCCGGACGCCCCCCCCTGTCGGTTTTAGACAATGTAACCTTAACCGGATAAGGTTTCAAACCTAGTCCGATGTTAAGTGCCGGGCAGTTATAGCTGAATCCCGGTTGCTCTTTCAAAGTATCGCAGTGGTTCAAGGCTAGGCGGCAATCAGCCGATCCGGTTTCTCCCGGACTTTCACGGTCATGATGATAGCACGCAAGCCCCGCTAACAAAGCGCCACACAAGCCCCGGCTAGAACCCGGCAAGCGCGGTTTAGGTCCAGTTATGACCATGCGGCTACCGCCCCGCCCCTAAGATTAGGTTGAGTGAAAAGTCTTGGCTGCCCCTAGACGACAGTAACCCATGTGGACCGGGGCGAAGAACGTAGGCGGTAGGCGGTAGGACGGCATTCAATCGGTTTAAGGCATAAAAGCCGGAGTGACAACAGCCGGCACGTCCAGCTAGAGGCGTTGACACAAGCGAACTAGCCATTATCCGACGGGTTAGAGAATCCGGGCGGATTTTACCGTTTTTCCGCGGCGCACAGCGTTAAGATGCGAGGGACTTGTGCAAAAATTGCACAAAATAGCCAGATCGGACGCTAACAAGTCCGACGTTTTACTTTCGGCCTCGACGGTTGTCGGGGCCATTCCTCCGCTAGTCGCAAAGCCTTATCGTGGCGCGGGGGTTATCCGGGCGCTCCAGGTAGAGTCCGAAAATGAGCTGAGCCTGATCGGCCTTCGCACAAAACTTTGCTTGGAGTTTTGCGGGCGTATCCATCGGCGTGTTCTCATCATGAGGTGTAGCACTTTGTGGCTCTTCGCATCGCCGCCTGACCGTAGTCCAATGCACCTCCGGACGCTTGTAGATCGCCCACGAGTTAAACGGTTCATTCACAGCCACGCCACGGGTCACCGCGCCTCCAAATTGCTCGCGTGACCTCCAATGGGATCCAGTGACATCTCCCGAAAAGTCCTCTTCCCGTAGCCCTTGGAATGAACCACCGAACCACTCTGGTATTCGACATTTCTTCCCCTGTTTCGGCGGAAGTGGCAGCATCTCGCGCTCCATGTTCTTCAGAATCCTGGCCTGATCCTCGATCGTTGTCGTGACTTCGGCACCGTTGTCCCACCGAATCCTGAGACTCTCGCGGACAATCGAAATAACCTCAAAAGGTCCTTTTCGGTTCTCATACCGTTCGCCAACTTCGAAAGGGGGGTTCCCATGGTCCGTCATATTGAGAGGATCATATCCCGATTGCGCCCTGTCTATCAGAATCCGTCCGCCAGATCCTCTGCCCTTCGACGTCCGCAGCCGGCAGTTCATGCCCGGCTCAGGTCCTGGCGACAGGAGGCAATCAAGCTCCTGCTTCCAAAGCCTCACGGCCGCAGCAATCAATTGGCTGGACACTTCCTGAAATGTGGACTCAGCCGCATTAGCATATATCGCTCACCCATCCCCTATACCACCGGCCCTGGCACTCGGCAGCCCAGGGGAATATTGACGAGCCCTACGACAAGGTCCATCCGACGACTCACATTATGCCATGGCGAGCAGCGGACCCTTCTGCCGCTCCGCCAGTGTTTGGTCGCGAAGTACCGTTTGACTCTGTTTCCGCTGGGCAGCACGCAGGATTTGCGTTCGAATCACCATGGTCTTTTCCCATATTCAGTTGGAGAACGTCGCCAGGAACTTCTGGTGCGATAGACCAGAATCTAGGTACGTCGGCAGTTTTGACCAGTCCTTTGTACTTTCGGTGGACGATGTCTGGGGAATTGCCAGCCCATTTGGCGGTTTTACCTTCGTGCTCGTAAAGGGCGAAGTGATAGCTGACCGCCGTGTGCCGCAGATAATCCTGGACCCACGGCTTGAGTCTGGGCGCCTTATCGTCGTGAGACTTTGGGCCAAAGCCGGCGGCGCGTTTGATGGCGTCGAAGTCGCGGCGCCAGTTGGTGCCTTTGATGGGGGTACGCCTGGAGATGTGGGGAGCAAGCCATTGGAACAGGTTGGAGGGTAGGACGGTCTCCTTACCGTTGGCGTCCTTCCGAGTCAGACGGACGGCTTCGATGACCCGCCGACCACGCATCTTAGCGACTTTGCCGCTGACGGTTATGGTCTCCGACTCAGGGTCGATGTCGCTCCAGTCAATCCGCGCCAGTTCCTGGTCGGGACGGAGGCCCGCAAAGAGGGCAAGAGCAAGGAAGGGAACTAGTTTTCCGTCCTTGTGGACCTCTGCGGCTTTCAAGAGGGCGGAGCATTCCTCCGGGGTAAGGACTGCGGGTTCCGATTCGTCGGATTCAACGCGGGCAATTTTCGCGACCGGGTTGAAGGCAGTGAAGCCCTTGCTCTCGGCCCAAGCAAAGAAGCCGTTAAGGGCGCGGCGGTAATTGTCTCGAGTGATGGGCCCGCGGTCGGATTGGTTGATTAGGTCGCGGACTAGATCTTCGGAGATTTCGCTAACTAGCTTTGTGCGGTGGAAGGTCTTGAGGGCACTGCACTTAATTTCAAGGTTGCGGATGGTAAGCGGACGTTTGTTGGCCGACTTCTTCTCCGCGATAAAGGTGGCAAATGCATCAGCTACGGTGCAATTCGTAACGGGGTCTCGGTAGTTCTCCATGAAATAGCGGACGGCAGTGAGGAGCGAGCGATTTCCCAGTTGCGCATAGGCGGCTTCAGCCTCGGCAGCTTGCTCAGGGGTGAGGCGGGTGATGACCGGTCGCGCGGCGGTCTGGAGGTTCGCAGCCTGGATTTCGAGTTCCTGGAGGCGGGCGGCGGCTTCGTCGTGCGTGGAGAAGTTCTGACGGATGCGGTCTCCATTGAGAGTCCATCCCGTAACACGGAAGGCTGAAGCGCCACTGGGGTTGGTGAACTCAACGACCCGAAAGAGGCCCTTGCCTTTGGGACCGGGTTTGCTGCCTTTAGGTGCCGTCACTTTCATTCGGCCTTAATTTGCCAGATAGTTTGGCAAATCTCAAGTCCTAACTTGAAAATGTTGAAAAACAAGGGGAAAACGGTCAGTGAAAACAGGCTTATGAGTCCTCTGCTCTACCCCTGAGCTACTCTGGCAACCAGCCATGAACGGATAGCCTCCGTTCGCGCGGCAAGAAACTAGCAGATGCCCTTGCGATTCGGCAAGCGCTGAAAACGGAAATCACAGCGGAGGGGCGGGTCAACCGTCGGGTCAACCATCGTGGATCCTTGACACACCCATGGCTACGGATAGGATGTTGGCATCGCAGCGCTACCAGCAACTATGAGCCAGACACATCCACGCACCTCCACCACCTTCGACTTGCCCGGTTTCCGCATTGTTCAGTCGTTCGGGGTGGTCCGAGGCATCATCGTCCGATCCCGATCGATCTTCGGCAATATCGGCGCAGGTCTGCAGAGCCTGATTGGAGGCAACATCTCGCTTTATACCTCGCTCTGCGAACGGACGCGCGATGATGCCTTCAACGAGATGATTGCCCACGCCGGCCAGTTGGGCGCCAATGCCGTCGTCGGGGTTCGCTATGACGCCACCGAGATTAGCGCGGGCATCACCGAGGTCCTGTGCTACGGGACGGCCGTGTTCGTGGAGCCGGTACGTGCGAATTGACTCGCATCGTTCATTCTGCCTTTGCGGATCCGCTTCCGCTAATTCCCGCAACGGAGCTTCTTTGACGCCTCCGAAAGTCGCGAAGTGGTTGCTGGTGTTTAATTGACCCCCGCTGACTGCCTGCTAGCCTTGGCCCCATGTCTGGGGTCATACACCATCGGCAGGGGGGATTCCATAGCCCTGCATCCATGGTCCGCCTGATGTCGCGCGACTTGGCGCTGGCGCTTTTGTGGATGGTCCCCGGTCTGCTTCGTCCCGGTGCAGGTGTGGCTGGGATCCCCACGGATTCCAGCTTGATTTACACCAATTACCATGTTCCGGAGGTTCCGTGGTCTATTCACGTCGTGAAGGCGTCCAGGACCAATGCGCATTACGAGATCCACTCGGCGCACGCCGGCGCGCGAGCATTAGGGATGAGCACGCTGAGCGATCAGGCGGCTGCAATCGACCCTAAGCTCGGCGAGCCCGTGGCGGCCATCAACGGCGATTTCTACCTGCGAGACAAGGTGTACGCCGGCGGTCCCCGGGGCCTTCAAGTGGTGAATAGCGAACTGCTTAGCGCCCCCCGGGGCGGCGCAACCCTGTTGATCGACCTCCTCCGCGAACCTCATTTGGCCACCGTCGCGTCGCAATTCCAAGTCGCCTGGCCGGATGGGAGGGTAACTCCGTTCGGATTGAACGCGGACCGCGCCACCAGCGGCGTGGAGCTCTATACTCCGGCGGTAGGTCCCAGCACCCACACCACAGGCGGGCGGGAGTTGGTTCTTGAGCGGGTCGGCGGCGGGCCCTGGCTACCCTTGCGCCCAGGTCGGACTTGCCCTGCCCGGGTGCGCGAAGTCCGCCCAGCCGGGGACTCGCCCCTGGCTCCAGAGCTCATGATCCTGTCTCTGTCCCCCGCGATCATGGACCAGTTCCCGGACGTCAATCCCGGCGCCATCTTGCGGTTATCCACCCGCACCGCGCCGCCCGTGCAAGGCGCGCTCACCGCGTTGAGCGGCGGGCCCATACTGGTGCGGGACGGCAAAGCCCAAGCGGTTAAGGCCTCAGTCGCCGATGCTTATGAAACCAGTTCCATGTTAGAGCGACACCCGCGTAGCGCCGTGGGTTGGAGCCGGGATTGGTTCTTCCTCGTCGAAGTGGACGGGCGGCAACGGGATTTGTCCGACGGAATGACCCTTGAAGAGTTGTCGGCATTCCTTATAAAACTGGGGTGTGATGAAGCCCTCAACCTGGATGGGGGCGGCTCCTCCACGTTGTGGTTTCAAGGCCAGGTCCGTAACAGCCCGTGCGACGGCTATGAACGGCCCATCGCCAATTCGCTGGTGATCGTCCGCAAACCGCCGCCCGCGGGGAAACGGGAAACCGAGAAGCCGTGAACAAAAACTTCCGAATGGAGATGAAGAACCTGAGCGATCCCAAACCAGTCCTCTCGCGTGGACGGTCGCGGACTAGCGAGCCGGCTTCCGATGCGGCGCAGCCTTTACGACCGGGCGCGCCAGCGCGCGGCGAGACTTCGGCGGCGGCGGGCGGGCCTGAAACCCGCCGAATCGGCCGCTCGTCGTTTCATGCGAGGTATAGAACGCGGGGGTGGAAGAGATTGACGGCAACCCCCTACCCCCTGCTTGGCGTCCTGGCGTTGTGCTCCGAGCTCTTGTTCGCGGGCGATGCCGCCAACGTCGTCGCTAAGCCCGATCGTCCTCTGTCCTATTTCAATGACGTGGACCCCAAGGTACCGTGGTCCATCCACGTCGTCAGAATTGAACGTTCTCATCCCGAGCTGCGGTTCTGCACCACCCTGGGCGACGGGCAGGTTCTCGGCATGAGCACGGTCCCGGAACAACTCAAGAGCCTGCCATCCGAGCTGGGGCAGCCCGTGGCGGCCATCAATGGCGATTTTTTCGAAAAGAGCAAGGACTACGCGGGATGTCCCCGAGACCTTCAAATTCGCGAGGGAGAAGTGGTCAGCGACCCCGCAGGCCATTCCTGCTTTTGGATCGACGCTCAAGGGAACCCCAGGATGACCAACGTGTTCTCCCGATTTCGCGTGGTTTGGCCCAACGGCAAAGCGACACCGGCGGGGTTGAACCGACAGCGCACCAACAACGCCGTGATGCTCTACACCTCGGTGATCGGCAAATCCACCCGGACCAGTGGCGGTATCGAGTATGTGTTGGAGCGATGGGGCGAAAACCCCTGGTTGCCCTTGCGGGCCGGGGAGACCTACCAGGCCCGCGTGCGCGCCGTTCTGGCCGCTGGAAATTCGGCGCTGGAGCGCGACACCCTGGTCGTATCCGTGCCCCCGAACCTGGTAGCCGCGCTCCCCGCATTGCCCCCGGGCGCCACCCTGAAGGTCGTCACCGAAACCATCCCAGACCTGGCGGGCGCGGAATTTGCCATCGGCGGCGGTCCCGCGCTGGTCCAGGAAGGCAAGCTCATGGAGTGGGGCAACTGGGTGCTGATCCGCCACCCCCGTTCGGCCGTCGGGTGGAACAAGACTCACTTTTTCCTGGTCGAGGTCGACGGGCGCCAGATTGATCTCTCGCTCGGCATGACTTTTCCCGAACTGGCACAGTACATGCTGAAACTCGGTTGCGATCACGCATTGAACTTTGACGGCGGTGGTTCCGCCACGCTCTGGGCGCTGGGCAGCGTCAGGAATAGTCCCAGCGAGGGACAGGAGCGGCCGGCGCCGAACGCTTTGGTGGTCGTTAAAAAGAACTCGAAACCGCAACCCAAGTGATCCCGCGATTCGCCAGCCATTGCAGTCTCCCCGCCCTGCTGGCTCTCGCCGCGCTTGGCATCGCGGCAAAGGGCGCCGAGCCGGGGCTTCCGGCCGCGACCCTGCCGGGCGCCGACCTGTTCGCCAAGGGCGCGATTCCCCAACTCCGTATCGACCTCGACCCCGCCGCCCTCGAGAGCCTGCGTCGGCATCCTCGGGAATTCGTTTCCGCCACCGTCTCGGAAGGAGACACTCGCTATCCACAAGTGGGCGTCCACCTCAAGGGATCGGTTGGCAGTTTCCGTCGCGTGGATGATCGTCCCGCCCTCACTTTGGATTTTTGTCAGTTTCTCGAAGGGCGAAAGTTCCACGGTTTGCGCCGCATTCACTTGAACAATTCCGTGGAAGACCCGAGTTGCGTCAGCGAAAAGATCGGCTCCGAGCTAATTACCGCCGCCGGGGTTCCCGCCCCTCGGGTGACTCGCGCCCTCGTAGCGCTCAACGGACGCGAGCTCGGGCTTTACGTGTTGAAGGAGGGCTTCACCGAGGATTTCCTGGCCTGCCATTTCAAGCGGATTGGCGGCGACCTTTTTGAACCCGAGGGCGGCCGCGACATCGATGCGCGCATGAAACGAAATTCCGTGCAGGCCCCTTCTCTCGGCCGTGCCGCGCTCAAGTCGCTCGCGGCCGCGGCCCTCGAGCCTGACCTGAGCCGGCGATGGCAGCGCCTGCAAGGAGCGCTCGACACGGACCGATTCCTTACCTTCATGGCCATGGAGGTCATGCTCGGTCACCGGGATGGTTATTGCCTGGCTCGCAACAATTTCCGGGTTTACCACGATCCCGAGAGTGGCAAGCTGGTGTTTATCCCGCACGGTATGGATCAGCTACTGGGGACGGCGGATTTGCCCTGGCGACCGAGCTTCGCGGGGTTGGTGGCCCGCTCGGTTATGGAGACGTCCGAAGGTCAGGCGCTCTACGCCGAGCGCTTCAATTCGCTGTTCACTAATCTATTCAAAGCCAAGGCGCTGGCCAGCCGCGTAGATGAACTCGTCCTGGAAGTCCGGCCCTATCTCAGCGGCAAGAATTGGACCGACCTTCGCGACGAGGCCGGGCAAGTGAAAGAACGGCTGGCGCAACGCGAACTTTCCCTGGGGTCCCAATTAGCGAGGCCGCAGGTGAAACTGCTTGCTTTTGAGGCCGATGTCAGTCCCCTGAGCGGATGGCTGGCAGTGGAATCGCCCTCGGGCGGGAAGATGGAAGTAGCCAAGGGCCTCGATGGCGTTCCCGCATTGCGGCTTGCGGCCGCTGGGGACACCGCGGCCTCCTGGCGGACCCGAGGACTTCTCAACCGTGGCCATTATCGATTTGAAGGCCGATGCCGAGTCGCCGGAGTCAAACCCCTACCGCAAGGCATCCACCAAGGCGCCGGCCTGCGCATTGCGGGCGGGCTGCGTCAAACGGACGATCTCACCGGCGACTCGCCTTGGCAGATGCTCACCGCCAGGTTCCAAGTCGAGCAAGACGCCCAGGAAATGGAGTTTATTTGCGAGCTTCGCGCCAGCGCCGGGGAGGCCTGGTTTGAGGTCGGATCGTTGAGAATTGTGAAAGAACCCTGATGAAATCTATGCAAGACAAGCTTGACTCCGTGGTATCTAAGCGGTCACACTTATGTGGTTGGTTTTCCTGTCGGGCATGGCTTGGGGGTCGGCGTCTCATGACCGTGGAAAGCCAAAAGGTGACTCTATGAGGAACAACAAAGGCAAAACAGCGTTTACGCTTATTGAATTGCTGGTGGTCATTGCCATCATCGCCATCTTGGCGAGCATGCTGCTCCCGGCCTTGGCCAGGGCTAAAGCCAAGGCCAAGGACATCACTTGCATCAACAATATGAAGCAACTTGACTTGGGCCTTCGGCTCTGGTCGGGGGATCAAGGCGACAAATACCCCTGGGCAGTGGATGTCTCCAAGGGTGGCAGCGCCGGCTCCAGCGACTGGACCGACAATTTCCGCGCCCTCTCCAACGAAGTCAAGGCCGTGCAAATTCTCCTTTGTCCCACGGAACTGGCCAAAGTTAAGCACTCCGCCACCAACTGGAAGACGCTCAACGGCGCCATCAACATCAGTTACTTTATTGGCACTTGCTCCACCAACGGCAGCAGCCAAGCCATCCTCCTGGGAGATCGTAATGTGACCGGGGGCGACGGCGGTTTGGACCCGCATTGGAGCGTCTATCTCGGAACTTCCATTGACGCCGCCTGGGACGTAAACCTGCACGCCACCAAAGGGAATCTCGGCCTGGGCGACGGCTCCATGCGCAAGACCAACACCCGCGCCCTGCGCGAACAAATCAGCGCCCAGTTGGCTACCGGGGTCACCAACGTGATCTTTTCCATGCCGCGCGGAATCTTTTAGATGCGCGACAGCAAGGTCATCGGCGGCCTCGCCGGCTTGGTGATTTTGGGATCCGTGGCGGGTCTGGTCCTGGCATTGGGTGGGGGCTTGGGACCGCGCATGGATTCCCGGCCTCACGAAGCCGCAGGCTGGGGCGTAGCCCAGCAGGCCATCAAGCTCCTGAAGCCGGGAGGCAAGGTGGTGGTCATCGTGCGGGACACCACGTCTTTCAAGAACCCCGCCACGGACTATCAACTGGCCGGCTTTAAGAAGGCGCTCCAGGCCGCCCATGTTTCCATCGACACTATCAACGCGCTCAAGGTGGATCCACTGCGGCCGGTCCGCGTACCATCCGGGGATTTCCTTGAACTGTTGCGAAAGACGCCTTCCTCGAGCGTCATCGTCTCCTTCATGGGACCGCCGTTGCTCGACGAAGCCCAGCGCCGACGCTTGGGAGAGAACAAGCCCGGGATCGTCGCGTTCTGTTCGGGCAGCCTGCCCGAGACCATCGATCTCCCCGGGTTGTTTGGCCAGGGCCTGCTTCAGGCCGCCGTGGTTAGTCGTCGGATACCCCGCTCGAAGTCAGCGCGACCCTCCGGCCCGCAAGGGTGGTTTGATCAGTCGTTCGACGTCGTCACCGCTGCGGACGCCGCAGGTAAGCTCGTCGGCCCCCAAGCATCGCCGGGAACGGTCACACGATGAAGCCTTACCGCCGCGAGTTTGCCTTCACCCTGACCGATCTGCTGGTAATTCTGGCGGTGCTTAGCGTCGCGACGGCAATTGTCCTCGCTCGGCTGAATGCCGCCAGGCAAAAGTCCCGGCTCTCCCTCTGCGCCGCCAATCTGGGCAAGGTCGCTCATGCGCTGCAAGATTATTGCGCCGACAACAACCAGAAGCTGCCCAGTCTCGCCCTGGACGACAATCGGCCGCTTTGGTGGTGGTACAAGGAGGACATCAAGCATTACGCCGGCCTCGCCGGGGAGTCTTCAGACAAAGACCGGCTCTTCGCCTGCCCCGATGACCGGGGTTATTCGGACCCGGCCCCGTTCCACGTCAGCCCGCGGTTCGACTACAGCAGCTATGTGTTCAATGGGGTCGCCTTGCCTGGGCTCCCGAGCATCGCCGGCCTGCCCCTCTCAGGCATCAACCAGCCAAAACGAACCTTGCTCGTCATGGAATGGACCGCCCATGCACCCCTGTCCTGGCACCGGAGCAAGACCGGCCGGGAAAATAGCCCTTTCTATTGCGACGCGCAAAGCGTCGTCGCTTTCGTCGACGGACACGCGGCCCTCATTCCGATTTATTACGATGGCTACAACGCAGCCTATACCCAGGATCCCATTGCCGGTTATGATTACCAGTACAGCGCCTACTAATGTCTGCGTTCCTAACGTTCAAAGCGCCGCCCCCGACCATGCCCTGATGAAATCGTTCTTTCCCCGCTCGACCTTCGTGATCGCCGTTCATCGCGCGCTCGCCGCGCTGTGGCCAGCGCTGCTGCTGGCAGCTCTGCCCGCGGCCATCGCCTCGCCGGTCCCGAGCCCTTGGACTCCCCTCTTCAAGGGCATCGATCGCGCCAACGGCACTAACACCCCCGGCATTTCCGGGAACTTCTCCGAGTTGCAGGTCGTCCGCTGTGTCCGCGTCGATTTGCACGATCCGGATGTGACGTTATTCTCCACGCCACGCGCATCCAGCTACAGCGCTGATTCGCGCGAGACCCTCACTCTGACGGTTCCCGATTTCCTCAAACGCTACAACCTCCAAATCGCCGCCGATGCCAACTTCTACAGCGCCAATCCGGGCGGCGCCGATCCCAGCAGCGAAGGGGTTTCTTGTGAAGTTTTCGGGCTCCAGATATCCGCGGGCGCCGTCGTTTCCGTCGCCGACTCTCAAAACCGCTATGCAAGCCTCCTCTTTACGACGAACAATCGGCCCCTCCTCGCCATAAACAATCGGCCCCCCGGCACCAATATCACGGGCGTTTACAACGCCATTACTGGATACTATCCCATAGTGTCTAATGGTGTGAACGTCGGCGCGGCCTCGATCAACGCTTATCCCGATTCTTTCATCCATGAATCCCAGCCGAGAACCGCCTACGGCATCTCCCAGGACGGTCGTTACCTCTACATGATGAGCATTGACGGAAGACAGAGCGGGTACAGCGATGGCGCCCTGGACAGCGAAACCGCCTATTGGATCATGCAATTCGGCGCCTGGAATGCCATCAACATGGACGGAGGCGGTTCGACCGCGCTCTACATGGCCAATTCCACGGGCAACCCGGTCGCTTTAAACCATTCCAGTTACCTCGCCGCCTATGGGCACGAGCGCTACATAGGCTCCCACCTGGGAATCTCAGCCAAACCCCTGCCCGGCTTTTTCAACGATGTTAACGTGCTGCCTGACGATACGGCGGCAACCATCACCTGGACCACCGTGGACCCCGCAACGACGCAGGTGGAATATGGCCTTTCGACCAACTTCACGCTGGTGTCGACGCTGAACGCGACGATGTCCACCAACCACGCCGTGCTGTTGACCAATCTAAGCCCCGGCGTCGGTTATTACTTCGCGGCGATTTCCAAGATCGGGGCGGCGCAATACGTTTCGTCGAACCTCTTCTTCGTGACCTCAAATTATGCGACGACCAACGTGGTTTTTGATATCCCTCAGACCTGGAATTTCGCGACCGCAAACTTGGACGGCGTGAACTGGACCGCGCTCGGGTACGATGATTCCGGCTGGGACGGGCAGGGTCCGGGCGCGCTGTGGGCGGACAATGGCGGCCCCAATCCTTCCGGCAACATCCCTCTCGCCCTCAACACTCAAATGTCGGTCGACCCCAGTTCTGGCTATCCCTTCATCACCTACTACTTGCGCGCGCATTTTAATTTCACCGATAATCCCACCGGAGCGGCGCTCCTGATGGAAGCCTGGGCGGATAACGGCGCGGTATTTTACCTGAACGGCGTCGAAATTTACCGCGTTTGCATGCCCCCGGCTCCGACCCCAATCTATAACAGCACCCTCGCTACCGGTTACTACTGTCCCGCTGGGTTTGCCAGTTGCCCCATTGACTTCGACGTTTCGGGGCCGATCATGACCAACCTCCTTGCCGGCGACAACGTGTTGGCCGTGGAGATCCACATGGACAATCCCCAGGGAATCGACGCCACCTTCGGCCTCTCGATGAGCGCCACCGTTCCTTTCATCAACGGTCCGCAGCTCAGCCTGGTCAAATCCAATGCCTCGACCGTCCTTAGTTGGTCTCGTGGCGGGTTCACGCTCCAACAAGGCAACTCGCCGAAGGGGCCGTGGATCGATGTGCCGGGACCGGTGTTCGTCAGCCCCTTCGTGACCACCAATTCCGGCGCGGCCCGCTTTTTCCGACTCCATCGGTAGCCGTTCTATGAAGACAAACATCCGCATTGTCATCCTCCTCCTGGCGGTCGGTTGCGCTTTCACGCCGGCAGTGGGCCAGACCATCCGCATCCGTGGCTCGGAGAGCCTGGTCCCTATTTCCCAGGCCTGGGCCGACGCTTACTCCGCCAAACATGCGGCCGGCAAATTCGAGGTCGGAGGCGGCGGCGCCGGGGCGGCATTCGCTGCTTTGGCGGAACGAAAAATCGATCTCGCCCTGGTTTCACGCTCGATGCGGTACAAGGAAACCCAACCGTGTGAAACGGCTTTTGGCCAGCGCCCGGTCGAACTCAAGGTCGGCGTCAGCGGCGTGGCCGTCTATGTCAATCCCGCGAACCCGATCAAGGTGATCACTTACGAGGAGTTGTCCGGCATCTTCCGGGGCAATTACCAGAGTTGGAAGCAACTCGGCGGCGAGGATGCGCCTATCCTCGCCTATGCCCAGGAAACCAATTCAGCTCCCGGCGAATTGTTTATCGAGGAAGTCCTCAACGGCAAAAGTCTCGGCGGCGAGGTTCGACTCTTACCCGGTCCCGCAGTCCGGAAAACCGTGGCTCAAGCAAAGAACGCCATCGGCTTTGCCGCGTTCGCCACTGCGGAGGGCATCCGGGCGGTGGCGATTAAGCGGGTGTTTTCTTCCACGCCTGCGGAACCGACCGAAGACGCCATCGCGAACCGCATTTTCCCCATCTCGCGCTTCCTGTATGCCTATTTGGATCCCGCCGCGCAGAAGGGTGAATTGGCGGCCTACCTGGAGTGGATTCGCAGCGAGGAGGGCCAGGAGATCGCGCGGAGGGCCGGCTTCTACGCTCTGCCGGCAAAGTGGCGCGCCCGCCCGTGAATGGGACAGCCGCTTTGTGGTTCTGCCTGTGCTCGATCGCGGGCGGGACGCTGGGGAACGCGGCCGTTCGGATGGACCACCCCAGCGGCTTTTATCAGGCGCCCTTCAGCCTGGCCCTTTCGGCGCCGGGGCCGAAGGCCAGCATTTTCTTCACGACCAACGGGACCGCGCCGACCAGGCTCAACAGCATCCTCTACACCCGACCAATTCCAGTCACGACTACCACCATCCTCCGCGCTGCGGCCGACACCGCTGACGCTGAACGGTCAGACATCGCGTCAAGCACCTATCTCTTCCCCACGGACGCGCTCACCCAAACCGGGGCTCCGTTCCCGGCGACCTGGGGCACCAACTTGGGCGTCGCGGTCCCGGCGCACTATCATCTGGCGCCCGTCAGCGGGGACGCCGAACGCCGCCAGGTGATGACCGCGCTCGCCTCGCTGCCTTCCCTCTCGATTATCACTGACCCGTCGAACCTCTTCTCTCCTAACGACGGCATTTACTCTCATCCGATGGAACGTGGGGCGGCATGGGAACGCCCTGTTTCAGCCGAGTTACTCGACCCGCAAGGCGCGGCGGAATTTCGAATCGAGTGCGGGCTGCGGATCCACGGGGGCACGAGCCGGCGCGCCGAGGAATCGCCCAAGCACTCGTTTCGTCTCGTCTTCCGGCGCCGCTACGGTTTCCCCAAACCGCGCGTCGCTTGGTTCGACGCCGACGGACCCCGGCAGTTCGACAGCCTGATCCTGCGGGCCGGCAACAATGATTCCTGGCTGGCCAGCGACGGCGAGTCCCGGCGCCACGCCGACTACCTCCGGGACGAGTGGATGCGGCGCAGCCTTTTGGCCATGGGCTATCCCTCCGCGCGAGGCCGCTTCGTCCATCTCTACCTCAACGGCCTCTATTGGGGGATCTACAACCTGTGCGAGCGCCCCGGACCGTTGGTATTCGCCGATGCCCAAAGCCAGCCCGCTCCTGACTACGATACACGGAAAGGCGACAGCATCCAGGCCGGGGACAGCCTCGCCTGGAATCAGCTAATGGCGATGGCCAACTCAGGCGTGAGCCAAAGCAAGGATTACGAGCAAATCAGCCGTCGAGTCGATCTCACTCAATTAATTGACTACTTGATCCTCAATTTCTACGCGGGAAACTCGGACTGGGATCGCTCAGCCAATTGGTACGCCTTTCGTCCCAAATCTCCCGACGGCAAATTCCGTTTCCTCATTTGGGACGCTGAGCGCAGCCTGCAAAGCCCGGAGGCCAACACCTTGGATTTTGACGACGACCTAAGCCCGCCTCGCTTGTTCCAAAAACTGTCTGAAAACGCGGAGTTCCGATCCCGCTTCGCGGATCGGACCAAACGGCTCCTTTTGGGCGACGGTCCGCTCGCGCCAGGACCAGCCTCCGCGCGGTACATGACCTTGGTCAGGTCGCTCGGCCCGGCGATTGCCGCGGAAGCCGCTCGCTGGGGCGCCTACCGCAAAGAAGCGCATCCCTATAAAACCGGACCCTACGAGCGCTACACGCGCGAGAGTCATTGGGAGCCGGAAGTTGACCGCTTGCTGAAAAGCTATTTCCCCCGGCGCGGCGAGATCCTCATCCGCCAATTCCGCGAACGCGGCCTTTTCTAGAGACAACAGGCCGTCTCCGCGAGACGGCACGCTGGAGGGGCATCCAACGCCCCCTGGCATTCGCCTCGCCCCTCCCAAAGAGTGGTTCTGGGGTTGGACGGGGCGTAATGAGGCGGATGTGCCTTCAAGCGTCCCGCCCCCCCTCCGCGAAAATCTCGCCGATGTTCGTTTCCCAAGCAACCGGTATCTCAACAAAGAACCCGGCACGGATTGCCGAAAAGCCCAAGTCGCTCGGATGCAATGTCCGAAAAGTGATCAAAGATGTCCGCAGGTTGCATTGATGCGATTCGTTCCTGGTGCGATTATGCTTATAGAAAGCATCAATTAACATGATGCTTAAACCATAACCCGACCAAAGTGAAAACAACGACCATGTGGGCAAGATGGGTGCCACAGGTGGTTGATCGCGTTGGTCAAAGAACAGGAAGTAAGAACGGTTCTACCTCAACAAGTAGGAAATACTACGGTTCAAATAAGACTATGAAAACAACAACGATCAAGTCGGCGACATTGACAGCGCTCGTTCTCGGCGCCGCCTCCATCGCGAATGCGCAAATCACTGGCAGCCTCTGGGAGAACACCGGCGGAGCCCATGCCGATGTCACGCCCAGCGGGTCGCCAAACGTCACCTTCAGCGTGCCGAATGGCGCCCTGGACTTTGATAGCAGGAACGCCGGCAACGGTTATACCATCGGGGGATGGCTGGCTACGGGCGGGGCCTCGATCACCACTGGCTCCGGGGAGGCGCCCAATACTATGGACAACGTAATTGTCACGATGTCCGGCTTTGTTTCGGTAACCACCGGCGAACAGTTCACCGTTACGCAAGACGACGGTTTGGTACTGACGATTGGCGGTGTCAACGTCCTGAATAATCCGGGAGCACACGCCCCTACCCAGTTTACGGGCACGTATACTGGAGCGGCCGGAAACCAGCCCTTTACCCTTGAGTACGCCGAAATCGACGGCGCTCCGGCGGTTCTGCAAATCAACCTGCCTTTCACGCCAGTTCCCGAACCGACGACGATGGTAGCGGGAGCGCTGCTGCTGTTACCCTTTGGCGCCAGCACCCTCCGGAAGTTCCGCAAAGCGTAAGCGCGGCGATCGAACTTCTGTTTCCAACCTTCTTTCACGAGCCAGAACGGTCTTGAGGACCGGTCTGGCTCTTTTTGCGGAAGCCAGCAGTGAATCGGCGTTTTGGGCGGGACTTTGTTTTTGGCGGTTCCGCATTAGGGATTTTTCGGCTTCAGGGTGGGGCGCATCCGACATAATCCACCGGGACAATGCCATCGGATCGGGCACAATTATTGCCTCAACGGGGGACCACTCGAATCAACGTCCAGTCTCGCATCCCATTTCCAACGACAGGTCGACGGAGAGCGGCGGCAAGTGGCACGGCGCCCGGGCGGTTCGCGATTTCGGACGCCGTCTCGCTTCAACGGCCCATCGCCTCAACTTGCTGGAGAACGCCTTTTGGACTTGCGAAGGCTACGGTCCCAGGTAATTACTGCAAAGCCCAATCGAAACGGGTAAATCAAATTTATGAATATTTGCCGCTTCAAAGACCCGCAGGAGAACGTTCGGATAGGATTGGTGGCGGATCAATCCACCCTGCTCGACTTGACGCCCGCGGGGATAGACCGGATGGATCCCCTGCTGGAGAGCGAGGACGGACTCGCGCGGTTGACCGAACTCGCGACCGCAGACCTGCCGCGTCACAAGCTGAACGAGGTCCGGCTGTGCGCGCCCGTGGAACGGCAGGAAGTTTGGGCCGCAGGGGTGACTTACTCGCGGAGCAAGTCGGCGCGCATGGAGGAATCCGATTTCAGCGCCACGGCTTACGACCGGGTCTATGCGGCGGAACGGCCCGAGTTGTTCTTCAAGGCGCTGGCCGAAAAGGCGGTTGGGACGGGGTCGCCGGTGGGCATTCGCGGGGACGCGCGGTGGAGCGTACCCGAGCCCGAACTGGCGCTCGTATTCAATTCGCGGGGCAAGCTGGCCGGCTACACGATTGGCAACGACATGAGTTCACGCGATATCGAAGGGGAGAACCTGTTGTATCTGCCTCAGGCGAAGATCTACGACCGCTCGTGCGCCCTGGGCCCATGGATCCGACTCGGACCGGACGAAGCGACGGCGCGGCAATGGGGGATCTCGCTGGAAATTCGACGCGGCGGCCGGCCAATTTTCCGCGGGGAGACTGGGGTTGACCGGCTCCAGCGGAGCTTTGCGCAATTAGGCGAATTTCTGTTCCGGTGCCAGAGTTTTCCCCACGGCTCGGTCCTGCTCACAGGAACGGGGATTATTCCGCCAGATGATCTGGCGCTGCAAGCCGGCGACGAAGTCGAAATCCACATAAGCGGCATCGGCTCCCTGCGCAATCCGGTAGTGGTGGTCTAGCGAGGGCGAATCTGGTAGAGTATCCCTATGAACCTGCACGGCAATAGTTTCATCGGCGGCCAACTCAGTCCCGGCACGGGCAAGACATTTCGAGCCGTAAGCCCGCTCGACAGCGCCATTTTGGAACCGCCGTTTCATCTCGCGGGAACCGCGGAAGTGGATGCGGCCCTGGGCCTGGCCGAATCAGCCTTCGCCATCTATCGGGAAACCACCGGGTGGCAGCGCGCGGCCTTGCTCGAGCGAATCGGGGACGAGATCGTGGCGCTAGGGGATGACCTCATCGCCCGAGCTCACAGCGAAACGGGATTGCCGCTGGCCCGTTTGACCGGCGAACGCGCTCGCACCGTGGGCCAACTCAGACTGTTTGCGGAGATCGCCCGCGATGGGTCGTGGGTGGAAGCGCGGATTGATACCGCCATCCCCAATCGCCAACCGGTCCCCAAGCCCGATTTGCGCCGGATGCTGATACCACTTGGGCCCGTGGTCGTCTTTGGATCGAGCAACTTTCCCCTGGCCTTTTCGGTGGCCGGCGGCGACACCGCATCCGCCCTTGCCGCTGGCAACACCGTGGTCGTAAAGGCCCACAGCGGCCATCCGGGCACGTCGGAACTGGTCGCCACCGCGCTGCGGCGCGCGCTGGCGGCCTGCGAGCTGCCGGCCGGCGTTTTCTCCATGCTTCATGGCCAAGGCAAGGTGGTGGGCGTGGCGCTGGCGCGGCATCCGGCGGCGCGGGCCGTGGGGTTCACCGGCTCAAAGGCGGCGGGACGAGCCCTGTTTGATGCCGCGGCCGCCCGCCCCGAGCCGATCCCCGTCTTCGCGGAAATGAGCAGCCTTAACCCGATGTTCCTCCTCCCTGGAGCGTTGCGACAGCAAGCCGCTCAGATCGCCGATGGACTCCGCGCCTCCATTACCGCGGGCGTCGGTCAGTTTTGCACCAAGCCGGGCCTGATTTTTGGGATCGAAGGAGCCGAGTTCGATCGGTTTCAGGAATTGCTCGCCGCTGGACTGCGAACGACCGCGCCGGCGACCATGCTCCATGCGGGCATCTGCCAATCCTACCATGCGGGACTCTCGCGACAGTCCCAAGTCGCGGGCGTCGAGGTCGTCGCCCGATCCGACGCCCGGACCGATACGGAAAAGACCCAGGGGGAGGCGGTGGTGCTGCGGACCAGCCTGGCGAATTACCTCCAGCACCCCGAACTGGCCGAGGAGGTGTTCGGACCGTTTGCCGTGCTCATCGCCGCGCCGTCCTTCGCGGAGTTGGAGGAAGCCGCCCGTCATCTGGAAGGGCAATTGACGGCCACCCTGCATGGCGCGACGACCGATCTGGAGCAAGCGGGACCGCTCCTGCGCATACTGGAGCGGAAAGCGGGCCGGTTGCTCATCAACGGCTTCCCCACGGGGGTCGAAGTGTGTCCCAGCATGAATCACGGCGGCCCCTACCCCGCCACGACGGATGCGCGTTTTACGTCGGTGGGCACGGCGGCGCTCTATCGGTTCGCCCGCCCCATTTGCTACCAGAACTTCCCCCCTGCCCTGCTCCCCGACGCGCTCAAGGATGAAAACCCCTTGGGCATTCGACGCCTGGTGGACGGGAAGCAGGCTTAGCGCTTCGCGGGCGCTCAGTTATCCGCCACTGGGGCCATCGGTAGCATCTAAAACAACGTTTCTTGATTGCCTTTCCAGCCTCCTCTTCCTTCCATTCTGGCCCACGCGGCGGCAATTGCTCCAAGCTGAACTTCATGAGACTCAGGATTCCTGATCCCGCCGCACAGAAACTCGCAGACCTGGAAAGCCGGTGGACCTCTGCGGGCGGACGATCCTGCTCCCTCTCCCTCGGGAGAGGGCTGGGGTGAGGGGAATCGCGGTGTCACCTGATTTCCACGGTTTCAGGAGTCCTGAGACTGCCTCTCTACGCGCCGGCGGAGAGTCCCACGGGAGGCTGCGAGGCTGGCGGAGGGGTGTTTCGTTCTGTCTTCCGTGATTTGCTCATGGAGAGGCGGTCTTTTCTCCGACATTCAGCTCCATTCCTTGGCGGGCGAGCACGGTCTTGGGGAAGCGTTCCTGACACAATTTCTCGATGCGCAGAAGGAACTCATCATCGTGGTCCGGGTCATGGTGGGTAAGGGCCAGACTTTTCACGTTGGCCATTTCCGCTACCTGCATGGCTTGATCGTAACTGCTGTGGCCCCAGCCGCGCCGCCGCTCCAATTCGTCGGCCGTGTATTGCGCATCATGAACCAACAGATCCGCGTCGCGGGCCAGTTCAACCAGTTTCGGATCGATCGCCTCGCCATGCTCCACGTCCGTGCAGATGACCAGCACCTCGCCCTGACGCTCGATGCGAAAACTATAAGCCCCACCCGGGTGGTTGTGCCGCTGAGCGGTCACCTTAGTTTGGATGCCGTGGACGTCGGTGAAGTGTTTGCTGGCATTGGCAATTTGCAGGAAATGGAATTGAGCGCCCATATGGTCCAACTGCACCGGGAAGTATTGAGACTGCATCTGGACCTCAAAGACCTCCCGCAATTTGCCGATGATTTGGCCTTCCCCGAGGGTCAGCAGGGTGAGCTTCTGGGCGGCGTCATAGGCAGGACCAAAGAACGGGAACCCCTGGATGTGGTCCCAGTGGAAATGGCTGAAGGCCAATACGATCTCGTCCTGTTTATGGCCAATGGCACGGAGGTCCTTGCCTAGATGGCGGATGCCCGTCCCCGCGTCAATGATGGCGATTTGATTGGTATCGGTGAAGGTGATTTGCAGGCAGGTGGTATCGCCCCCGAATTGCTGAAAACCAGCGTCGCAGGTGGGAATCGAACCCCGCGTGCCGTAAAACTTAAGTTTCATAGACGTCCTAGGTTGATTTCATTGGTTGTTTTTATTGGTGCTGAGGTTGAGGCGGCATGGCGCGCGGCTACCGCGCCGGGAAGGTGATTAACGTCAGAACTTCACCCCGGCGCCCAGGTTGAGACGAAAATCGCTGCGCTGCGGCGTGGCGCCGTTGGATTCGGTGTGCGGATTCTGCAGGAAGTCCCAGACGAACGAGACGTTCAGGTTGAGATGGCGTTTGATTTCAAATTCCAGTGTGGAGACCGCGTGGTGGGTATATAAGCCCGATTCCTGGCCGGTCAGCGTCGCGCCAAAGGTCTGGATGAACTTGAGCCGGTCGGTAATATCGGCCTTGAAGCTGGATTGGAACACCGCTGCCGGGGTTGAAGAACTATCTACCCCGTCCGCCCCCATCGTCTCAAACCGCGTGTATTGATAGCCGGGACCGCCTGAGAGCACCCATTCGAGCCCCTGCCGATCGAAGATATAGTAACCAATACCCACACCCGCGGTGGCCTGGTGCGCGATGTTGGCCAATTGGTCCCGATAATACTCGAACTGCAACGGGCGGAGGAACCAGTTATGATTCAGGCGGATATCGTAATTCCCGTTGAGACGGTGATTGTTGGCGTTTTGGTTCCCATTGACCTCGCTGAAGTTGCCCAGGTAATTGAGTTGGGCCACCGTTGCGGGCGTCCGACGCGCCAACTCGGCGCTGGCGGATTCCGTCACCTGCCGGGTGTTACCGGCCTGGAGATTCAGCCCCGCGCTGAAATTGCCCGACCAGAAGTCGATTTCCCGCTTCCCGCCGGGAGTAATTCCCGTTAGTTGTTCTCGCGGCAGGCTAACCCGCTCCGGCCCGTAAACCGTTACCACATCGTTGCTCACGACGACAGAACCATAGATCTGGTCGCGACCATCGAATTTGGTAAACAACGGTTTCGCCGGATAAACCTGCCGCACATCCTTCAAGTCCAGCGAAAGGTCCTTAAGCTGATCGCTGTCGAACTCGACCTTGCGGTCCTGAATGTACTTCAGACGGCCCCTAAGCCACTCGCCCGATTTGAACTGGATCCAATCGAACCCATCATGCCCGATCCCGGGAGGCAGCCACATCAAGTTGGTGCTCGCGGCCGCCTTCGCGGGGGAGGACAAGGCCGCGGCAGGCTCCACGACAGGCGTCGGGGCCGCCGGTGTTGTCTGCTCGACCCCGCGAATCCGCGTCCGTGGGATCGTCATCCGACCACCGAGTTCAGACTCGAACACCACTGCGTCCGCTTTTTCTTCCACGACCTTGCCGACAAAGCGTTCGCCATTGGTGCCAATCAAGACGTCCGCTTGCGCCATGAGCACGACGCTCCCTAGCGCCAAGACGAGCCAGTGGGCGCCCCGCGAATCTCGTTGCTGGTATGATTTCATTGCCATGTGGTTCCGTCCATCGTCCTTCAGAACAGATGTCCCAGCTCCATGTAGAACATTCCGCCTTCGTTGGACAAGCCGTAATCAAAGCTCACGACCGTGGCGATGTTCCAAGCCAACCGAAAGCCCACGCCATCGTCGAACTCCCACCCCTGGAGAGTGGCGTCACGGGCGCGATCGAAGCCAGCGGCAACGGCGCATAAGCGCGTGATCCGCCGCTCTGGGGCGCTCATTTGGGCCTGGCTCTGTGGCATGTGCGGCAAACGCAGCTCAATCGTGTTTCAATTTGCCCGCGGCGAAGCGATACAGCAGGCCGGCCAGCACCGCGCCAAACAGCAACGCCGCGATAAGCGCCAGCCCAAGGCGGAAGCCATGGTCCACCACTTTCTGAGCGTCCCCGGAGGCCCGCTGGCTGAGTTGATCGAGTTGCGGCACGCTCTGGTTCACGGAGTTGACCAGGGCATTAACCTGCTGGGCCATCGCCCCGATCCGCTCAGCCACCTGGCCGTAATCAAGAATGTCGAAAGGACGCGAGTTGGTGTCCGGCGGCCCGCCACGGCTGGGTTCGCCCACCCCGAACCGTTTCATCAGCAAGTCGAGGGTGCCAATCGTGGTATTGAGCGAGGTGGACATCTTCTCGCCGGATCGCAGGGCTTGATCCACTTGCGCTCCGAGGTCCTTGAGTTTGCCCTCCTGTTGGTCCAATGCGGACAGGATCGCTTGTCTCTCCGCCGAAATGCGATCGGGCAATTGGGCCGCTGTCTGACTGACGGATTCGGTGGCGCGGCTAATCCGTTCGGCGCTGGCGGACAGCAGGGTGGTATTGGAGAGCGCCACACGCATTTGCGGTTGGTCGGTCAACTGGTAGGCCAAGAGCTCCGTCTGCAACCGAAGGAGGAAGGGCATGCGTTGCACGGTGAACATGGCGCGTTCCGCGAGGAGCCGCGTTTGCGTGATCTCGCGGACGGCAGGGTCAAGCCCAGAGGTCGGATCGAGGCTGACCAGGCTGAAAACGCTGTTCAGATCGATCTGAGTTTTACGCTTGGTCGCGACCGTGGAGGTGAATTCCTGGGGCCGGGCGATAAAGGTGCCGAGGGCATCGGGATTCTGCCGGCCCCATTGGTCGATCGACAGTCGAAGTTCCTTGAGAAAGGGCGGCTTCAATTGATTGGTGGCGATCTGCCAGGCGGTGGTTTCCAAGACCCGACTGGTGGCTAGCCACTGTTCCATGGCGGGGGCGTGGCCGGACTTTTCCCAACGGTCCTCGGCCAACATCCGGCCGAGCGAGGCGACGGCGACCATGTCGAGCAGATTGGCGGCGGGTTTGGGTCCGCTGGCAATGCTGATCACGGCGGTGCCGGACAGGAGTTTAAGTTTAAGGGCTTCGACCCGCGCGGATTCCGTGCCCGTTTTTTGAGCATAGTCATCCAGCGCCTGGGCCATTTGCATGCTAAAACTATCCGTAAACCGCTCAAGATCGACCTGCAATCGCAGCGGGTCCGGCGGCGCCGTACCCTTCCCCGGGACAACGGACTCCACGACCGTTTGAGGCGCATGCAGGAGTTTGCAGCCCGCCGCCTGTTCCAGGATGGATGCGATCAACAGCCACCCCAAAAAACGGGCCGCTCTCCCCCGGCCTTGGAGGCTCGGCTCTGACCCGGATGAAGCCATGGTCCGGGCCGGAAGCTGGACCTGTTTAACGCGCATAGGGCATCGCCTCTTTGCGTTGGTAAGCCACCAGCGGTTCGGCCACGGCGGAAATGGAGTAGCTGACGCTTTCGTCGCTGCCGATGGTGGTGCGCCGGCCGGACCGCCCATAAAGCGTGGCGCCGCGGCTGACTTCTTTCGTCTCGACGAAGACTGTGCCGGCCGTGGCCAACGTCACGAGCACCGGCGTGATGTTTCCATCCTGCACCTCGAGCGCCACTTCCGCGGGACTGGCGATGACGCGATTGAGGAACGTGACCCGCAAGCGGTGGCGACCCGGGGAAAACGCCAGCCGCAACACCCGGTCTTCCAGCGGCTTCACGTTCGAAAAAACGCGCTGGAAGCCGCCGGCGCGATCATCGAAGCGCGCCACCTCCCACATCAAGCCGGCATCCGCCTCGGCGTGGAAATCCACGTACCCAGTGCGCACGCGGGCATGGGGTGGGTTGGCGCTCCGGGTGGCGCAAGCCGACCACCAGAGCGGCAAGGTGGCAAGCAATACCAGGCAGGAGATCGTCTCAAGTCGTTTCATCGCGTTGTCGGGCTATGGAATCAGGTCAGACGTTTTGCTACTTTGTCGAGCAGTTTCTGGTAAGGCCGCCGATTTGCCATAACCACCCGGCTTTCGGTGCGGAAGAAGGCGTCGCTCGAGTTCTGCACGGCATACACATCCGCGGTCACCAGATACCGGCCGTCAAGCATCCGGGTCGCGCGCACCTTCACTCGCATGGTGACGCCGGCCCCCTCCCAACCACCCCATTTGAGCGCGTCCCGACGGCTGCCAGGCCGTTCGAATACCATGTCTTCGGCGGATGCCGTGGTCTGAACGTACTCGGCTTCCCGAAAGACGGCCGCCGTAACCTGGCCGATCTCCTCCAGTGAATGACCCTGGATTTGGACCGCGGCATGACTCGTACTGCCGGGTTTTTTGGCCGACTGGCAGCCGAGCAAGCAAGCCATGCTGACCGCCAACCAACCGGCAAGCGGAAGGGTATTGGTTTTCATCGGGGTGTGTAACCGGTTTAGCGCGCGATGCGCAGGTCGGCAAACACCGCATCCACAGCTTCCTGAATGCGCTCAGCGCGGACCTCCGCGGTCGGGTTGGCCAACAACTCGCGGGTGGTCGAAGACCGTTTGAGCAGTTTGTAAGTCTTCGCGTCAATGACATCGATGAGCAGGGTGCCCGCCTCGAAATAGTTGGGGTTCTTGCTGTTGGCATAGGCGGTGGAGGCCTTGTCCGCCAGGGCGAGGCCGTCGCGGCCGTAACCGAAGTACGTCTCGATGGCTTCGGAGCTGACTTTATTACCGGTGATGATGAGGTAGGCCACGATCACGTCGCCACCGGACGCCATCTTGGTCAGGCCTTTGGCCGCCAGATTCTTGGTAATGGAATCCTGGATCATCGCGTGGGCTTGTTGCCGGCCATCGGCAAAGGAGGGCGTGGTCTGGCCGGCCCCGGCGACAAAACTGAAGGTGGCCGCGCGGATGGGACCGGAGTTAACCTGGGTGGGCGTGGAGCAGCCGGCCAGGACGAGCGCGGCCAGACTGAGCGTCAAGAGAACTGAGTTTTTCATAGAAGGGATGCAACGGGGTGTTTAGTGCTATGGGTTGAGGTTGAGGACAGATTTCAAAAGTGGAGCGTGAAGCCGAGCTGAGGCCCGGAAGTGAGCATATCGTACTTAAACCGATTGAAGCCGCTGCCGGTTTCGTAATCGGTGTAAAGGAGCCGATAACCCGCTTGCAGGGACGCCAGCGTGGAGATTTGCCAACTCAGGTAGGGGTAGGCCTGCCAGGTCAGGTCCGAGCCCGCGCCGAAGCCGCCAATATCGCCATCCAGATGGAAGCTCAACGTTTTCCAGACCGGCAGACTGACGCGCCCCCCAATGACGGGATCCCACCACTCGTGGGTGCCGGCAGGATTACGCCCGAGAGGACCGTTCACTTGGAGTTCAATGTTGTTGTAGCGCGCGCCGGCATAGGCCTCGAAATACTGGCAGACGCGATATTCCAGGGCTGGCTGGATCAGCCATTGTTGAGCCTCGACGGTGAGCGGTCCTTTGGTCCCCTCCAGGTCCATGTAGATGACCTCGGTGGACACGGCCCAGCGACCATAGCCCACGCGGCCGCTGCCCATCGCGCCAAACTTGAGGTTCTCCCACACTTTGTCGAAGCCAACATCCACGTCGGAGGAGATACCCTTGACGGCGACATTGCCGGACATGCCCGCGGCCAAACCGTAGAGCGAGAGGTCAAAACTCCAGGTGTTGGTTTCCTCAGCCCGCAAGCTCGAGGGTAGCAGGCTGGCGGCGAGCCCAAGGAGGATTATCAGTTTGTGTTTCATAGTGGACGGTGTTGTTGGCTTGAGTTTCATAGCGAGTGTTTTGGGAATCAGGTTCTTTAAAGGTTGAAAGTAAGGCGCAGGCCGGGCGGAGGACTGGGATCGGAGTTCGTCGGTCCGTGGCACAGAGACCGTGATGATGAAAGGGAGACGATGTTCATGGAGTTGAGATTTCCTGCTGGATCAGAATTGGAACCGAAGGTCCAACCCCGCCGACCAGCCGCTGAATTCATGCCCCGTGAAGTAGGAGGCGCCCAAGCCGATCCATTTGACTTTCCACAACTTGCCCAGGAAGTCGAGCACCACGCGACCGTTGACGGTGTACAGGTAATCGGTGTTCAGGCCGCTGGCCGCGTCGCCGAACAGTTCCGTGCGCGAAACGAATCCGCCGGTGTGCATTTCCCGGCCGAACACGCTAACGCCCAGCGGCACATCCGCGTCCAACTTGTTCTCCCAAGTGGTGGAAGTGCCCTCTACGCCAATGATGGGGGAGGAGCTTTCAAAGCTCTCGGTGTAGAAGTAGCTGGCCCGGGAGCTGAACACAAAAGTGGTTCGTCCCCACATCCAATCGTAATCCAGTTCCAACCCCGGTACTACCGACCAGGTGTCAAGGGTCCAGTCAACGACGGTCCCGCTGGCGACGGACTTGATGAACTCCCCGATGGCGTTGTGCGCATCGAACGTATTCTGAACCCGGCCGTAAATGCCGCCGATCGTGGTTGCCAGGCTGAGGTGATCGGTGAAATGGATGGATACACCGCCGCCAGCCGCAACGGCCAGGGTGTTGTACTGCATTTGGTTGCCCGCGGCGTAGCCGCTTTCGAACGTGTTCTGGGCCGAGATCATGCCCACGTTGCCCTGGAGTACGGGCGCCCATTGGAGGTCACCCACGCCCAGAGACATGGGCGAGGCTACCTCCCCTCCGCCACCGATCTTGCTGACGCTCAGGTCCGCCAGGCTGCCGCTGCGGAAGGTGTAAATGCCCCCGGCGGCGGCATAGTCGCCTCCCAGGATGCTTACCGCCTCGACGCGGTTGCCGACGACCTGCTGGAACTGCTTGAGCGCGTCCGGCGGCAACGCGGGTTGGGCCTGGGCGATGGTTGAAACCAGGGTCAGCGAAGCCAGGATCGACCGCCCCCAAATACCTTGCTTCGGCCTTTGGACCAGTACCACGTCGGTTCTAGTTTTCATAGCTGCGGGTTCGTTCTTGGTTGAGCGACGCAAGGCTACTGTGCCGGAATGGTGATCAACGGCAGTTGTTCGTTCCCGCCGGTTTCCGCGAGCGTGAAAAAGAACATGACCGCCGTGAGCGCGCGCTTCGTCTGCCAGTCGCCCTCCTCGATCCAGAACCAATAGTCGCGGTAGCGCACGGCCGCGAAAGCGGTGGCCGGCTTGGCTTTGCCGCTGTGAATGCGCGCCTTGGCCCCGCGGGCCTCCGGGGGCGAGTTTTCAAACGCAGGCACCGCGCTGTGGTCTTTCAGGTGCGCCTCAGGCGGTTCGAGGTAGGTCGCGAAGGCCGCCATGATTTGCAGCAGAGAACGGCTATTCACCGCGAGTTCATTCTCCGCCCCGCGCACCGGCGAGTAAATGAGGGCGTATTTTTGCTGGTCCGCCGGCAGCTTGAGCAAGCGCCGAACCTCGGCTTCCTTTTCCGCTGTTTCGGGGGGCACGTCGTCACGGCGGAAGAACAAAACGGCGGTCGAGTTTTTGGCTTTGTCCACCTCCACGCGCATCCCCATGGCGCCCGCCGCCTGGATGTCGCGCAGCAATTCGAGCGCGCGCGCGAAGTCCGGGTCCGCTTCCCGCATCGCGCCGGCGGCGGTGGAACGGTTGCGCACTCCATTGAGTGATTCAACGGTCAGGCCGAGCACGAAATCCGCCGCGTATCCGGACTGCAGCATGAAGAAAATGTTCTTGGGGTCGATCGGCGTCATTAACCCGCGCAGGAACTTCTCTCCGGTTAGCGGCACATAGGTGATGGTAGGCCGGTCGGTGTAAACCACTTGGCCCCCCGCCGCCAGGAAATTGCCCTGGATCGCCCCTTTCGAGGAGAGCGTTCCGTTGAGACTCCCCCCGGTCTGCAAGGAATAGCCGGCGACGACGGAGGCCACGTCCACGAATACCGGCAGGTCCATGTAGCGGAGCTTGACGATGTTGAGCAACGTCTGCTGCTTCCACGAGTCAGCGATGGAGGTGCTGTAGTCGAAACGGTCGCCGGCCACGGTTCTAGGGCCGAGGTGGGTGCAACCTGTCAATACCACGCTGGCGAACGCGGTGGCAATAAGAGTCTGAATCCGGGTGATCTTCACGGTAGTAATCCTGGTTGGTTTGGCGTTATTGGGTCAATCGGAAAGTCGCTCCCATTACGGCTTCACACACCGGAAGCCCAGGTGGTTGCTGGCTGTGGTGAGCTCGCCCTTGCCGCGAGTGCCCACCATGTAGCGGGTGCAATACTGGGAGGTGCAGAGAAAGGAGCCGCCGCGATGGACGCGCTTTTTCTCCGTCGGCTCGTAGGGATCGTAAGGCGAGTCCGGGCCCTGCGGGTTGCGCGCGATGCCGCCCTCCAGCTTCAAGCGCGCGTAAGCGTCCACGCGATACCAATCGCTGCACCACTGCCAGACGTTCCCGGCCATATCATAAAGCCCGTAACCATTGGGCGGGAACTGCGCGACCGGGGCGATGCCCGCAAAACCGTCGTCGCCCGTGTCCTTGACCGGGAATTCCCCCTGGTAAATGTTGGCCATCCACTTGCCCGCCGGCTTGAGTTCGTTGCCCCAGACGTAGAGTTTCCCCGCGAGTCCCCCACGCGCCGCGAATTCCCATTCGGATTCCGTCGGCAGCCGTTTGCCAGCCCATTTGGCGTAGGCCTCGGCGTCCGGATACGCGATCTGCACTACCGGATATTTTTCCCGGCCCTTGAGGTCGCTGGCCGGCCCTTCGGGGTGCCGCCAATTCGCGCCTTTTTCATACCGCCACCACTGGAAGTGATCGTTCAAGGGCACGGGACCGGCGGTGGGGGTGAACACCGTCGAACCGGCCACCAGGTTTTCTGGCGGCGCGCCCGGGAATTCCGCCTGCGTCGGAGTGCGTTCGGCGATGGTGACGTAGCCCGTGGCTTTGACAAAAGCCTCGAACTTCTCATTGGTCACGTCCGTTTGGTCCATCCAGAACGCATCCACATAGACGCGGTGGATGGGCTGGGCGTCCCGGGTGACCCCAGGCTGACCGCAGAGCGACTCGCCCGACCGATCGCTGCCCATCGAGAATTCGCCGCCGGGAACCCAAACCATCCCCTCCGGCGCCGACGCGGGAGCGCTCGTCTGGTTCGCCACAGTGGGACCGAAAGGGGAATCCGCCGCGGATTCTCCGCCCGGTTGACTCGGCGAAGGGGATCTTGAACCCGGCGAAAAACCGTATTTCACTACGGCAACCACGCCCGCGACGATGATCACGCCTGCAAGCGCCCATCGCATCGGGCTGGCGCGCCGCGGCGGCGATTTAGTGCTTTTGGAATTTTGCTTCTTTGACTGGGCCATATCGATTTTTATCAGTTTGAAAGTTTATACCCGCTCGCCCTCACCCCAGCCCTCTCCCATCCGATGGGAGAGGGAGTGGATCGCCGATGCCTTGAGTGTTCGCATGTCGTTGGGGCTATCGCCGCTGGCTGACTATTCGTCGGGACAACCTCACCACAATCCATCGCCCCCGCATCACAGACGCGCGGCGCCAACTCCTCCCTCTCCCGGGGGAGAGGGCCGGGGTGAGGGCGAGCCCATCCTCGGTAATCTCCCGTCGAGTCCACCGGCCCAGGCCCACTCGCCCTCACCCCCGGCCCCTCT
>Ga0316217_10001578_pt1 | contig 29304 bp, 27 predicted proteins | sample 1anoAmetaG_FD_203633 | JGI IMG/M metagenome (GOLD analysis project Ga0316217, IMG submission 203633) | Freshwater microbial communities from Trout Bog Lake, Wisconsin, USA - 1anoA | ecosystem: Environmental > Aquatic > Freshwater > Lake > Hypolimnion/Profundal zone | place: USA: Wisconsin... | reverse complement strand
TTCACACCGAAGGAAATTGCGGAGGATGCGATCAAGTGCTGGAAGGCCGGCGCAGCCATCGTGCACCTTCACATGAGAGACGATGAGTTCCGCGGAAGCATGGACAAGGAACGCTTCAAGGAAACCGTGAAGCGCATTCGCGAAGAAAGCGATGTGGTGCTCAACCTTACCTCTTCCGGCGAAATCAACGTGCCGTTCGAGCGCCGCATGGAGCACCTTGCCGAACTCAAGCCCGAACTAGGCACATTTGACGCGGGTTCCATCAATGTTTTGCCTGACGGCATCTTCGACAATACCGCGAAGTTTTTGACCACGCTTGGCAACCTCCTGAATGAAAACAACATCAAAGCTGAAGTTGAGATCATGGACCTCGGAATGATCGCGGCAGCCGAATATTACCTCTCCAAAGGCGTCCTGAAGGCTCCCATCCACTTTCAGTTTGTTCTCGGATTCTTCAGCGGCGCTCCGGCCACTCCGGAAAATCTGGCCTATATGCGTACCAAGATTCCTCCGAGTGCGACATGGTCGGCATTCGGCATCGGCAACGCGCATATGCCTATCCTTTATACGGCGATTGCGATGGGCGGCCATGTTCGCGTCGGCCTGGAAGACAACCTCTTCTATGGTCCGGGCAAGCTGGCAACCAACCTTGACCTCGTCGAGCGCGCCGGTCGCGTGATTCGTGAATACGGCAACGAAGTCGCAACTTCCGCGGATGCCCGTGCAATCCTTGGCCTGCGCGGTCTGTAAGAGAAACGCAACGAGTGCATTTGAACTTTCTTGAACTTGATGTCGCGAACAAATCGGTAAACTTGAACGGTCCGCCACAGCGGGCCGTTTTAAGCTTTTCTGAGAGCAGTACAATTTAAGAAAAAGCCGAGCCCAAAATGAGAATCCGGCCAGTGGTTAGAGGCGAGAAATGAAAATTCAGGATGATGGCGTTCAAGAATACAAGATGGGCCTCTGGTCGCCGGGGCCAGGTTGTCACGGCGGATGTGGCGCGAAAGTTTTTATCAAAGACGGCAAATTTTTAAAAGTCGAAGGCAACGAGGATCATCCCTATCACCAGGGAAGACTCTGTCCTCGCGCTCTCGCTTTAAGGCAATACATTCACCATCCAAATCGGCTGCGTTTCCCTCAAAAGAGAATCGGGGAGAGGGGCGAGAACAAGTGGGCGCGCATCAGCTGGGATGAAGCCCTGGATACCTGCGAGAGCCGGCTGCGAGACATTCGCGACAAGTACGGAGCTGAATCGATGGTCTTCGGTCAGGGCACCGGACGCGACTCCGGCGGCCCGATCATCTTCCTCGCCTATGCCTACGGCAGTCCCAACTGGACCTTGTTTGGCCTCTCCGGCATCGCTTGTTTTACTCCGCGCCTGGCCTCCTGCTTTCAGGTGATGGGTGACATGACCTTCCCCGATGCGGCGCAGTTTTCCCCTGACCGCTATAACGACCCGGATTGGAAGTGTCCTGAGTTGATCGTGAGCTGGGCCCGTAACCTTCAGGGAAGCCAGTGCGCCGACCACTACTTCAGCGGCCACTATGTCACCGACATGATGAAGCGTGGCGCCAAGTTGATTGTGATAGACCCGGTCAACGGCTGGGAAGCCTCGCGCGCCGAGCTTTGGCTGCGCATCCGTCCGGGCGCCGACGGCGCTTTGGCACTGGGCCTCATCAAGGTCATCATCGACGAGAAACTCTATGACAAAAAGTTCGTAGAGAATTGGACCTTCGGCTTCGACAAGTTGAAGGCGCACATCAGCCAGTACTCGCTGGACGAGATCGAGCAGATCACCTGGGTTCCCAAAGATAAAATCATCAAGGCTGCGCGCATGTACACTGCCGCCAAGCCTGCTTCAATGCGCTTCGGTCAGCCGTTGGACTCGAATGCCGAGGCGGTTGCCACCATTCATGGACTTGCCAGCCTCTGGGCATTGACCGGCAACATCGAAAACCCCGGCGGCAATATCATCTCGCGCCCGCCTCACGGCGTCACCCTCTATCCATACTCCACCGAAGAAGTCATTCAGCTTTACGGCCAGGAGTTCGTCGACAAGATGAACCAGAAGCGAATCGGCGCGGACAAGTACCCGCTGGTAAAAAACTTCCGTTCCTGGGCGATGTCCGACGACGTGCTGGAGCAGATGGAGACAGGGACGCCCTACCCAATCAAAGGGTTCTGGTGTCAGACCAACAACTTCATTGCCGGAACGGCACAAGACCCGCGGCGTCACTACGAGGCGGTTCGCAAGCTTGAGTTCAACGTCGTGGTTGACACCTTCATGACGCCGACTGCGCAGGCCATTGCCGACATCGTATTGCCGGCCGCTGCCATCACCGAGAAGGACTCGGTCTTCTCGACCGGCGTACCCTGCAACGCAATCTACAAGGTTGCCGAAACCGGCGAGGCGCGTCCCGACTGGGAGATCAACTTCGAGCTTGCCCGACGCCTCAACCCGCAGGCCGTGCCGTGGCCGAATCTCCGCGCGCTCTTCGATCAGCGTCTGTCGATTACCGGACACAATTTCGAATCGCTCATCAAGGCGGAATACGTGATGGCCCCCAAAGGCGATGCCACCGTGCCCTACAATCGCCACGAGAAGGGCCTGCTGCGTCCTGACGGCAAGCCTGGCTTCCGAACGCCATCTGGTAAGTTCGAGTTCTACTGTCAGAAATTTGAAGAGTACGGTCTCAATCCTCTGCCCTACCACGAGGAGCCGATCCAGAGCGAGATCAAGACGCCGGAGATTTTCGCCGAGTACCCGCTGATCATGATGACTGGCCGGCGCGTCGGCGTCATGTTCCACTCCGAACACCGCCAGATCCCCTGGCTACGAGAGATCAATCCCCATCCTACGATCGAGCTTCACCCTGAAACCGCTGAGAAGTACGGCATCAAAGACGGCGATTGGGTTCTGATTGAAGGCACCTATGGCAAGGCCAAGCGGCTAGCCAAGATTACCCCCATCATGCACCCGAAGATCGTTCAGTGCCAGCATGGCTGGTGGATTCCGGAAGCCGACGGTGGTGGCGATAACAATCCCTACAAGGTCTGGGACATCAACGTGAACCAGCTCATCCCGATGGGACACAACAGCAAATCCGGATTCGGCGGAGCCTTTACCAAGACCATGCTGTGCCGAATTTCAAAGGTCAAGGATGGAGAGGAAGTGACCTATGCCTAGAAAAGGAATCATGATAGATTACGACTTCTGTACGGGCTGCCACACCTGTGAGGTGGCCTGCAAACAGGAACATAATTATCCGGTGGGCAAGGGCGGCATCCATCTAGTCGAAGTGATGACCGAAATGCCGGATAAGACCATTCGGCTGGACTATTTACCTTTTACAACCGCGTACTGCGACCTGTGCGCGGCGCGAACGTCAAAAGGCGATGTGCCGTCGTGCGTAAAACACTGCCAGGCATCCACCATGTATTACGGAGCTCTTCCAGAGCTCACGAAACTCATGGAAGAGAAGTCTCATTGTGTCTTGTTCACGCCAAGGTAATCTTGGCTAACCATCGCAGATAGAAAAGCAATACGGCCCGCTCGCGCGGGCCGTCTTGCTTTATCCAGAATATATCACCAGCAATAGATAATTGTTCTAACCCGCAGTAGTTCCGCCATCGACAAAGATAGTTTGGCCGGTCACGAAATCCGAAGCTGCTGAGGCAAGGAACACGCAAGCGCCGACCAAGTCTTCAGGAAGACCAAGCCTGCCCAGTGGAACCTTCTGGCGATACTTCTCCGCCAACTCGGGATTGTTCTTGATGTGAACCGTGCCGGGCGTGATGACCAACGCCGGACCCAGTGCATTCACGTTGATGTTGTAGGACGCCCACTCCAGAGCCAGCGACTTGGTAATCATCTCCACGGCGCCTTTGGTTGCGCTGTAGCCGACGTTGCCGCCTGTGTAACCGCGGATGCCGCGCACTGAAGACAGGTTGATGATCTTACCAGCCTTCTTGGCTTTGAAAACCTGCGACCCAATCAGCTTGCAAGGAATCATGGTGCCGGTGATGTTGGCATCGAGCAGGCTGCGCCAGTCTTCCATCGGAAACTCGAAGGAGTCGCGCTTGATATTCATCCCCATCGCGTTGACCAGAATATCGATGGTTCCCAGCTTCTCGACCACCTGCTTGACCAGGTTTCCAAAACTCTCTTCACTGGTGACGTCGCTGGCAATCGCAAGTACTTCGTTACCAGTAGCCTCAGTGATTTCCTTGGCTGCGGCGTTCAGCTTTTCCTGATTGCGGCTGGTTACAACAACCCTTGCGCCCTGACGGCTCAAGCCCATCGCCAGCGCATGGCCAATGCCGCCCGCCCCACCGGTCACGACTGCTACTTTATGATCGAGTCCAAACAATCCATCCATTAGTTTTCTCCAAAACCCTGTACGCGTGCCCCAGGTCTCATTTCCGAGACCTGGGCGCTACAAATTCACGCGGTCAAATTACTACAGCGGTTTGAGTCCCAGAATCTCGCGCGCTTCTGCCGGCGTCGCGGGCTCTTTGCCAAGTTCGCGGATGATGCGAACCGTCCTTGCGACGAGACGGGCGTTCGTGGCCAAATCGCCCTTGCCGTAGTAGACGTTGTCTTCAAGGCCAACTCGCGCGTGTCCGCCCATCAGCACGCTCAGTGTGGTCAGGGGCAGCTGATCCTTGCCCACCGCCGCGCAATTGATGATGGTTCCCTTCGGCATCAAATCGGAAATCTGGTTGAACATCTGCGGCGTGGCATCACAGGCGCCCTGGTAGCGCATACCCAGCACGATGTCGATGTAATACGGCGGCTTCAGCAGGCCCTTGTCGATGATGTTCTGCACATCGCGCATCATGGCGTGCGAATAAACTTCAAGCTCCGGCTTGACGCCCAGCTCATTCATGCGGCCAATGTACCACTCGATCTCTTCCGGCATGTTGGACCACGACACGCCCTTGTACTTTCCTGAAACCCGCATCAGGCTGCCCATGTTGAGCGAGGCCATTTCAGGGCTTGCCTGCAGGCACTCGAGACGCTGTTCCTGGGTCAGGTTTGGGCCGCCGCCGGTGCTGTCTTCAATGACCAGCGGGCAGGTTGAACGAATGCGTTGATGAATGTCCTTGAAGATTTCGACATCCGAGGTGTTCTCGCCACTCTTGTCACGAGCGTGAATGTGCACCACGGCGGCGCCCTCGTTGTAGCACTCCAATGCCGATGCAGCGATCTCTTCAGGCTGCTCGGGCACATGGGGGTTCATCTTCTTGTTCGTAATGGCGCCGGATTGGGCCACTGTGACGATTACTTTGTTTGAAAGATTCGACATTGCAATTTCCTCTCGTGAGCTGCTCGCTCATTCTTCAGTCTCATCAACTTCTGGACTTCCCAACTCCCGCTTTCGAATTTGAAATCCAAAAAAATACACAACTGCGACACAACAAAACCTAGGCCGGCTTGGGCGGATTCTTCAGCGCGAATTCGGTTGCCTTCAGCACGCGGATCAAATCATCGTCGCGCTTGGCCAGTGCTTCTTCAATTGGCTTGTCGGAGTAGTCGAAGAAGCCCTTGCCGCTCTTAACGCCCAGGTCGCCCTTTTCAACCAGACTGCACAGGCTCTTGGGAGCATTGTCCAGCGGCGGCTCGGGATAATTTGCAAGGCGAAGATTTCCGGCGCTCAAATCAAGACCGGTAAAGTCGTAACGTTGCACAACGCCCAGCGTGCACATACGCGGCGCGATGCTGGCCTTGACCGCGAGATCAAGCTGATCGGCCGTGATGTAGCCGTTATCGAGCATGAAGAAGACTTCGCGCCCGATGATTCTGAGCAAGCGGTTGATGGCGTGGCCGGGCACATACTTCTGCATCAGCACCGGTGTCTTGCCAATTCCCCGCAGCAAATCCAGAACGGTCTTCTCTGTTTCGCTCGAAGTTCTGGGTTCGCGAACGACTTCAACCAGCGGCAGAATATGCGCCGGCGCAAACCAGTGCGTAACCACAGTCGTCGTAGCGCGGCTCTCTGGAACCAGCTCGAAAATATTCAAATAGCTGGTGTTGCTGCCGAAGATGGCGCCTGCCTTTGTGCAGGCATCAAGCTGTTTGAAGAGCGCGGTCTTCAGGTCTTTCTTCTCATTGATGCACTCAACGATGAAGTCGGCATCGTGCGCCGATTCTTCAACGCTGAGGCTATAGCTGATCTTGTTCTCAATCTTCTCTGTCTCGCTGGCTTTGACCAGATCGTTTTTAACCAGCGTCAGCAGGTTGGCATGGACCACCTTCTTCGCCGTATCCAGAGATTCCTGGCGGCGAGCGCACAGACTCACAGAGTAACCGGCCTTGGCAAAATCCAGAGCGATCCCCGGTCCCATGATTCCGCTGCCAATAACTGCAACTTTTTTTATCTCTTCAACTTTCAAAGTATTTCTCCTTCACAAATTTGTTGAGTGTACGGCAATTCATGCAACTAAACAAGAGTCGGCTGCCTGCCGCGCTGTTGCTACGTAACGTTTTCGATTGCCAACGCCATGCCCAGGCCGCCGCTTACGCAAAGTGTGGCCAAACCCCGCTTCGATTTGCGCTTCAGCATTTCGTGTAGCAGCGTGACTGTAATTCGCGTGCCGGTAGCGCCGGTGGGATGACCAAGCGAGATTCCGCCGCCATTGACGTTGAGCGTCTCGCGATTGAAATGCAACTCGCGATCGCACGCCAGCACCTGCGCGGCAAAGGCCTCGTTCAACTCGACCAGATCAAAGTCGCTTAGCTTGAGTCCGTGCTTTTCTTCCAGCTTGCGCACCGCCGGCACCGGCCCCAAACCCATATAGCTAGGATCCACGCCCGCCGAGGTCGCTGCCAGAATGCGCGCCAGCGGTTTCAAATTGTTTTTCTTGACGAACTGTTCGCTGGCCAGCACCACAAACGCGGCAGCATCCGTGATGCCTGACGAGTTGCCCGCGGTGACTGTGCCAGTCTTCGAGAAGACCGGCTTCAGCTTGGCCATCTTCTCCAGGCTCGCACCCAAAAAGATATGCTCATCCTGATTGAAGACCGTCGGGCCTTTCTTGCTTTCAATCGAGACCGGAACAATCTCGTCGTTAAATCGGCCGCTGGCCTGCGCAGCAGCTGCGCGCTGCTGAGAGAGCAGCCCCAGTTGATCCTGTTCCTCGCGCGTGATGCCGTACTTTTCCGCAAGCTTGTCGGCTGTTTCGCCCATCAGCATTTTTGCCAGGGGGCACATGTAGCCGTCGCGATACATGGCATCCACCAGTTCATTCGAACCCAACCGATAGCCCCAGCGCGCGCCGTCTAGCAAATAAGGAATGCGTGACATCGCCTCGCTTCCGCCAGTCAAAACGCAGTCCATGTTGCCGGCAGCAATCTCCGTGAATCCAAGAGCTATAGACTTCATCCCCGAAGCGCAGGCCATGTTGATTGTGTAGGCAGCAGACTCCTGAGGAACGCCGCTGCGAACCGAGATCTGGCGGGCAACATTGGGTCCGCCTCCGGCCTGGCGCGCGTTGCCAACGATCGTCTCTTCCACCTGTTTTGCATCGACCCCGGCGCGCTCCAATGCCGCCTTGGCTGCAATAGTGCCTAAGTCTGCTGCAGTAAACGAGGCCAGCGAGCCGCCAAATTTACCGATCGCTGTCCGCGCTGTTGAAACAATATAAACGCTATTCAATGAGTCCTCCGAAGATTGTCGCCCATCATGCGGAAGGGCGCGTTCATGTGAGTTACGGTTCGCATTTAGCAGTAAACCTACTTGCCTGTTTCGAAGCGGAAGTTTCCGTCTGTGTCTACGATTGCCAAAAGTCGCACGATGCAGCCGTCGCCCCCCGGCCAACGCCAAGGGAAGCACATGAAGGTGCACCGCTTTCCGCTGACCGCATCCAGATTTCCGCCCGCGTTCTCGATGCCCGGAATGCCGCCCTTTACCATCAGCGTTTTATGCGCTGGCTCCCAATCAGGAAAATCAGCAATCGCATCGCGTCCGGTAAATGCCTTGTACTCTTCGATCAAGTGAGGTTGCGTCGGTCCCAGGCCGTGGTTCACCAATTTGGTCGCAATCGGATGATCGTTCGCCTGGCAGCCATAGGCAACCATCTTGACCTTTTTATCCACCAGCCACTGCGCTCCCGCCCCGTTAATTCCGGGCCCATAGGCAAAATACTCGTCCGTGTCTGCCCACTTGTGATGGAAGCCGGTGTTGATCACCACCACGTCGCCCTCCTGGATCTTCGGAGTTGCCTTCTCCAATAATTCAGGAGTAATCACGCCCCACTTGCCCAGTTGAATCGAGACGCACACTCCGGTGCCGAACAGCCGCCATAGCGGATAGTCGCTGATAGTCGGCGTATTCTCGGTTACGTGGAGTGGCGCATCCATGTGCGTGCCGCGGTGCATGATGCCTTCCCACTGCACTTGGTACACGCCGTCTTTCGCGTGGAACTTGTCGATGTCGATGTTCACGCTCGGACTCGACGGCCACTCCGGCATGAACTGAGTGAACGTGTGTGTTAGGTCGTATACCTTTAAGCTCATATCCTGATTCCTTTCGCTTTTTCGCAGCCGTCTATTTGCCTTGCTCGATCCGGCAAGTTCCGCTTGGGTCGAAAATGGCCACCACGCGAACCTGGCATGCGTCGCCGTGCTCAAACTTCCATGGTGTGGCGGCAAGAGTCATGCGCTTGCCTTTGACGAGGTCCACATCGCCCCCAACCTGCTCGACTGTCGGTATGCCCGCGCCGAGAATAATTTTGTGGGCCACATTCCACTCGCCGTGCTCTGCCTTCCAATCCAATCCTGTAGCCTTGGCGTACGCATCGACCAGCCGTTTCATCTGCGGGCCACCGCGGTGAGGAGCCATCGAAGTAGCCAGTGGATGATCGACGTGCGGCGTGTCAACCATGACCATCTTTGGCTTCTTGCTGACCAGCCACTCCGCCGCATCCTTCGACAAGCCCGGAGCTTCTCCGTAGTATTCGAGACCATCGGAATATTTGTGGTGCCAGCCGGTTACGATGACGATGACGTCACCTTCTTTGACATCCTTACCCGCCTTCTCCAGATCGGCTGCCGTGATCACTTCCCAGTTGCCCTTGGGAACATCGAGCACAATGCCGTTGCCGAAGAACCGCTCGGGCTCGATAGCGGCAAGGTCCGCACCTCTCTGGATCAGGTGGATGGGAGCGTTCATGTGCGTGCCGGTGTGCATCACCGTAACGGTGCGCCATGCAAGCACGCCATGCTGCGAGTGCTTGACGCCGCGCACCATCTTGACATCAGCCTGCCCGGGATACGAAGGAGCTCTTTGGTCCCACTCGTGGCTGAGTTCTACAAACTGCAGGCTCGAGTATGGATCGGTTGTTATCTTCGACATCGTCATTTGCTCTTACCTCTTTTGGGTACTTCAAACTCTTGAAAACAGCATCTCGTTCCAGCGGAAGCTACTTGACAGTTAAAACAACTTCGCCCACATTCACGCTCTTATCGGTTCTCACTGTAACTTCTTTAGCGAGATACCCCTCGTACTCCGCACGCAAAGTGTATTCGGCTCCCGCAACCAGACCCTTGAATTCAAAGTCGCCCAGAAAATCAGTCTCTGTGCTCACGGCCTTCGCATCGGCTTTCGCGATCAGCGTGACCTTCACGCCTTTCGTGCATTCGCCATCTTTGCCTTCCAACAGAATTTCGCCGGCAATAAAAGGCTTGGGCAACCCGATGTACTTCACCCTTGGCCTGGTTCCCAGTTCCGCTCGGAGACTTACAACTCTTTCCTTTTTCGCTGTCAACACTTGCGAAACGGGGCTCGACGAATCGTCCAGATCGCCAAAAGCCAACGCCTGTGTCGGACACGCTTCAACGCAGCGTGTCGTCTTTTCGCCTTTGTCGATCATGTGCGCGCACAACGTGCACTTCTGCGCCAGTTGCAAGGTTTCATTCCAGGCAATTACGCCATAAGGACAGGAATCAACAATCTCCTTGCTTCCCTTGGCCTTCACCGGATCAATGATCACGATTCCATCACTGCGGCGATAAACCGCGCCATCAGCCGTGATGCAGGGTGCATCTTCGCAATGCTGGCAAAGGGTTGGTGTGTAATCGACCTTTACCTTGCTCCCCGAACCGTGCTCCATCTCCTCGATGCGAATCCAGTTGGGACCGGCGTCAGGCTGCGCCACTGAAATCGGAAGATAGTCATTACCAACAAATTCATCTTTGCAAGAGAGAAAGCAGTTGTAGCAGCCAGTACATCTTTCGACGTTGATCGATAACCCATATCTGGCCATGATTACTTCCCTCCCCACTTGCCACGCCAAACTCTGACTTCGCAGAGAGTGGAGTTTGGCGTCATTCCCGGCGCATTTTTTGAAAGCATGCGGGACGAAGACAGAAGATTCACGCAACCGCCGCGGTCAGTGGAACCCGGCGTGCCCGGCTCCTGCGGATCGTACTTCGCCGTGCAGCCGTAGCTGTGAATCACGCCCGGACGCACACGAAAAGTAATCTGAGCGCAACACAGCACCGAAGCGCGATCGTTATAAAGTTCCACGATGTCGCCGTCCTTGATGTGGCGCTTTTCTGCGTCGACCGGATTGATGCGCGCTATCCACCAGGCATAGCCGTCCTTCACGATGCGATGCTGTGGAATCTCGTTAAGCCACGTCGAGTGATTGTCGTAGTGCGTGTGGAACGAGAAGCGCGGGTGCGGCATGATGATCTGCAGCGGATACTTTTCGTACGGCCCGGTTTTGTAACCTTCCCACGATGGAATCCAATGAGGCACAATCGGCCGCTCCGGATCGTTCGGCAAATTCTGCCGCAAGCTCTCCGATGCAAACTCGATTTTTCCGGTGTAGGTCCCCAGTTCGCATCCCTTGTCAGTTCCGCGCTTGGGATTGCCTGTGTCGTCCGTATCGTCCGCGCGGCCTTCGGCAAACCAGCGCAGCCCGGGAGCTGGCTTATAGTTCCCCGGCCCGTCTGGACCGGCACAGGGAATGATGTGGTAGCCCTTCTTGTTGAAGTCCTCCCACGAAAGAGTTTTAGCCACATCTGATGACTCATAATAGAGCCGCGCCCAGTCATCTTCGCTGTTGCCTTCGGTGAACTTCTCCCGCAGGCCCAGCCGCTCCGCAATCAGCGCCAGAATCTCGTAGTCTGACTTCGACTCGCCCATCGGTTCAATGCACTTCTGCTCGCGGACAATTACGCGATAGTTGTTGCCGATATGCGCATTGGTTGTGTAGCCGCCGCAGGCCGCCCACTCGCCGATGTCATTGCGTTCCAGATTAGTGCAGGCGGGAAGAATAATATCCGGGAAGCTCGATTCGCTGCCAAACCAGCAATCCTGCATCACCACAAATTCCAGCTCAGGACTCTGGTACATCTTGACCCACTTGTTCGTATCCACCATGGTGCCGATAAAAGAGCCGCCATAGCGATAGAACATATGCGCCCGCGACTCGCCCGGCATCGGATAAGTGTTCTGAATGAACTGCTGCTCCAGAGTCTTGCCGCAGAATCCATCTCCGCGGAACTCATCCTTGCCATTCAATATGGCATCGGGCAATGTCAGCCGGAAGAGCCGCTGTTTTGTTTTGTTCAGGAAGCAGAGTTTCTCTTTCGCAACCTGCGATCGCCCCATCTGGCCATTCGGTTCTGCGTAGCCCGGGAACCAGATGCTGCCGTCGGCCGGAGCGCCCATCGTGGTGCCCCATATGTTGATGCCCGGCTTGCCCAGTCCCTGCATGGCCATCAGCAACACCATCATGCGCGCCCACTCGGTGCCGTACGCGGTACGGCAGGCGCTGCCCTCGCCTCCGCGTGAACCGCAAGATAACATGGTCCGCTTGCGTGCCCACTCGCGAGCCAGCGAGCGAATCTTGCGCGCCGGTATTCCCGATTCCGTCTCCGCCCACTCCGGCGTCTTGGCAAACTTGTCGTCCACTTCGCCCAGGATGTACGCCTTGAATTCATCGAATCCAACGGTTTTCTCAGCGACGTACTCTTTGTCGTAAGTGCCCTCAGTGATCCACACATACGCAATCGCCATCGCCAGTGCGTTGTCTGCACCGGGCCGCGGAGCCAGCCATGTGCCATCCATCGACGCGTTCGTGTAATTGTGGAAGGGATCGATAAAGACCGTCTTGGTTCCCTTCTCTTTCAGCCACACCCGCCAGATTGCCGATTCCTGCCCGCTATAAGTCCCGCGTGTCGTGTCCGGATCGTTCGACCAGAAGACAATCATCTCGGCATTCTTCAGCCCATCTTCAAGCAGGTCAAACTGCGGCGGCATCCCCAGACGCCAGTGGAAGCCATATGTATGCGTCGCGCCCCAGTGCCACCCCTCCCAACTGTCCGGGTTGTCCAGCACCGGCGTGTAGTTGAGCATGTGCATGAAGCGGTGGAACGGCCCCATCTTGTAACCGACCACCCCCCAGTTGTGATGCGACGAAGTCAGCCCTGTGATTGCCGAGCCGCCGTATGTATCAGTAATCCGCTGAATCTCGCTGGAGATGATGTCCAACGCTTCTTCCCAGCTGATGCGCATATAACCGGACTTGCCGCGGTTCTGCGGATTGCGCTCGCCCTTGGGATCAAAGTCCACGCGCTTCATCGGGTAGAGAATCCGGTTCTTCGGATCCAACTCAGTGCCCAGACGATTTCTTTCTGTAATGATGTTTGGCGCCAGACGCAGCGCCTTGGGAGGGGAATACTTTACGCCGCCGGCCTCAATCACCCACGGCTGGAATTCTTCTTCAGGAATTTGCAGCGGCCGGACACGTACAACTTTTCCGTCCCTGACATAAACCGAGATCGGCCCGCCACCTGTGAGATTCGTGAACACCTGCTCCACGCCGACTCTCCTTTACCCATGGAAGCTTGCGCCTGCAAGGACGTTCACGAAAATTCGCTTGAGAGAACCGAAGCTCGCACTCGTGTTGGGTGGAATGAGCCCGGATAATCTCGAACTAAATCTACGATCCTTGGGTCTAAGTGATTAGGATATATCGGAGTTAATATATTGTACAATTCTTTATGGGTATGCATCGATACTCTCAAGGTATGACATATGGAACTCCGGCATCTCCGCTATTTCTTGTCCATCGCTGAAAACAAAGGGTTTGTTCGAGCCTCGACTTTTCTGCATATTGCGCAGCCTGCTCTCTCGAGACAAATTCGAGATCTCGAGGAGGAATTGGGCGTTCGCCTGTTTGAGCGATCCAAACTTGGCGTCACACTCACCTTTCCAGGAGAGTGTTTTCTCAAGGATGTGCAGAGGATTTTCGCTCTCCTGGACGAAGCACAATCGCGTGCGCGCCGCGCGCAAAGCGGCAACAGCGGAGCGCTCTCCATCGGCTTGGTCGAGTCCTTCGCCTGGCACGAAACCATCACGCGATCGCTTCAGAGCTTTCAGCATCAGTGTCCCGACGTGGTTCTGAATGTGGCTCTGATGGGTTCTCCAGAGCAATTGGCAGCCATTCGCGAAGAGCGGCTCTCTGGCGGGTTTCTCTTCAACCGAAACCCGGAAGATGAAACCCTGCAGGGCATCGAGGTCCTGACAACTCCGGCGGTACTGGCGGTTCCGGAAAACTCGCCCTATGCCACTCGGCCCCCGGAGCATCTCGCCGATCTCGCCTCTGAGGATTTCGTTTTTATTCAGCGTGCGGAGAATCCCTGGCATTACGATCGCATCATCCACGCCTGTCACAGCGCCGGACTCACGCCGAGAATCGTGCAATCGGGAACAAACGACTCCTCAAATCTATGCCTGGTTGCAGCAGGCCTGGGGCTCACCATCGTGCCCGCCGCCATGGAATCGCGCAAACCCCGCAGCGTGGTACTGGTGCCCGTTGGCGATCTGCTCGTGGAGTCAAGAATGGAATTTGTGTGGCGTCGCGATAGCCACTATCCAGCACTGGAAAATCTGGTGCGCATCCTGCAAGGCAACTTCGTTCCTGCGCTCGCAGGGCAGCAACTTTAACGCGGTCTGAAGATTACTGTCCTGGGCTTCCGTGCCATCTCACTGGCCAGTTTGTCAATCGGTCCGTAGCTCATGCAGTTGGCCTGGCAATGCTTGACGCACGAAGGCAGTTCGCCGCGATGCGTTCTGGCAGCGCACAGATCGCATAACGCCGTGGGAAAAGGTAGATTATCAATGGTCAGCCCTTTGGGCGTATCCATTACGAACTCCGTGACGGTTATTCCTGTTTGCCCGGCGGGATGATTGTGCTCCTGCTGGCAGGCGACCTCGCACGTGTGACATCCAGTGCAGTAGTTGTAGTCGATGAGCAAACCGAACTCAGCCATTGCCAGTGTCCTCCTCAATCTTCGCCAGCCGCACCAGCGTTGTTTTATATTGGCCTCCGCCAAAGCCCGAAACGCTGTCCTGCGGCCCCGGAATCAACTGGTTGATCTGGTACTTCCAAACCCCAAAGAGATTCGGCTCGGCGCCTTCTTCTTCCGGCATCCACCAGCCGTGCATGGTGTTGATCATGCTGGGATGCACGGTGAGGCTGATCTTTGCCTTGCGCCGCACCCTGCCGTAATCGTTCTCGATGTAAACCCACTCGCCGTCGGCGATTCCAAATGCCTTCGCCGTTTCGGGATGTACCTCAACCAGCGGATCGGGCATCTTCTCTCGGAGCCATGGAATCATGCGGTGCTCGGAGTGAAAGAACAGCGGACTGCGCGTGCCGGAGATCATCAGCAGCGGATACTTCGCAAAGAGTTCAGGAGAATTTACGGGACTCTGTGCCGGTTCCTTATAGTGCGGCAGCGGATCAAGTCCCCATCCCTCGAAGGTCTTCGACCACAGCTCGACTTTTCCCGTGGCAGTATTGAAGCCCGGCTTTCCATCGCTGCGCAGCAGGCCGCGTTCATGCCGGCGGTATGGTTTAAAGCGGCCTTCCGGCATCTTCCACGCGCCGTTTTCAAGCAGCTCGTTGAATGTGGTGCCGGCAGGTTTGAGGCGATCGTTAAAGAGGTCGATTGCCGTCGGATATTTAGCAGCCGTCTCGGGATTGAGCCGCCGCGCCATCTCGATATTGATCTCCCAGTCCGACTTGCAATCGCCCACCTGCACCGCCTTGGCGCTCACGCTGAGCGGCGCCCACCAGGAACGAATGCTGTCTTTTTCCGGGAAGGTCGCCGCAGGCAGAATCACATCTGCCAGCGCCATAGTCGTGGGATTGTGGAAGAGATCCACTGCCGCTATAAAATCCATCCGCTTCATGGCTTCGTAGTGCATGCGGGTGCGCGCCGCCTGACCGCCCAGAACATTGCATGTTTGAATCCAGAGAGCCTTGATCGGATAGGGTTCGCCTGAGGCAATCTGTTCGATTGCCATATCGGGATGCGCCCAGCCGCGAAACTCCCTTACCATCGGATAGCGATCTGCTCCGATGCGTTTTGCGGTCAGCTTCTCCACCAGTTCCGGACCATAAAGATCGACAAGTTCTTCGGTGGTGTAGGGATAAGAGGAGACGCCATGCGATGGCCGCGCGATGACGTTGCCGCCGGGAATATCGATGTTGCCGGTGATGCTCCACAGCGCCGCGATGGCCTGAGCCGTCGAAGTAGCATCCGGCGACATATCAATCGGAACGCCCCAGTGAATAGCCGCGGGCTTGGCTTGTGCATAATAGCGCGCCGCATCGACGATGCTGTCCTGCTTAGCCCATGTAATCTCCGCTGCCACTGCCGGAGAATACTTCTGCACTCGCTCTTTGAGCTGGTCGAAACCGAAGGTCCATTTGTCTACGAACTCCTTGTCGTAAAGGCCCTCGTTGATGATTACATGTAGCATTCCCAGCGCCAGCGCGGCATCGGTTCCGGGCCTGATCTGCAAGTGGTGCTTTGCCCTGGTAGACATCCACGTGTGGCGAGGCTCAACGGAAATAATCTCCGAGCCGCGCTTCATGCAGTCCACAACCCAATGGCCAAAGAACGCGTCAGGGCAGGTCGAAGGCGGATTCTGCCCCCACACCATGATTACCTTGGGAACCGTATATTCAGGGGATTCATAGCGCTGCGCAAGAAACTGCGATGCGTCCATCACGCAGAAATCGCCGAGGGTTGCTTTCATGGTACCCAGCCGCGGGGTGTAGCACGACTGGCCGGAAAGCCCCAGTTGGCACCAGTTCGGGCTTCCATAGCTGTACGCGAGAAACGATACCGGACCGCCTGCGTCGCGCCCCGTTCCCTGGCAGAAGATCACCGACTCGGCTCCGTGTTTGCTGCGAATCTCCGAGAGTTTCGTCGTGCAGATTTCGAAGGCTTCATCCCAGGAGATGGGAACGAATTTCCCTTCGCCGCGCGCTCCCACTCGCCTGAGCGGCGTAGTGATCCGATCCGGATGGTACATGTACTGCGTCATTGCCAGAACGCGTGGGCACGAACGCCCCTGGCTCCAGGGATGGTCTTCGTCTCCTTCCAGACGAATGACTTTTCCATCGCGCACGTAGAGCTTTTGGCCGCATCCGCCGTGGCAGCCCGGCCCTGCCGACCAGGCAATCGATTTGAACTCTTCGATGCCGCCCTTGCCCTTCACACGCGCCTCCTTGCAACGCAACAGCCCGGTCGCTTTTCACACCGGATCGTACCCCTTGCAAGTTCCTGAACTATCTCCTGCTTCTAAAGTTCATGCCAAGAATAACCTGTCATCCTGAGCGCAGTTTGGCCGGTTTTTGGGCCAATCGGAGTCGAAGGACCTGCGGTTCAGAACCTCCTCTTATGCATTGACGCCGAATCTCAGACTGCGTCCAGGTGAGCCACCACATCATCCGTCGGTGTGACGATGGCAATCGGGTCAATAATCTTCAATGCCGCTTCGTGAATGGCTGCGTCGGCGCCAATGCAAGCGTCGCTCGGCAAAACAATGTTGTAATCCAACTCCGCCGCATTCCAGCTGGTCGCCATTACCGCCATGTAGGTGGCAAGACCAGAGATCACCAGAGTTTTTACTCCCAGTTCTTTCAACATCTTGTCCATATTGTTGTTTCCAAACATGCTGAAAACAAAATTCCCGATAACCGGCTCCCCGGCCCTGGGGGCAACTTCGGAGATGATTTCCACGTCTTTGCTCCCCGGCAGGTTAATGCCGCTGAAGGCCATCGACCAGAACATTCCCAGCACTGGAGCATTTTTCTGCCTGCTCATATCGTGCGTGGTGACTATATAAATGACCGGCAGATTTTTGGCGCGAAAAGCCTTCAGCAGCTTTTGCTGATTGGGAATCATGCTGGATTCCCGGGCCGCTTTCGCATGACCCAGGAAAGCCAGGCTACCTTGCGGATCACAGAGTGAGTGCTGCATGTGAAGCAATATCAACGCCGGCTTGTCAACGAACGACCATTCACCCATAGCGCCTCCTTTTTCGGTGACCCGTTTTCTTTGCAACCTAAACTACAACAATAAACACAAGTACTTCCGCCGCTTCCCCGTTATTGACCGACATTTCCCTCATTTCATTGGGGGCAATGTACACCAGGTCGCCGGCATTCAACACATGCACTTCGCCATTGTCCTTGCCCTTTAAGGTGATGGATCCCTTGACGACATAATAGACACGCTCCGCCGGTGCGGATGTCATTTCCGTCCCGCCGTTGGGATGAAAATAGGAATAGTTGACGATGGTCCGCTTGGTTTGATCCTTGGTCAACTTCAAATATCCAAAAACGCCAAAATGCTGGGGTGCATCATAAGGTGTCCCCGTTCCTGATTTCACGCTGATCATTTCAATAAGCTCCTTTGGGTTTGACAATAAACGAGTATCGGAAAATCGCGCTGCTCAACGCAATCCATCCCGGTCCGGGTTGAAAAAGACGGCAATGCCGATCCAGTCTTCCGCGGAAAGATCCCAGCTTATCTGGACAGAAATCAGTCCAAAGAGACAATTGCGTATTTATAAACTGAGATTTAGCAATAAGAAATTCATAATCGTTCCAGGAGATAAAGTCAAGCTTTAATGCAAGCCTCCGCGCTCTGTAGATCGGCCGGTTTGTTGACATTCAGAAACCAGCTCTCCACCGGCAACGCCCTGGGATGAGCCAACTTCCCGTCTTTTACCGCTTGCTCAACTGCCACAATCTTTACTGATTTTCCTATTGCTGCCGCAGACGACTGAAACGCCGAGTAGCAGCCAGTCTGGCAGCTTTCGAGTGCGCGGCGCAGTCCCGGCAACAAAGCACGGTCGACCACGGCGGGAAAAGTCTGCGTGAATCCACTCGCCGAAGCCAGGCTTACGGCGGTTCCAGGTTCCTGCGCCTTTTGCAGAAGATAGGTCACCAACGATGGAGGCAGCAGCGGCAGATCTACCGGAATAAAAACCGCCCAGCGTGCCTTCGTCGCGTCCAATGCATCACAGATGCCGCCCAGAGGACCACGATCAGGCTCGGCGTCCGGCACCACCGGAGCAAAGCTCTCCAACGGTGAATGAGCGCCGGCTATCGATGCAGAGAGCCCGGCGTCACGCAATATCCGCAGCGCATGAACCAGCAGCGGTTCCCCGGCAAACTGCACCAGCGCCTTCTCCGTGCCCATGCGGCTGGATCGGCCTCCAGCCAAAACATATCCGACCGCATCAATCTTCATCTTTCACTCCTGTTGCTTGCAAAGCCGGAATGATTCCATCGACGAATTATTTAATGCTGAAAAATTTACCAGGCCTGATACAAAACTCAAATTAAATTTGGCGTAGAAGATTCGTCTGCAACCACTGTATTGTCCACTGACACTCCATCCGGAAATGGCTCGCCGTCGGCCCAAACGGCTCCGTCCACGAAGGTCTCTTTCTTCCAGATCGGTACAGTCTTCTTGATCGTGTCAATAAGCCAGCGGCAGGCTTCAAAGGCCTGGCCGCGATGGGCCGAGGCTACCACAATCAAGATGCTGCTCTCGCTTACCTGCAGCCTGCCAAGCCGGTGAACCATCGTCACGTGCCGCACGCCAAATTTACTTTGCGCACGCCGCGCCAGTTCATCCATCTGCCGCACGGCCATCTCTTCGTAGGCTTCGTAGTCCAAATAAAGCGTCTGCCGGCCGCGTGTCTCGTTGCGCACAATCCCGTCGAAGATCACTACTGCGCCATCCTCACCCTGCCGCGCACTGGCAATGATCGGCGCACTATCAATTGGTGCGCGGGTAAGCGATACGGCGCCAACTTGATTTGTCTCTACGTCATCGCGAGCGGTCATCGAAAGCAAACTCCTATTGCCTGTCAGCCGCCAGAAACAGGCGGCAACAATCCAACTTCATCGCCGGCATGCAACACCTGAATTGCGGACGCGAATTCGGCGTTGACGCTGACGGCAATGCCACGCTGAAGCGGCGTGGGCCTGAGTGCATTGAGTCGCGCGATTAATTGAGCAACCGTCGCGCCTTCCTGCAGCTCAACCGATGACTCGGCCGCGCCCAGCCATTCTTTCAGAACACCGAAAAAAAGAACTTTTACCATCATCACGAAGACAGAATATCACTCTTGCGAATGAACAGTTCTGATCGGCTCAAGGATGACTCTGGCCGCCCGCGGCAATCTCAAGTCCGTGCTTCAACAGGTCGAGAATCGAAGTGAGGCTCTCTTCCGCTCCGCGCTTGCTGCCGGGAAGATTCACAATGATCGTGCTTCCTATCAACCCTGCCACACCGCGCGAAAGCCATGCAAAGCGGTTCTTTGCAGCGCCTTGGAAGCGCATGGCTTCAGCCAGGCCGAAGGCTTCGCGATCAATTACTCGCCTCGTCGCCTCTGGAGTGCGGTCGCGCGGACTCAGCCCAGTGCCGCCCACAGTCAATACCAGGGCCGCATCTTGTCCGCTCAACTGCCGGAGCATCTCTGCAATCGCGTCTTCGTCATCGGGTAGCAACCTGGCTTGAATCTCGGCCGCCGGCCATTGTTGCCTAAGCAGCGCAACAACAGCCGGGCCGGCAGTGTCGGTCAACAGACCCTGCGAACAACGATCAGAGATCGTAACAACCGCCAGAAACATAGTGAATCCTCGCCAACCGATATTTCACACAATTTAATCAGGCCCGGCCGTCCCAATGATTTATTTGCACCGCAACAACTTAAGAAATATAAAGACAGATCATAGGTCCAGAATATCGCAAATTCAAATCGCCGCAGCTTTTGGATTTTCCAATTCACAACTCATGATGCGCGGGCGTATGGGGATATCCATACGCCCGCGCTGATTTTCTGTTTGTATCTCATTCTTTTTTGAACTGGGACCGAGTACCCTCAAAATCAGCAGCAATCTTATCGAAGTTGTGCCGGGTGCTCGTCAATTGCACGGAATACATCTCCGAGAGAACATGCACGCGCTCATCATCCTGCAATGCGCGCTTCCAGGGTCGGTTGGCAATCTCGTGTGTCAGCCGGCGGACCGAGCGCTCGGTCTTCATGATGTGCCTGGCAATCTGCCAGGCGCGATCGATGATCTTGTCGTGCTCCACGACCTCGTGAACCAGGCCCCACTCCAAAGCCGTCTGCGCACTGATCTTGGGCTCCATGTACGCCAGATAAGTTGCGCGCTTCACCCCAAGGCAAGTGCGAAACGAAAAGTTCATGCCGTCGCCGGGAACGATATTGTGAGTGAAATGCGCGTCGGAAAAGAAGAACTCCGGAACGCAGAGCGTGATATCCGACATGAGCGCAAATTCGTAGTGCTGGCCGATTCCGTTGATAGCCGCGATCGTGGGGATTTCAATATCGTTGATGAAATTCTCCACGAAATTCATCGTGTCCGGAATGTTGCAGTCGTACTTGATATCGGGCGTGGGCGAATCTTCAACCTCATCGAAAGATGCGGGATCGCTCTTTTGGCAAAGCCAATAAGGATCCTGGCAGGTAAGAATCATCACCTCATTTTTCTTGTCGTGCCCGATCGCTGTCCAAAGCTGGCCGTAGGCATCCTGCGTCTGATAGCTCCAAACGACCGGACCGCCTTTCCAGTGAAGGCGCACTAAAATAATGCCTTCCTCGGTGCGTTCCATATAGGCATAATCTTTAAAACGTTCGCGGTATTCCTCAAAAGTTTCTACTCGAACCCAGGGTTGCAGGGCCATGGATGCTTCCTCCTTAAAACATTTGAAAAGATGATTCGTCATTTACCGATAACTCGAAAATACGGCTCGGGTTACAGAATACTTTAGGCGTCCAAAAAATGCCTATGCAAGATGAGTATAAGGATATTGCGCCATATTAATAAGATCTGCTCCAATAAGAAATTCTATGAAATAAAAACGCCCGGTGCTGCAACAATCGCGCGCACCAATGATTGCATCGCAGATCAGGAGGCATACTTTCCCTGCGACAGCTCCTTCAGTTGTTCAATCTTCTTATTCAGCTGTTCCTTCAGTTGCTCAATCTTCTTGAATGCATCGTCGTCCTGCAAGCCTTGATAATGAATCTCTCCGCTTTCCTTATCGACAGTTGTTTTGCATCTCGCGCCACATTGCGGACAATGTTCAATTTTGCTCATTATTGATTCTCCTTTATAGATTTGTTTCGTCGTCTAGGAACTTGTTGAAAAACTCATTTCGCACCGGAGTTTTGAAAGGGCACGACTTTAGTCGTGCCGATAAAACTCAATAAAACCGAGGGCTTTAGCCTCTGAGGGATGTTTTTCTCACTTTCCGCGAGACTCTCAAAACACTTTTTCTACAAGTTCATGGATGTTGAGGTTGTTTTGCTTCCGGCCCCCGTGAGGGCCAGAAGCAAAATGGTTAATTGATTAGAGCTCGGCAAACTGGATGAACACCGGGTTCTGAACCGGGAGCTCTGCCAGCTTCGTCAGCGCCCCGGTTTCGGGATTGATGCCGTAGGTGCTGAGCACATCCGCCGGACGATCAGGAACCATCAGGAACGCGCCGTCGGGCGAGAGCGTCATGCAACGTGTTGCGTTAGCGGGATCATTCGGACACTTGCTGACCGCAACATTTCCGCACTTCTTGAGACGGCCGTCCGGAGAGATGCTGAACCAGACAACCGTGTCTTCGCCGCGATTGTTCATGTACACAAAGCGGCCATTCGGAAGGATCTGCAGGGTTGCGGTTTCGTTGCGTCCCGTGTATCCCGAAAGGGTTGATTGCTTGTCGATGAACTTCAACACGCCGGATTCTTTGTCGAAGTCGAACGACCAGAGTTCAGACGAGAACTCGCAGGTCATGAACATGCGGCCCGTGTTCTTGTCGAAGGCAGCATGACGCGGACCGGTGCCCAGCGGACACTGGTAAATCGAGGCCAGCACCAGCTTGTCGCTTCCGAGGCGGTAGACATAAATCCGCTCGCCGGCTTTTTCGCACACCACAAGGTATTTTCCCGAAGGATCAACCACGACGATGTGCGCGTGAGGACTAGCCTGCGCGTGTCCGCCACCCTGCGGAGAACTGTTCGGATCCAGGCCATGCCCAACGAGCCGGTCCACATCCGAAGCTTCGCCAATCGTGCCGTCCACGTTCAGCGGGTACTGCACAACTGTCGAGTCGTCGTAGACAAACGAGTTCACCCACTTGCCGTCTTCGGTTTCGACAACTTTGATCACGTGATCAAAGAAGCCGTGGTTCGCGGTGAACAGGTATTTCTCTTCGGGACCGACACAGACAGAAGCCGGGTTGGCGCCGATGGCCTGCTGTTTGTTCAGCAGGGTCAGCGCGCCGGTCTTCTTGTCCACGCGGAATGCAGAAATAGTTGAGGTCGGCTTTTTCGGGCCGCGTCCATCGGTCTTCCGCTCGTCAACTGCATAGAGCGTTCCAGACTTGGGAGCGTAGGCCAAAAAACCTGCCCGTTTCGGCATGCCTTCAGAGCCGCCTTCCAGCGGCGTGATCTTGGTTCCGTCTTTACTTACCTCGAAGACGGAGATCCCGCCACCAGAAAAGTCACCGATGTGGTTACGCCCAACATACGCAATCAATTTACTCATTTCATAATCTCCTGTCGGCTATCCGTTACTTAACGCGTGCCGGGATTCCGGGCAGTTCGGGGTACTTGGCGGCAATCTCGGCCAAACGTGGATCATCCAGGCAGCAGAGGTAGCCGTTCTCCCAAACCGTCGTTTTACCAACAACCATCGTCGGGTTGCGGATGTCGCCTGTGATGTGCGGATAGTAGTTGTATTTTTCGTTGCCCGGCGCCGAACCGATGTGCCAGTGAATGTTGCGGGTGTGCGAGTGGTCGACAATGCGGCGGTAATCCGCGTTTGGGCACTCGTCTTCGGTCACGCTGGCATTGGGGTGAATGCCGAAGTGGAAGGTGTCGAACTTCCACATGCCGTCGCCTACCTTGCTCTCCATGACCTTCAGGAAGCGAACCAGAGCATCGGCCTCGGGGCAACCGCTGATCTTGACCATGCGGCTATCCTTGACATCGATGCGGATAGGTGTCTGCCAAGACGACTTGATGCCAATGTAGCGCGCCCACCACGGGAGCATGCAGTTGAAGAAGAAGACACCGTTGACGTCCTGGGTATTGATGGGGGGATGAACCCACTCGGGATACGGAATATAGTGGCTCGCATCGCGGCGCCACGAGTTGTAAGGCATACCGGGGATGCCGGCGCGCTTTCTCGGCTCCAGAGCGACACCTTCGAGATCCGTACCGTTTGGATCGGTAAGCTTGAACTTCTGCGGGGGATTCATGAAGGGATCGGAACTAATGTGACGAACCATGCAAACCAGCTCGTGCGGCGTCTGTGCCCACTTGCTCATTAACATGTTCGAGGTGACCGGGAACAAGCGGACATACCATGTCTTGCAAACTTCGAGGTAATTGCGGAACTCGGCCACTTCTTCCACAACCAGGTCGGTGGACAGGTTGATGAGCACATCTGCGTCGGTCATCGCGCCCTTGACAACAGGCGAAAAACGCCACTTGTGCTCTGTTGCCTGATAATCGACCCAAAGGATCGAAACGTTGGCGCCGCGCGATGTGCAAACTGTCTTGATCCAGCCTACTGCCGTCTCATCGCAGAAGTTGTCGCTGCCATAGAGGCCGTCGCTGTTGGCCAGAATGACAACTTCCATGCCTGGCTTGACTTGAATGTCGTGGTCTACGAGTTGAATGAGCGAGTTCATCGCTGACTTTGGAATTCCTAGTTGACTCATGATTGCTGTGTCCTTTCGCAGGTAATGTATGTCCGAGTACTTAGACCGGGTTTCTATCTTCAGGAATCGCCCTACCTAGATGGCGTCCCGGAACCCCTTGGTGTAGATCAACGCCGTTATGGCAACTCCCATTACACTTTGAGCTTGAAAAGACGAATTGCATTTTCACTCATGATGAGCTTCCGATCCTGCTCTGGAATATCCAGCGTTTTCATAAATTCGACGCCGTCTGACATCCAGTTGTAGAACACCGGAAAAGTTGTTCCAAACAGAATGTGGTCGGCGCCACAAACCTTGATTGCACACTCCACCTGATCCTTGCCCCACGAGGCCGGATGGGTCATATCGAAGAAGATATTGTTCTTCAGGTATTTTGTGATTCTCTCGCCTTCGCTCATATCCAGGCGAAGCATGGCTTCCTTCTTTTTGCCCTGCTTCGGCGTAGTCAGCTTCTGGTTGGCAAACCAGTTGCCGCCAAACATGGTGTGGATGAACTTGAGGTTCGGGAACTCTTCAAACATGCCGCTGAACAATTCGCGTCCAACCGCTGTTGCCTGGTCCATGATGCGGCCGAGTTCTCGGCGCAAATTCGTGTACTCATAGATCGACTGCCAATGCACTGGCAGCGGAGTGTGATGGACTACGACGGGAACATCCGCTTCGTTGAGAACCTTCAGAAATGGCTTGAAGGCTTCATCGTCTAGGTAAAGCTGGCCGTAGTGGCAGGCCAATTGCACGCCGACCATGCCCAGGCCCTTGATGCAGCGCTCAAGCTCGTACAGGTTTTCCTTGCCGCCCCAGGGCGGAAGGCAGGCATTGGCATACAAGCGGCCATTGGACTTCTTGCACATATCAGCCGCGTTGTCGTTGACGATCTTGCAGGTATCCAGCCGCAGCCACTCCTGCCATACCGGAACACGGAGGATGGCCTTGTCCACTCCGGCGTCGTCCATAGCCTTCAGCTTGGCTTCCAGGTTATAGTCGCCCTCAACGTAGTTGAGATTCTGATACCCCTTCGGCTTTTCAAGAATCAGTTGCCTCTTACCGCTCTCAACAGTGCCAAGCGAAGCAATCTCTCCAAAACTCCGAGGCGCTGTACTTAAGAAACCGTCCAGAACCTTCTCGTTGGTAAATAGATCTTCGGGAAGATGGTGCATGTTGATGTCAATAATCATTGGATAACTCTCCTTGTTTCTCTGGCATGCCCAATCTCTTAAAACTCATCGCGATACCCGAGATGATCATGCCTTGCTGAATGACCTCTGAGTTGGGCCGGTAATCCGTTCCTTCCAACTCAATCAAACAGCGGATGAAACACCACGTGGAGGCGGCCATACCGTTGACCGCCTGCATGGCGCATGTTGAGCAGCCTGGAAGATGCGCCGGCCCAACACTCCGGCGGCTACAGAGCGACTGCCAAGCTCTTCACCAATGGCCCATGCCACAAGCAAGCCGTTACTTGGCGCGCTTGATCGTGAACGTATCGGGCGGAAATGATCCAAAAGTTCGTGTGAGCTTGATCGTTTCGCCCACAACAACGCCTTTGTAAATGACCGTGAGCGGACGCCCGTTGTAATGGGAGGGTTCGGTAAAGGAAAGGCTAGAGCCGTCGAACTTGCCGTTCTCAACAACAGATTTGCCGGTGTCCGAGCTGTTCGTGTCACCGGTGAGAACATTGCCTCTGACATGGAAATTGTAAACGTAGCTGTTGATCCCGACCGGTGTGATGAACTTGCCGGTCCATTTGCCGGAGATATCGGCTGCGTGTCCAAAAACGCATCCCATCGTCAGTACAAGCGCTGCTATACCAAGTTTGCGAATCATTGTTTTTTCCTCCTTGATAATTTCAGCGAGCCGCACTCGCCGCTGTCTTGATGTTCTGGTTTCAGGACGGGCTCCAGCCGAAGTAGGCTGCGCCCGTCCTGAGTTTTTAATTCTTGATTCCGCCAGGCGCCAATCCCTGTGGCGCCTCTTTTTTCGCGAATGCAAATTCTTTCACCGGGCTCAGGAATATGGCTGACACAATGCATGCGAACACGCCAATCGCCAGAATAAAGCCATACATGGCCGTGAATGAATTCGTCCAGTCGACAATCTTACCGGAAAGTCCCGAGAACACCGCGCCCAGAAAAATCGAAATTCCGCCGGATACCCCGAAGACCTTGCCAAGAATCGGCGGAGGATAGTTTTGCGCGATGAACGTCGTCACGGCCGGGTATCCAATGTTCATGAAGAAGCCTACAAGAACGAAGGATATCTCCATATGAAACAGCGATGCCGTTGAGAAGGTCGAGACCAGAAAAAATGCCGAAAGACCCGCTAACAGGAAAAAGGACGCCGCCAGCCACTTGATGCTCCCGCGGAAGATGTAAAGCAGCATGGCGCCCATCAAAAACCCCGAGACGATCATGCCGCATTGGACGAACGTCATGGCAGGACCGGCATCAGACGGAAGCCATTCCAGTCCAGGCTTTGGAAGGTTCAGGTAGCTGAAGGTTAGACCATTGATCGACTGCATGATGCCCTGGGCGCAGCCAAGAAGTATGGCGCCTGCCCATAGTACCGGCAGCTTGAGGGCAATGGAAAAGAACTTCTGCACTGCCTCGGCATGTCCTGCGTGCCGCACCACCACAGGCTCCTTGCCAAACAGCGTGATGAGCATCATAACGGCCAATATGCCCGACGGCAATGCAACGAACGCGCCGACTTGCCGCCACGGCGCTATGTCGCAGATATCTCCGCACATGACCTGATTGAAATACTTCATAAGCGGAAAATAGGTCAGGTACAATCCGGCTACGCCAATTGCGAATGCTGCGTTCCAGATGCCAATCCAGGTCCCTTGCTCTTTGCGCGGAAACCACCGCTGAGCCAGGGCCGCCTTGCCGGCGAACAGAGCACCGTGGCCGAATAGGCCTGAGAGAACGCGTAATGCTGCAATCTCCATAATGCTGTGGCTGAAGTAAGGAATCAGCAGGGCGTAAACAACACAGAGAAGGGCGGAAACAAACAGCACTTTTCTGGGGCCGAATTTGTCCACCAGCGGACCGGTAAGAATGATGCTGATTCCGCCGGCGATGGCATTCGTCACCATGCAGGCGATCATCACCGTGCCGATCGAGACGTTGAACTCAGCGGCGATGAACGGCATCAGCGGCGCAAAACCCACTATGATCCAGCCAATGTTTATCCATGCAATCGTCGCGGCAATTCCCACGAAAATACGAAACTTCGGGTAAGCTACTGCATTTTCCATTGATGTGACTCCTGTTTCCATGAACCAGCGGAATGTCATTCCACCAATTCAAGGACCTTGGGTTCAAAGCCGCTTTCCAACGGCTAAATGACGTTCTGCAGCATGGCCGATTCTATTGCGATACGGTGCGCTGTCAGCAGCGCACCGCATCGCCTCTGGCCTTTACAGGTGAATTGCAAGTGATAAGAACGGAGTATTCCCGATGCAGGAATTGCATTGGTAGGTGGCGTTGGGAACGGTGGAAATGGGAGGTTCCTGAGGGACGCCGAACTCGTTATGCCAATACTCGTAGCCGACGCCAATCTGCCATAGGTGGCCTTTTCCAAAAAGTGAGCCGAAGTTGTACATCACGCGGGCATGGGAATACGACTCGGGCCTCGTGCCCTGCTTATAGTAGACTACGGGGCTGTAGAATCCCGGCCCAGTGAATGGCACCAACTGTGGGGCGCCATAGCCCTTGGCGGTGTTCAAGGTACTCCAGCCTTCGAAAATCCACGGAGTCTTTCCAAGAGCAAAGGGTAAACCCCATCCAGTCTGGATGGTAACCTCCCTGGGGCTATAAACGACCTTTTGACCCCAGGTACGGGGTGAAGGTATCTGGCAATATGGATTACCTGCGGGGCAAGCGCCAGCGGGAGCATCAATCGCAATGGCGCCAGTACTATCATTCGTGTAGTAGAAGGAGGTTACGTCCGTGCCTTCGTTGTTCCACTCCCTGGTCCACATGGCGACAACTTTCCAGTAGCCGCCGTTGGGAACCTTGAAGTTGACGCCCGGTCCGATCATCGGCGAACGCCTCTGGTTGCCGAAGTCGTCGTTCTTCTCTGAAAGATCGGCGCCCACTTCAAGGACCCAGTTCTTGATCGGGCCGATCCCAAGGTCCTTGTTGACGATCCGGTCGATGACGATGTCGTGACGGAAGGTCACGTAAAAATCCTTGGAGCCGACATTTGTGCTGTCATGATAATAGCCCACGCTCACCGGATTGGATTTGTTGTCCATCATCAATTGCACGTCAAGCACGTTATCGCCCAACTTGTTGCCCAGATCCACGTGCGTGAACCCAACCACGTTCTTGGGGAGGTTCTTTGCTGGGCAAAGATATTGCCCCTGCGAGCACGTTACAAAAGCTCCAGACTGTTTGTAATTTGAGTTTTCAATGAAGGGATCGCGGTACCAGCTGCTGAACTCGTAACGGAATTCGTTGTCTTGAATTAAGAACTGAGCTGGCCTCTTGACTTCAGCAGCGTTGTCCGAGGACTGCGCAAAGGCCAGAGGAGAAGTGAAAACTGCACAAATCATGGCAATGGATGCCAATAATGCTTTGAACATTGGTGCCTCCCAAGTTTTCTTCTATGCCGGAATCTCCGGCGTAGCTGATCAAAGATTTAGCGTTGTTGATTTCGATCCCCAAAATCTCATTCTTGGGGGCCATTAGGCGCACAACTGCGCCCACAAGATTTGGACAATAGCCCCGCAATCTGAATTTATTCTGAAGATTTTCAAAATTAAAATAAAAATGTTTTCTTGCCGCGATTACTGCATTAGGTTATAGATGCCTTGACCGGAAGTCATGGCATACTAAGTTATTGAGCCTGTTGATACTAGCCCAATATATTTGTTTTTGCGCATATTCATTATGTTCGCCGCGCATAAGCCGCGCGGGGATTAGTAGATTAAGTTGCCTGCGGACGCGCTTTTTTTCTAAGTATAAACTGAGTTCCAAAAATCTAACTCTAAACATAACATCAGCTCTCAGCGACTAATGCACAATCTGATTTTGTTAAACACATATGGCGCCACTGAAGTGTTGCAGATAATTACCCCGGCCCGGCGCACAATAACTATTTGAACATCAACCAGATCCGCGCGGTTTCCCTGTTCCCTGTGTACGAACTGGCAATTGCCTGACAGATTAGACCGGGCAATTACCTGACAGTTTTTTCATTATCAGGCATTTTTTGTTTGTTCG
>Ga0316217_10001576_pt1 | contig 29320 bp, 26 predicted proteins | sample 1anoAmetaG_FD_203633 | JGI IMG/M metagenome (GOLD analysis project Ga0316217, IMG submission 203633) | Freshwater microbial communities from Trout Bog Lake, Wisconsin, USA - 1anoA | ecosystem: Environmental > Aquatic > Freshwater > Lake > Hypolimnion/Profundal zone | place: USA: Wisconsin... | reverse complement strand
GACACTGGTCTAGTGTGAGAAAATCGGGTTGTTTGGAAACAACCGTGACGTCAACATTATTTGCAGGATTTTTGTCGGTGTATTCATTTTTGATACACCAATTGAAGAATTGACGGAGGTAACTGAGGTAATTTCTTCGCGTTTGATCGGATGCCAATGAACCATCAGCTTTTTTGAGACTACCGACAACTATATCAATATTTTGACGAGAAATAGTTAGAATTCGGTCTGTCGAAAAATCACGAGAAAAAAGATTCCTGTGAGACCGAATTGCTGTAAGTGTTGGTTTTCTTAATGACTTCTTTTTAAGTTTGTCGTCATACCATAACTGGCATAACTCTGAAATTAGCAGACTGTTTTCCTTCGCTTTTTCGGCTTCAAGATGGGCGATATAAAACTTACCAGCGTCATCAATAGTTTTTCCGTGTTGACTCAAGGTATCGCTCAATTGATTCAAACGCTGGTTAGTCAATTGACCTGATATGTTGTTCAACGCATCGAAACCGTGTTTTTTGACGGCATCGCCAATTTCTTTTGCGCGTTCGAGAGCGTGGTTTTTCTCTTTGAATGAAAACTTTTGCTGGCCGGTCCAATGAACGGCGCGACAATCCACTTCGTAGTAGGTGTTGCCCTTTTTGGTGAATCGGCGAACTTTCGGCCAATCTTTCCGTATCAATTTTGTCTTTGCCATAGTCAAACTGGTAACTAAGTCCTGATGGATGACAAGATAAATTGTCGGATAATTGTCGGATGAGTTTTAATTATTATTTAATCAAGAGTCAGGAAACCCTTGTAAACATTGGCTAAAAGTGGCGCTCCCGGGGCGATTTGAACGCCCGACCTGCGGTTTAGGAAACCGACGCTCTATCCATCTGAGCTACGGGAGCAAAGGCTTGATTTCACTGGTTAATCTTCACTTATCACTATGCCTTAAAATTGTACTTGCAACCTAAAGTTGTAACCTGTAGAATATTTATATCATGAAAACGATTCCAACAGGTCAGGTTCTCGAAAAAACCAACATTTCCTGCCTTTACCGGTCGATTGCTAGCGGCGTTTTCTATGGCATCTTCCGACGCGGTCAACGGCAGGTAAAGAAGAGCCTGAAAACGACTGACAAAGAACTGGCCCGCCGTCGCTTGGAAGATGTACGCCAGAAAGTGGCCCGGCTCAACACCAAAGAAGGGCGCAATTCGACCTTTGCCGACTTTGCCGAGCGCTGGTTGGGAACAATCGGTGGCCGGCTCAAACCCTCCAGCAAGCTGCGGCGGGAAACCGCACTTGGTCAGATCAAACCTCACTTTATCGGGACCATTCGCAACATTACGGAATCCCGCGTCAAAGATTGGGCCGCTAAGCGGACTGCCAGTGCTGCCGCCCGGACATTCAATATCGAACGGGAAACCCTAATTCAGATTTTGGACTACGCCATCGCGGAAGGCATCATTCTGGAAAATCCCGGCCGCGCCATTCGCCGGCAGAAGCAACCGAAAGCAAAGATCATCATTCCCAGCCGAGAACAGTTCCGCGCCATGATCGCTGTCATGCGCAAGCCAGTTACCCGCAATGCCTCGGATAGCGCCGACCTCACCGAAGGTATGGCCTACAGTGGCATGCGGCTGGGCGAGGTCACAGAATTGCAGTGGTGTGACGTGGACTTTGATCTCAAATCCTTCACGGTCACAGGTGGCGAACTTGGCACCAAGAATCACGAAGCTCGTACTGTTCCCCTATTCCCAGCTTTTGAGCGACTACTGTTAGCCATGCGCGACCGTCTATCATCCGAACCCCAGCCCAGTGATAAAGTGTTTCAGATTGGCAATGCGCGCAAAGCAATTGCGACCGCCTGCAAGCATGCTGGCCTACCGCAATACACCAACCACACCTGCCGGCATTTCTTTTGCAGTAACGCCATCGAGGCCGGAATTGATTTCAAGGTGATTGCCGGCTGGCTTGGCCACAAAGATGGTGGTGTCCTCGTAGCGAAGACCTACGGTCACTTGCGGGATGAACACAGCGCGGCCATGGCTAAGCGGATGACATTTGACGCCACGGCGGACACACCGGAAAATGTGATCGAAATTTCAGTCAACGGTTAGGAAACTGCAATGGCCGGTGAATTAACAGAAAAAGACAAAATCGAATGGGAGCTATATTCAAACCCAGGGGAATGGCCCGCCGAGTGGCCAGTCTGGGTTGTCGATAGTTTGAAAAAATTTGAGACGATTGAACCACTAATGTTCAAATGGATTCCGGTTACCTCTCGGCTTTGGGTGGCAAAACTGTGCGAATACATTATCTCCGAGATGTGCCCAACAATCGCAAAGGCTGATCCCGCTGTGTCCGGCCCGCGTGTTTTGGGACGTGCGGTCGGACATCATTTGGAGTGTCTTCAATTGGTGAAGGAATCTTTGGTAAAAGCGGCAAAAGAACTAGAAGAAATCGACGCGAGACTTCAACAACGACTATCGCCAAAAGCTTACGCACGTTTGCTAAAAAAGGTGAACGGTACGCGCAAGATTTTGAGCACTTGCTGAACGATTTTTCACAAATGGCTGATGCGAAGCTGACTTTGTGCAATGAAATTCAAGTTCTTGCTCAGCAAAAATCGCGGGCAGAGTCAGCAGATTTCTCAATTGGCTTGGGTGAAGCAAGAGCGATCAAAGTTGTCGGCGACAAGGGTGAGTTAATTGTCGGTGGTTATCACATGAAGTTGTACTTATTGCTAGTGGCGTACTGGCGGTTCGTGGAGAAGTTCAATTCGAGTGTGCAACTTTACTGGTGGAGTTGCCGTTTGTTTGGACAGGCGGCGATTGGCGACATCTCAACCTTTCAAAGGTTATGCCGGCGCTACAGCATCCGTCTTGGTGTAAGGGGTAAACGCATTAGCAAGAGACCGATACGACGGCGAAAGCGGACACGCTGATTAGATTCGGCGTCCTCCCCTGCTTGGTCATGCCACGCATAGAGTCCGTGGCATGGAAAAAGAAATCTATCGTCCAAGCGCTGACTCGGACCGAGGCCGCAACGGCTCTCGGGGTCGCGCCGGTCACAATTGACCGTCTCACAAAACGAGGTTTGTTGCGTCCGTCCAGAGCGACGCGCCGCCCACTCTATCCGGTTTGGGAGATCGAACGGTTCCTGCGCGAGACATCCGCGCCGATAGAACTCTGACAACTCCATAGAAAGGAGGAAATCATGCGAATCCATACACAAGTAGTGAGCGAACGAACCGACGAGTACACCGGCAAGCGTGGTCTGGTCAAGCAACAGGTTTTTTGACGTTGCTTGACACCGACGAAACGGATCGGTTTGTCAACACGTTCGATTACGTGTTGTCACGCGAGGAAGCCGAGAAGCACAGTGGCAAACTCCGCGACAAAGTGATCGAACTCGGCGTCCACAGTTTCGACGCCTTGTTCAATGGTCGCTTGCGCGCCCGCGGTCGCATCGTGGGTGTGTGATGAGTGAAAACACGAGGACTGGGGCGGAGGCGGGCGCTTTGGCGGACTCCTTTTGATCGGCACGATGATACTCTTTTCGTTCCATGCCGCAATCTGAAAAACAGCCCTGCCCAACTCTCACTTGCTATTCCCTCAAATGAGCCTACGTTGCGTTGGAGAGTCGAGCAACCTCTCAGGGCAATGCCCAATCGGGCAGAACAGAAGCCCCGAGAAAGCTTGGGGAAGAAGCGAAGTGAGAGACAGTTCCTCGGCTCTCCAATTTTTTGCCCGCCCAAATCCCCGCCCAGTTCCATCCCCAAAAACCACCCCAGCTACTCACCCGATGGGGCAATTATGCCAAGTTTATTTATTTTCTGAAACTTCCTACTTATTACAGTGTTAAAGTTAGTTGTTCCGCACTTGACCAGTCAAAACTTACTCAAAGGAGATCAGATGAAAGTATTATGGAAGAAGGCATTCGTAGGATTGTCTATCGCTGTTGTAGTGGGAGTTATTGGAGTATCGGTATCCCGAGCGCAGCAACAACCGCCGTCCACGGCGCAACCGCCGACAACTGGCGCACAAACAGAACATGAACGGCATCCGGCGATCCATCATGCAATTCGGTCATTGGAACATGCAAAGAAATACCTAGAGCATGCCGCTCATGATTTTGGCGGACATCGTGAACAGGCGTTAGCGGATTGCGAAAAGGCAATTCATCAATTACGACTATGCTTAGAAGGCGATACTACAGCGGCAGTGGAAGGCGGTAAAAATTCGGTGTCCCAAACACAGCAACAACCGCCGCCCACGGCGCAACCGCCGACAACTGGTGAAAAAACAGAACATGAACGGCATCCGGCAATCCATCATGCGATCCGAGCGTTGGAACATGCGAAGGAATATCTAGAACATGCTGCCCATGATTTTGGTGGACACCGCAAACAGGCGTTGGAAGATTGCGAAAAGGCAATCCAGCAATTGCGGTTATGCCTAGAAAGCGACAAGAAGTAAGACAACTCTAATTTTAGAGAACCTCAGTTGAAAACTGACAGAGGCGGCTTCGCTACAGGAGCCGCCTCTGTTTTTGTTACATGGCAGATCCAAGCTCAACCTACCGCCAAGCAACTGAATGGATCACCCCAAAAGGGTGAGTATTGGGAAATTCAAAGAATGGGCGTTGGGACGACGTGGTTGGCGATTTAGCAGAGCGGGGATTTGCCAGCCGATGGGGAATGAAAAGCCGAGCGGGGATGTCATGCCGGGGCTGAAAAGGAAATGATTTTCAGCAACTACTCAGGCAGTCCACTTCTTTTTCCGCCACGCATACTCGCCCAAACCCAACGCCCCGATGCCAAACAAGCCGAGCATCGAGGGTTCGGGGACGGCGGAGGAGGGCAGCGCCTGAATGAACCCGTAATAATTGCCACTGTCATTGTCAGTGTAATAGCCTAAAATATCATTACCGGAAATACCAGTGAGCACACTACTGCCGTTCCCCAATGGATCATCCCAAGTTGTATAACTTTGAGTGTTGATGTTGTAGAGGAACCCGTGCGCTCCCCAGCCGACGTCATCGTAACTGCCAACAATGTTATTGCCAGAAATACCGCTCGCAAAGGTGCCATAGTATCCTGACGGATCATCCAATGGGGTGAAACTTTGCGTATTGATATTGTAGAGGAAACTATCGTTCCCGCCATTGCTGTCAACATAAGTTCCAGTAATTTCATTGCCCGAAATAGCCAGCGGCTGCGTGCCTTGCATGGTTCCCAATGTCGCCAACGGATCATCCAGCGTGGTGAAACCAGTGCTGCTATTGTAGAGGAAACCATGCTTATTGTAGTTGTTGTCAACATAGTAGCCGACGATGTTGTTGCCGGAAATGCCCGTCGCGTAAGTGCCGTTGACCCCCAGCGGATCATTCAACAGTTGGGAGGAAGAATTGCTGCGGTTGTAGATAAACCCACTCACATTCACGGCGCTGGAAACCGCAGTATAGCCGACTACAGTATTACCCGAAGCACCCGTGACCCAAGTTTGATCATTCGCTCCCGGATCCAAAGTCGTATATGAGTTGCCAGCGTAGATAAAACCAAAATTTTGGCCGGCAGGGTTCCCATAGGTGCCAACAGGATCGCTACCGGAAAGGCCGGTGACAAAAGCTTCATTTGCTCCTCCGGGCGGCGGCACCGAGATGAATGAGTCTGCGAATAGTGTCGGCGTAAAACCAAGTGTTGCCAGCGTAACAACCAGTGGAAGGGACAAACTGCCTAACCTTTTTGCTCTCATAGTTACTTCAAAGTTGAAAACTCGTATAGAATATTTGGATTAAATAACCTCATCACCCAATTTGTCAAAGGAAATCACAACCGTTTCAAGCTCGCAACTTTCCGACCGCCCACAGCCCCCGGTACTATCACCCCGGCACTCAGCAGGGGGAATGAAAAGCCGACAGCAGGTTGGGTTACGTCGGGGGATTTTTCCAGCAGAGATTTGGTGCCGGGGCTGAAACGTCACAAGAAAACCGTTTGACTCCCAGCGGTGCTTGCACTACCGGTCAACAAAAGGAACAACCAATGGCAAAAATCCCAAAAAACGTGCAGGAGTTTGTAAAAGGGAAAATGGCGTGGGTCTCGACCGCAACGCTTGACGGCATTCCCAACGCTACCCCCAAAGGATCGGTTCGGGTGCTCGACGACGAACACATGGTGTTCGCCGACTTGTTTTCCTGCAAGACCCGCGAAAACTTGGAGAAGAATCCTCGAATCGCTGTCACCGTTATTGATGAGAAGACTTACAAGGGATACCAGATCAAAGGAACAGCGGAATTGCTGACCGCTGGTTCACTCTACAACGAAACGGTGGAACAGTTGAAAAAAGCCCCGATGCAACTGCCCACGCCCAAGTATGTCGTCAAGATCAAGGTCGATTCGGTCTATGATCAATCTGTTGGCTCCGAAGCGGGGAAACGGATCGTCTGACGCTGCGGGCAGGTTGGCAACCGAGCGAGTCGTTTACAACAACCGCCCAGTTCAATCGTCCATTTCCCTTCATTCAACTTTCCCGTGGCAATTTCGTGGCAGAGCGGGGCATTTTTACAGCATTTTGATGCCGTTTGTTGCAGTCTGCCAATTAGCACAAGGCGTTGAAATACGCAGATTTCCTAGGAAAACAACGATTTCCAAGGGTTGACAATTCTCGTTTCCTAAACCGCAGGTCGCCAGTTCGACTCTGGCCGGGAGCACCACCTTAACATAGGTGCTTATGATTGTTCCGATGGCGCTCCAAATTGTGTTAAAACCATCGGTTGAAACGAATGGCGGAGAGGGCGAGATTCGAACTCGCGGGAGCCTTGCGACCCCACACGCTTTCCAAGCGTGCGCATTAGACCACTCTGCCACCTCTCCGTAATCTGTACCTGCTACCTTACTTTGTGCCGGTATGTTCCGTCAAGTTGCCAGCCGCTCGTTGCAGCCGGTCACGCACTGCCAGTCCGATACCTTTTGCTGGCGGCAACACACATAAAATTACCAGCGCGTCTTGATCGTCAAAAACCCGGAACGCCGCAAACAACCGCTGCGCCAATTTCTCCCAATCGCCCCATGCACCGAAGCTCGCTACCAGTTCTGCGACCGGCTCGACTGTCGGTAACATTTCATCACTAACGATGGCTGCCACGCGGTGACCGTGCTGCCGGAGCTCGGTGGCACGTTTGAATAGCCGGTTAGTCACTGTATGCTGGTCACCATCGAATAATTCTACCCGGGCACGTGGTGCGTAATGTTGTCGGGTCATACCGGGACCCGCTAGGCCTTGCCGGGTTAGTTCATCAGCTACACTCGGTGCCAGTGTGACCGGGCCGATTAGCGCTTCCAATTGCTCACGCGTCACACCACCGGGGCGCAAGATTGCCGGCGGCGTCTGCGTGAGGTCTAGCACTGTGGACTCAACGCCCAGTTGCGTCGGCCCGGCATCGAGAATTAAATCCACGCGCTTGCCGAGATCCTTGACGACATGCTCGGCGCGAGTCGGGCTGGGTCGACCAAACTGATTGGCGCTCGGAGCAGCAATTGGCAATCCGGCTTCGGCAAGTAACGCGGCGGTGACTGGATGCCGTGGCATTCGCAACGCGACATTTGGGCGACCGGCTGTGACGGCATCAGGTATGCGCGCATCTTTTTTGACGACCAATGTAAGTGGCCCTGGCCAAAACTGACCGGCAAGTTGCCGGAAGATTACCGGCACTTCCTGCGCTAGCGATTCTGCCATCGCAAGATCGCGGACATGGACGATGAGTGGATCCCAACCGGGGCGTTGTTTGGCGAGAAAGATTTTTTCGACGGCGGCTTGATTTAACGCGTCCGCACCGAGGCCGTACACTGTTTCGGTCGGAAACGCGACGAGGCCACCGGTCCGCAAAATCGTCGCAGCTTTTTGCAGCCAGTGACGTTGCGGAAAGCTGGGGTTAATTTTTACGACATGGTTGGTGACTTTATCCACAGCGGGCGCACCGTATCACAAGCCACGCTGTGTGGCAATCGGCAGAGAACTTTTCTATTCAAGAACGGACTTTCCGGCTATAGAATGTGGTTATGCCGGAAGTGCACGATATGAATAACTCGGGATCGCACCGGGAAGAACTGACCTGGCTCTCGCAGTATTACACGAGCAGTAAGACTAGTGGTGGCAGTGAGGCTGCGTTACCGGCGGATGGGCCGGCCCCGGCTGATTTGTTTGCGGCCACGCCTGGCGAAAAGTACGACGTGACCGGGCAAGTGGGTGCGGGCGGGATGAAGCTGGTTCAACGCGCCCACGACCGCAATGCCGATCGTGATGTTGCACTGGCGATGCTGCGCAAAGATGCGCCACGGTCTTCCCAAGAACGACGATTTCTTCGCGAGGCGCGCATTACCGCTGCATTGGAGCATCCCAACATCGTCCCGGTTCATGAGATTGGCCTCGATGCCGGCAAGCGTCCGTATTTCACGATGAAGCTGCTAGGTGGCGAAAATCTTCACGACATTCTCCAGCACCTCAATGCCGGCGAGTCATCTTATTTAAAGCAGTATCCGCCAAGTCGCCGGTTGGAGATATTTCAGAATGTTTGCCATGCGATGGCGTTTGCGCATTCGCGCGGCGTCGTACACTTGGATCTTAAACCGGCTAACATTCAAGTCGGCAGTTTTGGTGAGGTATTGGTGCTGGATTGGGGATTGGCCAAGATTCTTGACGGCAGTACGGTGCAGTTACCGGATTTATTACGCGAGGTGCCGGTGGAAGGCGCGGTGCGTGGCACGCCAGGCTACATGGCGCCGGAGCAGGAACGCGGCGACTTCCCAGCGCTCGATCGATGCACCGATATTTTTGCGTTGGGCGCGGTACTGAAAGCTTTGGTAACCGGCAAGTGGTCGCAACACAAGGCACCGCCGGCTTTGATGGCGGTCGTTGCGAAGGCAATGGCACCGGCACCGCGTGACCGGTATCAAAGCGTCGAAGCGTTGGCTCGCGATGTTCGCGCATTTCTCGGTGGCTATGCGGTCTCGGCCCAGAATGTCGGGTTTGGAACACTGTTTTGGTTGCTCGTCAAACGACACAAGGCAGTGTTTGCAGTCATTGCCGGCAGCTTGGTGACCATTACGGCTTTGTTGAGTGTGTTCGTCATCAAGATTACCCAGAGCGAACGACGCGCCGTGGATGCGCTCGCGCAGACCACGCTGAGCGAGCACCGTGCGATGGACGCTTTGTCGCGATTGCGGGATGAAGAGGTGGAAAAACTCCGGCTCGGCCGGCTGGCAACACCGCAATTGCTCAACCACGCCGAAGAGCTTATCCGCACGATCCGGTATGACGAGGCGCTGACGGAACTTAACTTGATCGTGACATTGGACAGCAGTCTGGCGCAGGCGTGGATCCGTAAAGGATTTTTGCATCTGGGGCGACAGGAGTTTGCCGAAGCCGTGCAGGTGTTCGACCGCTTGCCGAATTATGCGCGCCGGCCCAAGCCCGATAAAACATTACGTGCTGGTGAGATTGCGGACAAATATCTGCAAATGAACACGCCGTCCGGGGCGCTGGCATATCCGCAATTGCTGCAGCTCATCCAAGACATCACCAGCAAAGCCAATGCGCTCAGCACTGACTTCCAGGAAATTGCTTTAGGACAGTTGTTTCAGAATGTTAACCATGCCGGCCCGGTGGATCCGGCGCACCTGGAATTTATCCACAACGCGCTCAGCCTGCTCAATCCGCCGGCAACCAATTTTATCTACGAATACCGGTCGGACACAAACGATCTTGCAATGGAACTTCATGGCAAGCAAGTGAGCCAGATAATACCGCTGACTGGCCTGCCAATTTCCATACTTGATCTTTCCGGAACCGCTGTCGTGGAACTACGCTGGTTACGCAATTCCGAACTGCAAGTACTCAATCTGACCGACACACCAGTCAGGGAGCTTTCCCCAATTTTCAATCTACCGATCACAGAATTACGACTCGTCAATTGTGTCAACGTCCGTTTGGAACAACTCCGTAACCTGCCAAAACTTGAAAAGGTGATTGTGTCTGAAAAGCAGGTTCCAGTTGTGGAACATCTGCTCTCGCAAAGCCGGCAACCGCCACAAGTCGTGGCGGAATAAATCCACCGATTAGTCGAGTTCGTTGTTGAGCTGCACGATTTCTTCGCGCAACCGGTCCTGTACCCGTTTCTTGTACACATACACACTGCTCACAGTCAGTCCGAGCGTATGCGCCACAACTTCAGCCGACTGCCCTTTGGAGATTAACTCGAACGCCTGTTTTTCTTTAGCGCCGACCGTACCCTCAATTCGCTGCCATGCCAGCGTGGTGACGTATGTGATCCATTCGCGTTCGATCAACTGCTCAGTTGGCGTGGCATCCACCTGCTGCAAATAATCCTGCATTTCCGCCCGTTTATCCGGTGCCAGCCGGTCCAATCCATGTGAATGCCGGCGGAATAACATTTTGACTTCATTGCCGGCAACCGTACACAGCCAACCGCGAAACCGGCCCCGGTGCTGGTCGTATTCAAATTCAGGCAATTTCTGCCAACACTTGAGCATCACCGTCTGGACGACTTCTTCGGCGTCGTGATGATTCAAGCCCATGCGTCGCGCAATCCCGTACACATATCCCCGGTAATATTGGACAAATTCTTCCCACGCCTTTTGATCGCGTTGCCGGCGCACGCGCTTCAACAGCGTTTCACGAGTGAACCATTCTTCAGAAGTGACCATCAGTCTTGAACATGCCAATGCAAACCCATAAACGCAAGCTTGTGAGTGGCGACTAATCGACCGGTTAGAGTAACTGCGCCACGTCAGCAATGTCGAGTTCGTCCAACCGGTGTACAACCCGGTCGGCATCACGCAAGGTTGCGGCCGGGTGTGTCGTGGCAACACCGACAACCTTCATTTTCGCCGCGCGCGCGGCTTCAATGCCAACGTGTGCATCCTCAAAGACGACGCATCGATTTGCCGGGAAGCCGAGCCGTTGGGCACACAACAGAAATACTTCCGGGTCCGGCTTGCCATGAGTAACGTCGGCAGCAGCTACGATTTGCTGAAAATACCGGCGCAGGCCGACAAGCTCAACAACCAGTTCGATGTTCTCGCGTGGCGTGGACGAGCCAATGATGCGTGGTACGCCAGCGGCGTCCAGTCGTTCCAGAAACTCACGGACACCAGGCAAGGCTTGGATACCGGACGTCCGGACGATCTGCCGGTAAAATTCTTCTTTCAGCCATGACAACCGTTTGATTTCGGCCGGGTCAGTCGTCCAGCAGAGAAGATTGGGGATGATGCGCTCGTTTTTCATGCCGAAGCTGCGTTGAAAGTGACCGGCCGGTAGCGGTAACTTTTCGTGTTGCGCAAGTTGTTCCCAACTTAGTTCGTGCTGACGCGAAGAGTCAATGATGACACCGTCCCAATCAAAAATTGCAGCCCATGGTTTCATGGCAGATATTCCTACTGTGACCGGTGTCTTGATGCAATCCAATGCTGGGAATAATTCGGACTCGACAACGCCGGTACTTTCGCCATAACAATTCCGTCGCAGAAAAGGGTCATAATTATGAATTACAAGGTAACTGTTTTCGGAGCCGGCTTTGTCGGTGCCACCACCGCACAACGCATCGCTGAAAAAGAAATCGCCGACGTCAAGATGATCGACATCGTCGAAGGTCTGCCGCAAGGCAAGGCGCTCGACATGATGGAATCAGCCATGCTTGAAGGCTTCGACGCCAAGGTCACCGGTTCCAACAACGCCGCCGACTGCAAAGGCAGCGATGTCGTCGTCGTCACTAGTGGCGTCGCCCGCAAACCCGGCATGAGCCGCGACGATTTGCTGAAGATCAACGCCGGCATCGTCGGCAGTGTCGCCGATGCGATCAAAACCAATGCCCCCAATGCCATCGTCATCATCGTCAGCAACCCCCTCGACGTCATGACCTATCTGGCGGGCATCAAGACCGGTTTCGCCAAAAATAAAGTCATGGGCATGGCTGGCGTCCTCGACAGCGCCCGCTTCCGTTGCTTCATCGCCCAGGAACTTGGCGTCAGCATGCGCGACGTTGACGCAATGGTCCTCGGCGGCCACGGCGATGACATGGTGCCGCTGGTTCGGTATGCCACCGTTGCCGGCATCAAGGTGGAAGATTTGCTGCCAAAAGACAAACTCGACGCGATGGTCGCCCGCACTCGCAACGGCGGCATCGAAATTGTGAATCTCCTCAAAACCGGCAGCGCGTACTACGCGCCATCCGCCTCGGTCGTCGAAATGGTCCGCGCCATTCTGCACGATGAAAAACGCGTGTTGCCGGTGGCTGCTTGGTGTACCGGTCAGTATGGCGTCAAAGACATGTTCGTCGGCGTGCCGGCCGTGCTCGGCAAGAACGGCGTCGAAAAGGTCGTCGAATTGAAACTGACCGCCGACGAGCTCGGCCAGCTCAAGAAGTCCGCCGATCACGTCCTCGAAAACGTCAAGAAGCTCAATCTCTAACGCCGGGCAGTGCCTAGGCACTGAAAAATGGTCGACAGCCACTGAATTTCAATCCATTTGGATTGAATAACGGCCAAATTGGATTGATAATCAATCCATAATTACCGATTAACAATCTAATTAGATTGATTAACGATCTAAAAGGATTAAAAATCGTCCTAATTGGATTGATTTTTCGTCGTCCTCGGCCGATTTTCCATCAAAATCCAGCGATTTACTGAGGAAAAGCCTTGTCCGGTTGTTCCAGCGGAATGCATAGCAGCGTCAACATACCGGGAATGGTGCATACGCAGACGCTGACAAAGAACCCGACGTAGCCGACCGACTGCTGCAAATAGCCGGCAAAGATACCGGCCAGCATGATCGTCAACGCGCCCAGCCCGGTCGCGATGGCGTAGTGGCTCGTGCGAAAATTCCCGCGTTGGGCGACGTGCATCAGATACACGCTGTACCCGGCAAACCCGAACCCGTAACCGAACTGGTCGACGAACGCCACGCCGTACAGGCACCACGTTGGCGGGTGCGTGACCGCCGCCCAGACATACAACAGATTCGGCGCGTGCATGCCAATCACCAACGGCCAGAAACTCCGTCGCAACCCGGACCGGCCGATGATCGCCCCGCCGGCAATCCCGCCCACAATGATGCCGGCGATACCGGCCACGCCGTTGATGACGCCCACCTCCGCCACCGTCAGCCCCATTCCGCCGGCCGTTGCCGCGTCGCGCAGAAACAGCGGCGCGATCATTGTCACCATCGCTTCCCCGAACCGGTAGAACAAAATGAACGCCAACACCGCGATGATCCCCGGTTGCCGGAAAAACGTCGTGAACGCCACCAGCACCGGCACGGACTCCGGCTGACAGCGTACCGGCACGTCGTTCGCCGGGCGCGGCACAAAAATCCGGGCGTACACCGCGCCGGCCCCGTACAACGCCGCCGCCACCGCGAACACCACCGTCCAACTCGCGATCACGGCCAGCCCGTTCTGCTGCAGCATCCCGGCCACAAACACCAGCGCGCCGGTACACAGCAACCGGCCCGCGCGGAAACACCCCGACTGGACGCCGATGAAATACGCCTGTTGTTGTTTTGTGAGCGCCAGCAGGTACAACCCGTCGAGCGCGATGTCGTGCGTCGCCGAGGCCAGCCCAATCACGAAGAGGATCGCGAGTGTGACCGGGAAAAATACCGGCAACCGCCACGTCGCCGCCAACCCGGCCAGGGCGGCGACAATGAGCGCCTGCGCCGCCAACACCCACCGGCGGCGGGTGAAATTCAAATCCACGACCGGCGACCAAAACATCTTCAGCATCCACGGCAACCCGAGCAGGCTGACCCAGAGCGCGATCCGCGCGTTGGGGAGGCCGAGATCTTTGTACACGAGCGTCGTCACCTCGCGCACCAACGTCGCCGGGATGGCTTGCATCACGTAGAGGACCGGCACGAACAACCACGGACGGATATCCGACGCTGATTTCACACCCGCTTCTTAACCGACGCCCCAGCCTCCTGACAAGCGTCGTGACAGCGTCCGCAAGCCCGGAGGTTCACTTTCCCAAGCAAGCGTGGTAAGTTGTGCGCGAGTGAGTCAAAATTGGTTGTTCGAGAGTGTGCTCGGGTCTCCGTCGATACCCCTTATCAAACGGCGACTCGCGGTAGGGGATTTTTTGTCTCTAAATTCCCTGGCCGATGCCGGTAAACCATTTGCTGTTGCGCTGCTCGCCCAAATCTCCCACCGGCCGGTCGTCGTCGTCACCGACGGCCTAAAGTCGCAGGAAGCATTTTTCAACGATCTCCAAACGTTCCTGCCAGGCGCGCAATTTTATCCAGCTTGGGAAACGTTGCCGCACGAGGACAAGCTCCCCCAGGCCGACACGATTGCCGCCAGGTTAAAGGCGCTCACAAAACTCGACGCGCCGGTCACGGTCGCTTCCGTGCAAGCCTTGATGCAGAAGACATTCGCCTGCGCCACACTCGATGCGTTGCGCTTCACGATTGCGCTCGGAGACAAGCTTGATCTCCAAGAATTTTCGGACCGGCTCGGCGAACTCGGTTACACCCCGGAATTCCAAGTCAACGAACGCGGCGACCTAGCGGTGCGCGGGGGCATCGTGGATTTCTTTCCTCTCGACCGCGACTTACCGGTGCGCGTGGAACTTGCCGGCGATGAAATCGAATCCATCCGCAGTTTCGATCCGGTCACGCAGCAATCCCGTGACAAATTGGAATCGTTGACCATCACGCCGGCCGGCGAACTTGGTTTGCTGAAGAAGTCCGTCGAAACAACCACCCCGCTGGTCGATTTGCTGCCGCGGAACGCGCTGCTGGTTCTCAACGAACCGGACGACCTGCTGCTGGCTGCCGATCAGTATGCGCGGCAGATCCCGATAGGCGACCGGTTTTTTGTGCCGTGGGCGCATACGCTTGCGGCCGGCCTGACCACAGTCCAACTGACCGAAGCCATCGCGCTCGATCCGCCGGAGAATTATATAAATCTCAAGTTGGCTTCGCTCGATGCGTTCCGGCCACTCGACACACGCGCCCCGGTGCCGGAACTCGCTGAGACAATGCGCCGGCAATTCTTCGAGCAGATGGCGCGGTGGCTCGATGAAGGTTACCGGCTGCATGTGCTTTGCAGCACGGACGGCGAACGGCAACGGTTCGAGGAGCTGTGGCATGAGGCGGCGCCGAACCGACCGATCAGCGTGACGCTGGGTTATTTAAGCCGGGGATTCTTATGGACGGACGCCAAGCTCGTGATCGTTACAGATTCGGAAATCTTCGGGCGTTACAAGCCAGCCCGCTCGCGGCAGAAATTGCACGCGGCTTCTGCGCCGGTCGCGGATTGGACGGAACTCGAGCCGGGTGACTACGTCGTTCACATCCAGCAGGGCATCGGGAAATATCTAGGGCTGAAGATGCTCGAAGTCAGTGGCACCCGGCAGGAAGCCTTGGCCATCGAGTACGCGAACGAGGCGCGGTTGTACGTGCCGGTCGATCAGGCGCATCTCGTGAGCAAATACATCGGCGCCGGCAAACGTGCGCCGAAATTGCATGAGATCGGCGGGACACTATGGCAGCGGCAAAAGTTTTCAGCGGAACGCGCGATCATGGATCTGGCAAGCGAGTTGCTCGAAATCCACGCGGCGCGGGCGACGCTGGAAGGACATGCGTTTCAGCCGGACACCTCATGGCAACGCGAGTTTGAGGCAGCATTTCCGTATGACGAGACACCGGATCAGCTCACGTCCATCGATGAAATGAAAGCCGACATGGAGGCGAAGAAGCCGATGGACCGGCTCGTCTGCGGCGACGTTGGTTATGGCAAGACCGAGGTGGCGATTCGCGCGGCATTTAAAGCGGTAATGGACGGGATGCAGGTGGCGGTGTTGTGTCCGACGACGGTTTTGGCGGAGCAACACTGGAATACATTTCGGGAGCGGATGGCCGGGTACCCGATCACAGTCGAGATGCTGTCGCGGTTCCGTACGCCGGCGGAGTCGAGGAAGGTTGTGAAGCTGTTGGCGGAAGGCGGCGTGGATATTGTCATCGGCACGCACCGGCTGCTGTCGGCGGACGTGCTCTTCAAAAATCTCGGCCTCGTGGTCATTGACGAGGAACAGCGGTTTGGCGTGTTGCACAAGGAGAAGTTCAAACAACTCCGCAAACTCGTGGACGTGATGACGCTCAGCGCGACGCCGATTCCGCGCACGCTTTACATGGCGCTGACCGGCGCGCGCGACATGAGCACGATCGATACGCCGCCTGTTGATCGGTTGCCGGTCGAGACCATCATCGCGCCATACGATGAACGACTCATCAAGCAAGCCATCCAACGCGAGATCAACCGCGGCGGCCAGGTGTATTTTCTCCACAATCGCGTCCAGAGCATTGACGCCGTAGCCGAGCGGCTGCGTACATTGATGGCTGACGCAACCGACATCAGCATCGACGTCGGCCACGGCCAGATGAGTGACGAAGAGCTCGAAACGGTCATGCACGGGTTCGTCAAAGGCCACACCGACGTGCTTGTCTGCACCACGATCATCGAGAGCGGGCTCGACATCCCGAATGCCAACACCATCATCATTGATCGCGCTGACCGGTTCGGCCTCGCCGATCTCTACCAACTCCGTGGCCGCGTCGGCCGGTACAAGCACCAAGCCTACGCGTACATTCTCATCCCGCGTCACATGCAACTCATCCAGACGGCCCGCAAACGCATCAGCGCCATCAAGCAGTACAGCTCGCTAGGCAGCGGCTTCAAAATTGCGATGCGCGACCTCGAGATCCGTGGCGCCGGCAACATCCTCGGCGCGGAACAAAGCGGCCACATCACCGCCATCGGCTTTGACCTCTATTGTCAGTTGCTCAAGGAAAGCGTCGCGCGCCTGAAAGGTGAAAAACCAAAACACTTGGCGCAAGTCACCATGAAACTGGATTTCATGATCCACGAATCCGGCGAAACCTTCGCGCGCATTCCAACCGGCTACATCAAAGACAATCGCCTCCGCATCCAAGCCTACCGAAAGATTGCCGGCGTCGTGGAATTGCCGGAAGTGGAAGGATTGCGCCGTGAGTTCCGCGACCGGTATGGCAAATTGCCGCGCGAAGTCCGGTTGCTGCTCCAGTGCGCCGAGGTCAAAGTTCTAGCTGCCACGGCGCACATTGACGTCATCGAGACGAAGGAAGATAAAATTATGCTCAGCCAGCGCGGCCAACTCTTCCAAGTTGCCGGCAAGTTTCCACGGTTTACGAAACTACGTCCCGAGGATAAACTAACAGAACTCAAGAAGCTGTTTGACTCGCTAATGCAAGCCAGTTAACCAAACCAAAATGAATAGGTTTTCTTTCACCAAGTATTTCGAGTTTGTCCGCTTCTCGCACACGATGTTTGCGTTACCGTTCGCACTTGCATCGATGGCGGTCGCGGCTGGCGGGTGGCCGGGCTGGCGGATGTTCTTGTTGATTCTGGCGGCAATGGTTTGCGCGCGAACGGCGGCGATGGGGTTCAATCGGATTGTGGACCGGCGGTTTGATGCGCTGAACCCGCGGACGGAGAAACGGCACTTGCCGGCCGGGAGAATCACAGTGCAAAGCGCCTATGTGCTTACGTGCCTAAGTGCCGGTGGATTGATTATCACCGCTTGGTTCATTAACCGGATTTGTTTGGCGCTGTCGCCGGTGGCACTGGTGGTTGTTTGTTTTTATTCGCTGACGAAGCGGTTTACGGATTTCACGCATTTCTTTCTTGGCTTGGCGCTGGCGGCGGCACCGGTGGGGGCGTGGTTGGCAGTGACCGGTAAATTGGCTTGGCCGCCAATCGTGTTGGCAATCGCGGTGGTGTTTTGGCTGGCGGGGTTTGATATCATTTACGCAACGCAAGATTTGGCGGCAGACAAGCTTGCCGGTTTGCACTCATTGCCGGTGCGGTGGGGCATTGCCGGCAGTTTGCGATTCGCACGCTTGGCGCATAGTGCGATGTGGGCGGCGCTGGTTGGATTCGGGTTGATTGCAGGATTGCGCTGGGCATATTTCGCGGGATTGGTCATTATCGCGGGTTGTCTGGTGTACGAACACCGGCTCGCGCGGCGTGGCGACCCGGTCAGCGTGAACGCGGCAGCGTTGCGCGTCAATGGCGTGATCAGCGTGATTTTTCTGATGGCAGTGGTGGCGGATGTGATGTGGCGATGAATAAATTGTTTGAGCGCTCTGAATTGCGCGACATTTACGAGAAGGTGGAAGCGGGCCGGCGGATTGACGCCGCCGATTGCCGGCGGTTGTTTGCCTCACACGATCTGGCAACGATTGGCGCGTTGGCGAATCTGGTGCGCGAACGCAAGACCGGCAATGTTGCGTATTACATCCTCAACCGGCACATCAACTACTCGAACATTTGCATCCTCGACTGCGATTTTTGCGCGTTTTACCGCCGCCGCCGCGATGCCGGCGCGTACGAGTACAACTTGCCAGAGATTATCGCCAAGGCGCAGGCGGCGTTGCAGCTCGGCATCACGGAGTTGCACATCGTTGGCGGACTGCATCCGTCGTTCAAGTGGGACTATTACCTCGAAATGTTGCGCGAATTGAAGAAACTCGATCCCCGGTTGCATCTGAAAGCGTTCACGGCCATCGAGATTAAACATCTGGCATGGGTTGCCAAACGGAGCATTCCGGCAACGCTTGAAGCGTTGCGCGAAGCCGGGCTGGGATCACTGACCGGTGGTGGTGCGGAGATTTTCGATCCGGAAGTGCGGAAGATAATTTGCCACGCGAAAGAAACTGCCGATGAATGGCTCGATATTCACCGGACGTGGCACAAGATGGGTGGACGGTCGACATGCACGATGCTGATCGGCCACGTTGAAAAGCCGGAGCACCGCGTGGATCATCTGTGCCGGCTGCGTGCGCTGCAGGACGAGACCGGCGGCTTCACGGCGTTTGTGACACTGGCGTTTCATCCAGAAAATACAAAGCTGGCGCACCTACCGGGGCCGAGCGGCTACGATTTGCTCAAGACGCTGGCCATCGCGCGCATCTACCTTGACAACCTCGACCACATCAAGGCGTATTGGGTTTTGATGGGGATGAAACTAGCGCAAGTCGCGTTAAGCTACGGCGTGGATGATCTCGACGGCACGATCATCGAGGAAAAGATTTATCACATGGCCGGCGCACAGACGCCACAACAGATGGCGCAAGCGGAATTGGTACGCGCCATCCGCGAAGCCGGCCGGGAACCAGTGCAACGTGATTCGCTTTACCAGCGGGTCGGAGCCCGCGCATGAGTTGGCGGATTGGTTCAATTCCGTATCTGAATGTCCGGCCACTGATTTATGGGATCGAAGACCAGGTTGTCTCCAGCATCCCTTCCAAGCTGGCCGAATTGCTGCACCAAAAACAATTCGATGTCGGGATTGTGCCGATTGCCGAAGTGTTGCGCCATGATCAATACGACATCCTCGACAGCATCGCCATTTGTGCGAATGGGCCGGTGCGAAGCGTTCTGTTGTTTCACAATGAACCGATTACGACGCTACGTCGCATCGCGGTGGACACGGCCTCGCGTTCGTCAGTGATGTTACTGCGAATTTTATTGCGAATGGTTTACCGGATTGAACCGGAATTTTACCCGCGCCCGGCCGGTGCGAAGCTCAGTGAGCATTCGGCAATGCTGGTGATCGGGGATGACGCGATCCGATATTCACAGAGCAATGGCGCAGCGCTTACCGGTGTGCTGGATTTGGCGGCGGCGTGGCGGGAGTTTACCGGCTTGCCGTTTGTGTTTGCAGCGTGGGCCGGGCAACGGGGCGTTTTTAACGATGCCGGCCTGCGAAACTTGCTTTTAACGGCCAAGGCCAACGGACTGGCGCACATTGACGAGATCGTGCGCACTGCGACCGAAGCCACTCCAGAATTCCGCCGCGACTACTTCACCAAGTATGTGCGGTACAATCTCGGGTTACAGGAAAAACAAGCTGTGAAAACATTTCAGCGATATGCTTTGGAACTGGGTTTAATACCGGCAAGTTTCGATTTACGGTATATCACGTAGCCGGGCTGTATTACTCGCCGCTGTCTTCGGATGGATTTGTATCTTCGCTGCCTTCTTGGTTCATGCGCTTGAGAACTTCGGTCATGTCTTCGACGGCATTGAAAACTTTACTGGCGACATAAATCGGGCTTTTTTGTTGGACGGCTAGCGCGATGCAGTCACTGGGCCGGGCGTCGATTTCAAGAATCTTCTTCCCGAGTTCATTTTCCGCCAGAAGAATCAACCGTGCATAGTAGGTGGTGCTTTTGAGGTCATTGATGATGACATGCTCCACTTTGACGCCGAGACCGGTAAAGATATGGCCAATCAGATCATGTGTTAACGGACGTTCTTTGGGCGTGTTGCGCATGAACATTGTGATTGCAGCGCCAACGCTGTGATCCACGTAGATGACAAAACATTTGCTATCGTTACCGATGAACACTGCACAACCATTGGGCGTCGGCATCACGCCACGAACTTGGACTGCGACAACGTCGTTTTTCACAAAATTACAATACCATTAGAACAGGTAAATTGCCGCCGTGATTACAGTGGTGTATAGCCCTTGCGAATGGCCGACCGCGCTCTGGGTAACATTGCTTGTGCGCACGATTTTACCAGACAGACGGAAGACCTGTTCCTTCTCATCCCAACTGGCGTCCTCGTTAAATTCCACCCCCAGCGTCGAAGCGAGCATGGCCGCGGCCATGTCTTCAGAGAAATCGCCGGCCGCCTTGTCGTTCATGCCATTGGCATGCAATTCACTGAGGTAACCGTATGCATCTTCTTCCGCCGGTTGTGCGACACCGATGGATGCGGCGATCAACCGGTGCGGTTCGTTGGTGGAAATCTGCGCCAACACCGCAAAAGTGATCTGGCCGGGCTGGAGCATCGGCTCGCCTTGTTTGCGCGAAATGATTTTACAGCGGGGCGGCAAGATACTCGACACCCGCACCAGATTGCATTTCTCAATGCCGGCATCGCGAAGCGCCATCTCGAAGCTGCGCAACTCCAGCTTGTGCGTGCCGACGCCCTTGGTCAGAAAAATTTTCGACGGAACGAAATGCATCGAATGATGCGTTTCTTAAAACAGATTCTCGGCACGGATGCAAGCTTCTTACCGGTAACTTTTATTGTTGGATCAATTCAATTTGAACATGACAAACGGTGCCGGGGCGTTGTTGTCGAGTCGACGATTGATCCAACCCACAAATGGTGCATCTGTGGTCAAACAATATGCGCCGGCGGCTGGTTGGTATGTTTGTAGTATCGCCTGCACCGGCAGGCAGATTGCAACTGCGTGGATTGCGCCGTTGTCACGCGGGATCCAGGGGAGATTTTGCCGGCAGAAACCGGCTGCGTCAGGACGTAGTTTTAGTTGCCGTTGCTCGACGCGCAGAACTGAAATGGACGCTCCGGGCGCCAGTGGTTCGCGCGTTTCGACCGCCAGACATGCCGCATTAGGCTGTGTGGGATGATGTTTGAGCGTGAAGTTTAATGGCGTGCCGTTGAGTAGGTAGTAACCGACAATATTCTGGTCAGTCGTCCAACGCTGCACCGGAAACTGACTGGCTGGCTCGAAGCCGGGATTGCTCACGGTTTCAAGGTTGCAAACCAACATTTGTTTACCGGTTTTCAGAATTACAAAATAAACCAGCGATTCGACCGGTTCACCGCTTTGTTGGACTTCCGACTCAAGCTGGTGGAGCAACGATTGTAGCGACGGCATCATTGCTGTGGGCAGTGACGGACCATGCCGTCGTTCGAGGCGCAACCATGCCGGTCCAACCTCTTGAAGTGACCGGCAGGCACGATAGCCAGTGAATAGTACTGCAAGCAATAGTCCTGCTAGCGCGCACTTAAATTTCCAATTACCGGTCATCATGCAGGCCTCACGGATAGGTTGCTGCCCAATTGGCGTTGGTGTCGTACCAATACGTCATCTGACCATCGCTATATTTGCCCAGCGGACCAACATGGCCATCGGCAAACAAAAAATTGGCGAAGCCGAGATGCGGCGGCGTGTAACAGGTGTTGGTCGTCGAGAAGCCGGTTAAATCCGACAATTCATCAGTCGGGTCAATTTCCGATTGCGCGTTCTCGTACATATCCTCACTCATCACTACAAATATCATCGGAGCGGCGATTTGTTTCGAGTCCAACGGGAATATCTGACCACTTCCGCAGTCGGTAAGTGGACCAGTCGCACCGGATGCGATGTAACTTGGCAGTATGTTCAAATAATATTCAACCGCTAGCGGCGTGGCGTATGACGGCCAACCGGGATCAAGCAGGATTTTGGTCGTCTTTGTGTAAGGCAAGAGTCCGACTGTCCAGCTTTGTGTGGCACATGGATCATTGGCTTGGACATAGTAACCGCTGACGCCTTGCAACTTACCGTTATTATCATCCCAATATGCCAGCGTAGCTAGGCCGAGTTGTTTGAGATTACCCAAGCACTGGGTCGCTCGCGCCTTCTGCCGGGCGGCTGACAATGCCGGCAATAACATGCCAGCCAACATCGCGATGATCGCTACCACCACCAGCAACTCAATCAAGGTAAATGATTTATTCCTGTTCATCGTGTGGCCGGTGTTGCTGTTGGCACGTTAGTCAGCGTGGTCTTACCGGTCAAGCTTGGTATCGGGCGGGCTTGAAGTTGTTTGGCCTTGTCGCGTAATTCCCGAATTTGTTTTTCCGTGTCGGCGACCTCATCCCACTTTTGCCGTGCGCCGGGATATTTTTCATCAAACTCGTCGCGCAACGTGCGAACGCGGAATTGCAGCCGGTCGATTTTTTCCTCAACGCCGGCCAAACTTTCCGATACCGGCGGATTATTTATGCGCAGCTGGAGCCGGTAAAGTGTCCAGAGTGCCGGCCGCATTTCGTCATCTTTGGTAAAGTTGACCTGATACCATTCCGTCAGGCGGTCGTAGTTGAAAGCGTCGCCAAGCCGCCCGCGTGCTGTGCGCAATTGGTCTGGTGTCGCGAGCACCACGACCATCCGCCCAGCTGAGACATTGCTCGTCAGCAACGACCGTTGGCGTTCCGCCAACTGGCCATCATTCATTTTGCCGAGCGCATTGACCAACTCCTCAGCTTTTAGCCGCTGGAAAGGCGCCGGGCCTTTTTTCTTCAGCACATCCGTCCGCCACGTCAACAATTTGCGGTCAAACGTTTCAAACGAATACAATTCGTAGTTGCCAACAAATTCAACGCTGTCCAACACCCCTCCCGCAGCCACGATTATCGCGCCATCCGGCACATACTGGCGCACAGTCGTCCAAGTGGACTGCCAGTGATTGAGCCGGTCGGCTTGTGTGCTGGCATCCTTTATCGCCGTGCGCATGTTGAATGTCGCCGCCACCGCGACGAATAAACCAAGTGCCACCGACCAGACCGGCCGTGGTGGTATTACTTCGCACAGCAAGATTAACGCGCAGACGATCAATGCTGGACATACGCTTACAAAAAACCGCAAATAACCCAATCCATCGCCTTGTGGCGCCCAATAATATGCCGTGTAAAGCAACACCGGCGGCAAGATCCACAACCCCAAGAGTGTCGCCCGCCTTGCATCGTGCACGGCGAGATATGCCAACCCGGCCAACCCGATCGGGAACACCAGCCACAATCCCGGCGTGTTCAGCTTCGTCAGCATCAACCACCAGTTCTCCGCAAACCATTTCCACCCGAACCCTGTCGTTTCCCCGCACAGTCCGTAGCCGGTCTGCCACGGCGCACCAAACGCAATCCAATGAAACACCAGCAATGGCAACACAGCGACCGCCACGCCGATCAGTAGCAACCCCACTTCCTGTCGCCAGCGCGCAACTTGCTGGTTGCGTTCAGTTGGCGTCGCACCTTCCGGTAATTGGAAATATCGCCATACGACCATTGCAATTACCGGCAACGCCAGCAATGCCTCGGAATATCGGATTGTGTACGTGGTCGCCGTCAACGCCCCCGCTGCCAGCGCATTGCCGCGGCCGCCACCTTCGACCCAGCGCCATAAATAATACATTCCCCAGATTGCGAATGCGATTGCCCCTGAATGGCTCAGTGCCGATAGCCCTAAATACGTGTGCCACGGACTTGTCGCCAACAGGATCGCCGCCAATACGCCGGCATAGGTATTCACCAGTGCTCGCGCCAACAAAAAGATTCCCACAATTGCCAGCGCTGCCAAAACTGGATTCACCACAAACGCCGCCACCGGACCACCGAGCCGATAAGCCGCCGCACACAGCCACGGATAACCAAGGGGATATTTTGCGTAGAACAGACCAGGACCGGTCTTCACCACATTGCCGGTGACGTATTCGAGCGAATGCGCCGTGTGTTTAGCCGCACTGCCAGTCAGCGCAATCCGTCGCGCCGAACACAAATAGCCATTTTGGTCGGTGCCCTCATACGCCGGCACGAAATAACCGGCCATGAATAAACCAAACAATGCCACGACTGCCGCAGTGGCAAGCCCAGCCAGCCCAGTGCCAGTCTTTCGCTCAGAGTGCATTAGTTGATTGGTAAACCCCGTCCAGCAGAAAACCTCTCTACCGGAACTATGCCGGTTCCGCCATCGATATTACAAGCGCGGAACCGTCTGCCAGCGCACTGCTTCTCAATGAGGCATTGTGGGGTCGATACGTTCGGCCCACGCATTGATTCCGCCGGCAACATTCTTGAGTTGCCGGTAACCTTGATTGCGGAGAAATTGCAACGCCCGGCTGCTGCGGCCACCCATTTTGCAGTGCAACACGATGAGCTTGTCCGCCGGCAATTCCTTGAATCGCTGCGGCAACTCCGGCAATGGCAACTTAACCGAACCGGCAATCTCGCAAATCGCAACCTCATCGGGATTGCGTACGTCCACAAGCACGAAATCTTGCTTGGTAGCGCGCATTTGTTGGAGGGTCTCGACGCTGATGTCGTCCGTAGTTGAATTCATATTTTGTGTGCTTTGATCAATTCCACAGAAGGCCGGGTAATCAATCAGTTTTGTAATCGTCGGATTCTGACCGCAAACGGCACAGGCCGGATCTTTGGGGATTGTGTGTTGGCGGAACGTCATCGCCAGCGCATCGAAGCGGAGTAACCGCCCCAAGAGCGGGTCGCCTTGACCGAGAATGAGTTTGATCGCTTCGGTGGCTTGGATGTTGCCGATGATGCCGCAGATGACGCCGAGCACGCCGGCCTCGGCGCAATTTGGCACCTGGCCGGCCGGCGGCGGTTCGGGATACCAACACCGGTAACACGGCCCGCCCAGATGCGGTGCGAACACGCTGGCTCGGCCTTCAAACCGGTAAATCGAGCCATAGACGTTCGGCTTGCGCAACAGCACGCAGGCGTCGTTGACAAGATACCGGGTCGGGAAGTTGTCCGTGCCGTCCACGACCAGATCGTAATCGCGGATGATGGCGAGCGCATTGGCGCTGGTGAGGCGGGTCGGGTGGGGGATGAAATTCAGATGCGGGTTGATTGCGGTGAGTTTTTCCGCGGCGCTTTGGAGTTTGGATTTACCGACATCGGGCGTGAAGTGCAAAACTTGCCGCTGCAGGTTGCTGAAATCCACGTTATCGAAGTCAACCATGCCGATGGTGCCGACACCGGCTGCAGCAAGATAAAGCGCCACCGGCGATCCCAATCCGCCCGCGCCGATCAGCAAAACCTTCGCGGCTTTAAGCCGTTCCTGACCTTCCAAGCCGACTTCCGGCAAGAGAATGTGCCGGGAATAACGTTGGATTTCTTCGTTGGTCAGTTTTGACCGGTTGAGGACGATGGGGTTCATGAAGTTTGAGGTTGGTGGAGGTGAAGGGATTCGAACCCACGACCTCCTCGTTGCGAACGAGGCGCTCTAGCCAACTGAGCTACACCCCCAACCCAGGCCACCGCAATTTCGATACTTTACTGTCTTGGTTGATTCCCGTCAACTTTTCCCTTATGTTCGCCCAGCTTTGAATCAAGAACCTGAAAATCCGAACGCATTGTCGCTGGACGAACTCAACATGTCGCCGGCCTGGGTGAAAGCCCCGGTCAAATCATACGACCGGCATCCCGGCGCTCCGCCGGAACGTTCGCCTGACCGCGACCGTGACCGCCGCGGACCGCCGCGCGACCGCCGTGATGATCGTCGTCGTGAACCAACTGGCCGCAGTGGTGGCCCGCGCCGGGAACGCTCCGGCCCGCCGCCAGTCCGTCGTCCAGTCGCGGCACCTGCGCCAATCGTGAATGTCGAAGTCACATTTTTGCCAAACGCGGCAGCGCTAACCGGCCTGAACGACATGATCAAGCAATCCGTGCGCGCCTACGCGCTGTTTGATCTCGCCAAGCTCGTCCTCAACAAGCCCGAGCGGCACATCGTCAAGCTCACCTGCAAAACCGGCAACCTCGTGCGCCCGGTTGCGGCTGACGGCGTTTTTCTCACGGCCGACGAAGCGCTCCGATTTCTTTTCCGTCGCACACCCGAAAAAATCTTCACGCGTGCCGAGAAAGCCATTGAACCGCCGAAAGGCAACTTCCAGTTCGTCAACCGTTGCGGCATGACCGGCGAAATTCTTGGCCCGCCGAATTACCATGAATATCAGTCCCGGCTCGTCAAACACCACCAGCAGCGGCTGCCGCACGTGCCGTTCGAGCAGTTCCGGTCGCGCCTCGAAACCATTCGTGATCCCGAAGTTGTCCAAAAGTGGGTCGAGTCGCGGAGCAAGACGACCGAGTACACCTGCCTGCTCTGTGCCGCACCGCAAATCTTTGCTGACCAGGGCGAATTGGAAAAGCACGTCCGCCAAGATCACTTGCCGGCGTTGGTGACGACGGTCAACACCGTCGAGCTACCCGGCCCAGCCGCCCGGCTAATTGAAAACCCGCGCTTGCTCGAGGCCGTTCGCCAAGCTTGGGAAAGCGAACGCCGCTTCCCGATCAACACCGTGAACGAACTCCGCCCGCACATCAGTCAGGCCGGCTTCGCTTTCTTCAAGTACAAGAAAGGCATCACCTACATCAGCAGCGTGAAGCCGAATCGGTTTGAGTCCCTGGAACACCTGAGCGCGCAGCTCCAAAGCATCATGACCTTTCTGCGGACTCACACGGACGCGACCCGCAAACAACTGGCTGAACACCTTGCACCGGTCAACGAGACATTGTTGGCCTCAGATTTGCATTGGCTGATTCAAGACGGCTACGTCGTCGAGTTCTACGATGGCAAGCTCTGGGCGCTGGAAGATAAAATTGTCAAACCAGCCACGCCCGCTGCGCCGGTTGCCGCTGAACCGCCAGCGCCTGAAGTTGTGCCGCCGACAACGCCGGCAGCGCAGTAATTATTGTCCGCCGAATTGCAGCCGGTTGAGCTTGGCGTAATGTCCGCCAGCGGCGAGCAATTCGGCGTGCGTGCCGCGCTCGGTGATCTGACCGTCTTGCATCACCAGCAGGAGATTGGCGTTGCGCACCGTGCTGAGCCGGTGAGCCACCACGAGCACCGTCCGGTTTTTCCGCAAGCGTTCCATTGCCAGCAACACCGCCGCCTCGGTTTCGGCATCGAGCGCTGCCGTCGGTTCATCGAAAATCAAGATGGGTGAATTCTTCAGGAACGCCCGCGCCAACGCCAGCCGTTGGCGTTGTCCGCCGGAGAGCATCACGCCGCGCTCGCCGACCGGCGTGTCGTAGCCGTGTTCCATCGCGCGGATAAACACATCCGCTTCCGCTTGCCTGGCCGCAACGATAACTTCGTCGCGCGTGGCATCCGGCCGACCGTACGCGATGTTTTCGGCAACAGTCGTGGAGAACAGGACCGGCTCCTGCGGCACGATGCTGATTTGCCGGCGCAAACTCCGGTATTGAAACTCGCAAACATTCTGGCCGTCCACCAGCACGCGGCCCTGTTGCGGATCGTAAAAGCGCAGCAGCAAACTCAACAGCGTGGATTTGCCGACGCCGCTCGGGCCGACCAATGCCAGCATCTGCCCCGGTTGCGCCTCAAAGTCCACATCCTTCAAGACCGGCTGCTTCGGGTCATAGCCGAACGTGACATGCTCGAACCGCACCACGCCCCGGCACGTATCGAGCGGGCGCGCTGTCGGCAGGTCGTTGATGGCGGGCGCGGTATCCAGAATTTCCAACACGCGCTGAAACGGTGTCAACGCGCTCTGCACCGCCGCCGCGATGCCGCTGAGGCTGCTCATCGGCCCGTACAACATGCCGACGTAGGCGATGAACACCAGCAATTCGCCCACGCTCAGCTTGCCGGCCAGCACCCGGTGGCCGCCGATCCACAACATCGCCACCGTGCCGGTCGCGGTGATCAAGCCGACCACGAACGACGACATCACTTGCTCGCGCGTCATCCGCACGTTGGCGTCGACACTTTGCGCCGCGCCAGTGCCAAATTTCTGGACTTCATCCTCCTCGCGCGCAAACGCCTGAATCGTGCGAATGGCCGAGAGCGATTCCTGAATCAACGCGCTGACCTTGCTTTCCCGGTCGTGGTAATCAATCGAAACTGCCGAAATCCGCCGGTTATAAAACTTGATCGTCCACCCCAATGCCGGCGCGACCGCCAACGCCAGCAGCGTCAGCGTCAAATCGAACCGCAGCATGATCACCATGATGCCGGCCAGCGTCACGCCGGAGCCGACGAGTTGAATGAAGCCGTTGTTGAACAGCGTCTGAATCGAGTACGTGTCCCACGTCACCCGGTAAATCGAATCGCCGACCGGCCGCTTCTCGTGAAACACCAGCGACAGCTTTTGCAAATGCTCGTACACCCGGCAGCGCAGGTCGTGGGTCATCCGCAGCCCGGCCCGCACGAGCAACGTCGTGCTCCACGTGCTCAGCCAGCCCCGCAGGAAATGCATCGCCAGCAAAATGCCGCACACCGCTGCCAACGCCGGCAGCTTCTCCGCCGGCAACCACGCCGGCAACGGCGTCTTGTCGGTCAGGATGGAATCCACGATGACCTTCATCGGCCACGGCAAATACAACGCCGCCGCCACCGCGAGCAGCGACAACACCAACCCGATGCTGGCATCCCGGCGTTGCGCCACAATCAACGGCCACGCGTGCCGCAGCATTTTAACGCGCTGAGTATTCTGGCTCATGCCCCGCCAGCATCTCAAAATCCTTAGCCGCTGGCGACACGTTTTTCACCGGTCGGCGCAGACGCAGGGAAGGGGTGGTCACCTTAAAAGCCTGTCACCCCGAGCCTGTCGAGGGGTCTCTTGGTGCAGGTTCAGGACATAGGTAACAGGTCAGGTTCAAGACATAGGTAACACTCAACGAACGGCAGCCGAGTGGATAAAGTTCGGCATGCCATGGAAAA
>Ga0316217_10001575_pt1 | contig 29327 bp, 24 predicted proteins | sample 1anoAmetaG_FD_203633 | JGI IMG/M metagenome (GOLD analysis project Ga0316217, IMG submission 203633) | Freshwater microbial communities from Trout Bog Lake, Wisconsin, USA - 1anoA | ecosystem: Environmental > Aquatic > Freshwater > Lake > Hypolimnion/Profundal zone | place: USA: Wisconsin... | reverse complement strand
CCGCTGTAGCAATCCACGCCCTCAACAAAGATGAGCAGCTTGGGATTGATATCGAGGACCGCCAATGCGGCCCGGCCGGCGGCTTGAGGCCAGTTGTGCGCGGTGTTCGACACAGGGCATCCACCGGTGGTGGTGTCCCCTGTCCAGCAGGAGCCTGTGGGCTGCCCGTTGACCATGGTGTAGGGCTCGTTGCGGAGGTCCACTCCGATCACAATCGGGTTTCCGTCCGCGTCAGTGTAGTTTTTGTAGCGGCTGGCCAGCATCTGCCAGTCAGCAATCCAGTTGCTTTCAGGATAGGCGCTGGTATACCAAAGCCCGCTCGGCTCGTTGCTGTCTCCTGCTTCGGAGCGATGATCGTCCAGGATCACCTTGAGCCCCTCAGTGCCTGCAGCGGCGACGATCTTGTCCATGATCTCAAGCGAGTTGAGGCCGACCAACTGGCTGTTGATGGCGCCCGGAGCTTTTTGAAACGGGACGATGGGGTTTTCGACCATCTGGTTGGAGAAGGGCAGGCGGATGGTGTTGAAGCCACTGGCGCTGATGGTGTGGAGAATCTGGCGGTAGTCCTGGCTGGCGAGGCCGTGTGCCACCTCGTCGCGGGTTTCAAAGCCGAACCAGTTGATTCCGGCGATGCGCACGGTGTTTCCATTGACGTCAAGAATCTGACTGCCGTTGGTGTGCCAATAACCCGCGCCTTGCGCGCAGAGAATTGCAGGCGCAGAAACGAGCGCCAGAATTGCCGTGCAAATGGCTGACGATTGAAAGAAAAGACGATATTTATTCGAACGTGCCTGAAGGTTCACAGCCTTCTCCCTATGGTTTGCCCTGTGAGATTGCGAAATACAGTGCAGTCTCGATGTTAGGGGGCGACAATTCGCTGGGCCATACCACTTGGAGCGATTCGGGACACACTTTTGGGGGATAGGAAAGGCAAGCAAGGGACTGGCGGGACGGAGGGAGAGATTTGACGCCGACAGCACAGAATACGGGAAGGGAAAGTAAGGAGAACTCAGCTTGCCAGAGCTTCCACCACGGCCTCTGGATGGCGCGCAATGACGGTGAGGTAAGCGCGGGCAGCACGGTCGGGCCGGCGACGGCCTTGTTCCCAGTCCTGCACGGCGCGGGGGTCGAGGGCAAAGCGGCGCGCAAACTCAGACCGGCTGAGGCCAGTGGCTGCCCGCACGGCGCGCACATCTACGTCGAGCGGGAGTGGGAATTGATGCACGGCGGCCGGTTGCGCTTCTCCCTGGGCAATTGCCGCGGCTTCGCGCATGGCCTCTACGAGTTCATCGGCGATGTTCTTGCGCTTCATGGCTTGATCCTCCGTACCTTTGCGGCTGCTTTGAGCGTTGCCGCAAACGCCGCGACGTCTTTCTTCTGCTCCGGCGTGAGATTTGCCTGCTCGTTCTTGCCGTAGAGATAGATTGCGTAGAGCGGATTCACTTCATCGAAGAAGTAGTAAATCACCCGAACACCGCCGGACTTGCCTTTCCCTCTGGCTGCGAAACGCATCTTGCGCACACCGCCGGTACCAGGAATCTCATCCCCTGACTGCGGATGAAGCGCGAGGTAGAAGACCAACTCTTCGTGCTCTTCGATGGAAAGCAGCTTCTCTGCCCTGCGGGCGAAAGCGCTGGTTTCAACTACCGTCAGCATGGGAATGCTCACGAGAGGATTATGCGGCAATGCCGCATAGATGTCAAACGAAGTCTCTAGAAAGAAACAAGCGTGGACCCGGTGGTCCACTCTACAGCCGGCCAGGAGGCCAGCGCTACAGTTTCATCTCCCGAGGGTCGGCAACGCCGGTGGGAGACAAGAGCAGAACACGGGATGAATAAGATTCGTGGCTTCCCACCCTTTCCTCAGATAGAAGCGGAAAGGAAAGGGGCGCGGAGCTTACAGGCTGACTGTGGCGGGGAGGATGTCTTCCACGTCTACCCACTGGGTGGGGTAGTTGCCGGTGTAGCAGGCGGTGCAGTAGCCGATATGTCCATCGCCATTGCAGGCTTTGAGAAGGCCATCGAGGGACAGGTAGGCCAGGGAGTCGGCCTCAATGTACTGGCGGATCTCTTCGATGGACTTGTTGGCGGCGATGAGGTCGCGCTTGCTGGGGGTGTCTACGCCGTAAAAGCAGGGGGAGATGGTGGGCGGACAACTGATGCGGAGATGAACCTCTTTTGCGCCGGCGCCGCGGACCATGCGGACGATTTTGCGGCATGTGGTTCCGCGGATGATGGAGTCGTCGATGAGGATGACGCGCTTGCCTGCAAGGAGGTTGTGCACGGGGTTGAGCTTGAGGCGGACACCGAAGTCGCGGACACGCTGCTCGGGCTCAATGAAGGTGCGGCCAACGTAGTGGTTGCGGATGAGGCCGAGGCGGAAGCGGATGCCGCTCTCTTCAGCGTAACCAAGGGCCGCGGTAACGCCGGAGTCGGGAACGGGAACGACCAAATCCGCGGGAACGCCGGATTCGCGGGCCAACTGGCGGCCCATCTGGTCGCGGCTCTCCTGGACCCAGTGACCGAAGATGCGGCTGTCAGGCCGTGCGAAGTAAACGTGCTCAAAGATGCAACTGGACTGCGGGAGGCCGGAGGAGAACTGGCGGCTGGTGACGCCGTCCTCGGTGACCATGACCAGTTCGCCGGGAAGAACGTCGCGGATGAACTCGGCGCGGAGCAGGTCAAAGGCGCAGCTCTCGCTGGCGAAGACGATGGTGTCTGGACCGTCGGGATTCTTGATGCGGCCCATGGAGAGCGGGCGGAAACCACGCGGGTCGCGGGCGGCGAAGATGCGGTCTCGGGTCATCATGACGATGGAGAACGCGCCTTCAACCTGGGAGAGCGAGTCGGCGATAGCGTCAACGAGCGTACCGGCGTGGGAGTGGGCAATGAGCTGGACGATGATCTCGGAGTCGGATGTGGTTTGGAAGTAAGCGCCTTCGCGCTCAAGGCGGGCACGGAGGTTGCCGAGATGGACGAGGTTGCCGTTGTGGGCGATAGCGATGAGGCCCTTGGTGGAGTCAACGCGGATGGGCTGGGCGTTGAGGAGGGCGGAGTCGCCGGTGGTGGAGTAGCGGGTGTGGCCGATGGCCATGGAGCCACGAAGCTTGGCGAGGACATCGTCGGTAAAGATTTCAGAGACGAGGCCCATGCCCTTGATGTTGGCGAGGAACTGGCCGTCGGCGGTGGCGATGCCGGCCGACTCCTGGCCGCGATGCTGAAGGGCGTACAGGGCGAGATAAGCCTGGCGGGCGGCATCGGGATGGCCGTGAATGGCGACTACGCCGCATTCTTCGCGGAGCTTGGGGTCCTCCTCCGGATTTTTGTGGCGTGGATCCCCGGTCTCAGAGGCGAGACCGGGGGCACCCGCGACAGTGGACAGTGGACAGTGGACAGTGGACAGTTGCCCGGTGGTGTCCGCTACTCCAGCGATGCCCTGGTAGAGGCGCAGGGTCATGCGGTTACCTCGTCGTGGAGGATGGCCTCAAGAGCATTTGCCCAGGGCTTTCTGAGGCTGGCGAGCGAGGCGGAGATCATGGGTTGGCGGTAAATGTTGATTTCCAGGTTGTCTCCACCGGTGACGCCGATGCGGGCTGTGAAGTAGCCGTATTCGTCAGCCAGTTCTTCAATGGCGTCAACCTGGCTGGGATGGCTGGATACGAGCATGGTGGATGCGGGCTCCGCAAAGAGGCCGAAGAGGGGATGGACCATGAGGGACTGCTCCTGCTCCACGGTTGCTCCGATGCCGAGCGGGAATGCGGCCTGGGCCAGAGCTACGGCGATGCCGCCGTCGGAGATGTCACAGGCGGATTGAAGCAGTTGCCGGTCGGCGAGAATGCCCAGCAGGGTGTGGAGATCGGCTTCGGCTTCGAGGTCGAGCGGCGGAGGCTGACCCCAGATGCCGCCGAGGACAACGTGGGCGTACTCGGAGGAGCCGAAGGAAATCAGTTCTTCGGAACTCTCTGCAGCCATTTCGGCGTCGCCTTCGGGGTGCAGTGCGGTGGGATCGCCCAGCACCGGTGTGTACGGATCGGCACTGCTTTGGGCTTGTTCGCCGGGAAAGGGCACCTTGAGGTTGGGATCAGGATTTTCGCCGGCAGGGATGGGCCAGAGGAGCAGAATGGCATCACCGTTGGCCTGGAAGTGAGAGGGCACAGCTTTGGAAACATCTTCAAGAATGCCCACGATGCCGAGGACGGGGGTGGGATAGATGCCTTCGCCGCGGGTTTCGTTATAGAGCGAGACGTTGCCGCCGGTAATGGGGGTTCCTAGAGCGGTGCAGGCTTCCGAGATGCCGTCAATGGCGGCGGAGAGCTGGGCCATGATCTCCGGCTTTTCCGGGTTGCCGAAGTTGAGGCAGTTGGTGGCGGCTACGGGAGTTGCACCGGTAGAGGCGACCTTGCGGGCGGCCTCGGCCGTGGCGTGCATGGCGCCGAGTTTGGGATCGAGATAAGCCCAGCGGCCGTTGCCGTCCAGAGCCATGGCGAGGCCGCGCTCGTGGCCCGGGGTTCCGGTGCCCTTGATGCGCATGACGCCGGCTTCGCCGCCGGGACCGAGGACGGTGTTGGTCTGGACCATGGTGTCGTACTGCTCGTGAACCCAGCGCTTGGAGCAGACGTTGGCGCTGGACAGGAGTTGTTTCAGGTCGGCGGTGAAGTCGCGGTCTTCAGCGAGAAGGGCCTGGATTTCTTCAGAAGGCTCAAGCGGAATGGGGGTCTTCCAGACGCCGACGGGACGGTGGTAGAGCGGGGCGTCGTCGGTAAGAGATTGATTGGGAATGTCAGCGACGAGGACGCCGTGATGGCGGATGCGCAGCCGCGGCTCAGGCTCGACCGTACCGACGATGACGCCGTCGAGGCCCCATTTCTCAAAGACGCGGAGGACTTCGTCTTCGCGGCCTTTTTCGGCGACCAGCAGCATACGCTCCTGGCTCTCAGAGAGCATGATTTCGTAGGAGGTCATGCCGGTTTCGCGCTGCGGGACAAAATCCAGTTCAACGTCGAGGCCGACGCCGCCGCGGCCGCCCATCTCGCAGGTGGAACAGGTGAGGCCGGCGGCGCCCATATCCTGAATGCCGACGATGGCGCCGGTCTTCATGGCTTCAAGGCAGGCTTCAAGGAGCAGTTTCTCCATGAAGGGGTCGCCGCACTGGACGTTGGGGCGCTTGGCCTCAGAGCCCTCACTGAACTCTTCAGAGGCCATGGTGGCGCCGTGGATGCCGTCGCGGCCGGTTTTTGCGCCAACATAGATGACGGGGTTGCCGGCGCCGGCGGCTTTGCCGTAAAAAATTTCGTCGATGCGGACCATGCCAAGGGCAAAGGCGTTGACCAGCGGATTGTCGCTGTAACATTCCTCGAACTTAGTTTCGCCGCCGAGGTTGGGCACGCCGAAGCAGTTGCCGTAAGCGGCGATGCCGCTGACCACGCCCTCAACGATGGAGTGGTTGCGATGGACCTGGCCGGGGTCAGAGGCGTTGGGTTCGATGGGGCCGAAGCGGAGCGAGTCCATGACCGCCAGCGGACGGGCGCCCATGGTGAAGATGTCGCGCAGGATGCCGCCGACGCCGGTGGCCGCGCCCTGAAATGGCTCAATGTAGCTGGGGTGGTTGTGGCTCTCGATCTTGAAGGCGCAGGCCCAACCGTCGCCGACGTCGATGATGCCGGCGTTCTCGCCGGGTCCCTGGACAACGCGGTCACTTTTGGTGGGCAGGCGCTTCAGATGGACGCGGCTGGACTTGTAAGAGCAGTGCTCGCTCCACATGACGCTGTAAATGCCGAGTTCGGTGAGGGAGGGCACGCGGCCGAGCGCCGCCAAAATGCGGCTGTACTCATCCGCAGTGATGCTGTGCTGAGCCAGCAACTGCGGGGTTACCGCAACCGGTTCGGGAACAAATGCAGACGAGGCAGGGGTCATCACGGTTGCCTCCATTGTCGCACGGGATTCACAATCGGGAACCGGAAGGCCAGTGTGGAAAGCAGGGAATCGGTGCTTGGCACGGGACGATGGGCGGCAAGACGGAGGGCTGGAGGCGCGGCTGGTTGGCATCCGGCTTGCTGCGAGCGGGACGGAACTCCTGCAAAATCATAGGCTGCCGCCGTTTGTGGGCTGCGGAGTAGTAGCATGGTCGGCATGAAACTGACAAGACGGACAGCCATCAAGGCCCTGCTTGGCGCTTCGATGACAGGGCTTTATGCTGCTCCCGGCCTGGCGGACGAGCGCTTTGAGGGAAGGCATATCCAGGGCAGCGGCGATGTGGAGTATCTCAAACTGCTGGATCTGGCCGCCCGCATGTTTGCGCCAGACCCCGAACTGCAAAACCTGTCGATGCTCTACACGCCCAAGTGGAACGGATTGGTGGAAGGGCCGACCTGGAACGCATGGTGGATCCAGAACAGTTACGGGACAAGTTACTGCGCTTTGCCGTTTCTTGGGGAACCTTATTTGAGCTTCCTGCAGAATTCGCAGGATTTGTGGTTTAGCCAGATGGGAGACGGGAAGCGCGCCGGGTGTCCGGGCAATAAGGCGATCAACTGGGTGGCGCCGGACGGGCAGTTGTGCGATGCGGCCCTGCCCGGTTGCATTATCTACAAGCAGGGCGACGGGCGAACCGCGATGCACGACTGGGGGCTGGAGTTTACCGCCGCCGGAATTGTGCTGCAGGCGGAGCTGCTGCTGATTGGCCGCGACCAGATAGCGATTGCGCACTACCTGCCGCTGCTGGAGCGTGCGGCGAACTTTCTGGACACGCGGCGCGACCCCGGAAACAACCTCTTCCTGGCCGGAGCGGCGGCAAACCTGCTGGCGCCAAGCTACGCCGGTTGGCGCCGGCCCGACGGCACGTACGACAAAGCCTATTTGGCGGGTCTTTCCATTACATATATCGCGGCTCTCGACCGGTTGATCGAGCTTGAGAAATTTGCCGGAGCAACCGGCAAGGTGGAGATCTACACCGAGCGGCGAGAGCTGGCGAGAAAGGGCTTGCCTCTGCTGACGACTGAGGACGGGTACTTCATTAAATCTCTTGACCCAGACGGGGCCCGGCACGGCGTGTACGGCGCGGAGCGGTACGGATATTTTGAAACGTCGCCGAACATCGACGCTATCTGCTTTGAGGTTGTGGACGAGGTTCAGGCGAAGAGGATTTACGCCAAGATCGCGTCCATTCCGAGTCTGAGGCCTTACAGCTTCATGATTGCGAACCATCCTTCACTGGACGACATGTATGAAGCGCCGCAAGGCATGTGGCGCTTTGGATTTTGGGTGAACGGGGGAGCGTGGTCCACCTGCGAAGCAAGGGCGATTATGGCCTACTACCGCCTGGGCAAGTATGAAGACGCGCGCAACTCGATGAAGCAACTGATGACGTTTGCGCGCAGCTTCAGGATGGACAATCCCCTGACGGACTTCGGCAACGCGGTCAATCAGCCGAAGCTGCCGATCAACCTGACGTATGACGCTCTAGCTCCAGCGGCAGCGCTTATCCGCGGACTTTTCGAGTATCGGTACAGCGCGGACGGGCTGAGATTGACCCCTCACATTCCGCCCGGAATCACCGAACTCACGCAGCTTGATCCCATACGATTCGGCAAGAAGAGGCTGCACATTTCGATTGCCGGGCGCGGCGGGATTACCGCGGTTACGATCAACGGCCGGGCGTGGAAATCCTTTGACAGGCAATCGATTTTTCTCCCGTACGAGAAGACGCCGGAGATTGCGCGGATTGCGATTTCGCTGGGAAGCGGCAAGGCCGGCTCAATTCCAGCGACGCGGGCTTACAACTTGAGGAAGACAGCTGAGAGCGTAGGAATTCCTCCGGGATTGGCCGCTCTGGATACGCGCGCCAGGCGGCTGCGCACGTTTTGCCGGAAGCTCGAGGCTGCGGGACTCGGCGAGAGCTACGAGGCTGCCCATGCGCAACTGGCGGTCGAGGCTGTCGAGGTCATCCATGAGCGCCATGCGATGATTGCCGATGGCAAGCTGGCACAATTAGCCGCACCCTCGCAGGCTGCGGCCGACCAGTCTTACGAGGACACCGCGGCCAAGCTCATGGAGGGTTTGGAGGCGGCGATCAAAGCCTGCGAAGATTCGCCCGACCCCTTGCGGCGACAGGTCTTTCGGGCTTATGCGGAAAGCGCGTAGAGTTGTTTCGCAACCATTTCAGGCAGTACTGCGATGAGGTGAGGCTACGGGCGATTTGCGTCGCCGGAAAGGCCTTTAGCTAGGACACGATGATCGGCGCGGCGGTTAGGAACTATACTGGTGAACGTCGTGGCGCAGGGCGTGAAATCGGGCCCGAAACGGCAAGTCGAGAATGTGCGGAGGGTGGTCTGGAACCGGGAGGCCGAGACGGGCATGAAGGATGCCGTTTTCGGATTCCGGGCAGCCGGAGCAACCCTGCTTAACGGTCGCAGCTAGGATCGTGACGAGGCCGCTCACTGGGATCTGGCTAGAAGAATCAGGTGTCGCAGCGTGGCCACGGTATCGGAAACAGATTTGCAAGGAGAAATGGTATGAAGCGATTTGCTCTCTCAACGAGATTTGCCGTCATCGTCTTCGCTTTGGTTTGCGGGAGCTTCGTCTTCGCGCAGAAAGCGGAGACCCCGCGCAAGATCACTCCCGGGAACGGACCGTTCGGGGTTCCCCAAGCAACCTTTGTCTCTCACCGGCTGGGCACCGATCACTCTGAAGGCGTTACCGCCCTCGACATGAACGGGGATGGTTACCTGGACATTGTGAGCGGAGCTTACTGGTACGAGAACCCTGGTCCACAGGGCGGCGTGTGGAAGCGTCACCAGTGGCGCACCGTCGGCACTCACCTTGAGTTTGTTTCCGACTCCGGCGAGTGGGCAGTGGACGTGAACCACGACGGCTATCCCGACATCGTCACGTATGGCTGGATCACGAACGGCCTTTGGTGGTACGAGAACCCCAAAACGAAGGACGGTGAGTGGAAGAAGCACTTCATCACCAACACCTATGACAACGAAGGCGGCTGGATGGCCGACATCAACGGCGACGGCAAGCCCGACCTGGTGATTGCGCATTACAACCACGAAGGCATTATCTGGGTTGATTTCGCGGGCGCGCAGCCCGTGGTCCACAAGCTCGGCCACGACCACGCACACGACAAGGGCCAGGACCCGACTGCGATCATTCACACCGTCAGCAGCAAGAGCGATATTGAAGACGGCCACGGCATTGGCGTTGCGGATATCAATGGCGACGGCAAGGCTGACGTACTGACGCCCACCGGCTGGTTTGAAAATATCGACGCCGACCACGACCAGTGGAAGTGGCACGCGGACTGGAACCTGGGCGATGCGGGATTTCCGATCATCGGCTACGACGTGAATAACGACGGCAAGATGGACATTATTTACGGAGAAGGCCACAGCTACGGCCTGTATTGGCTGGAACAGAAGGGAAGCGGTGCGAATCGGCACTGGATCCGGCATACCATCGACGAGTCTTACTCGCAGCTCCATGCGCTGAAGATGGCCGATATTGACGGCGATGGGCAGCCGGAGCTGCTGGTGGGCAAACGGTATCGCGGCCACTCCGGCCACGATCCGGGATCGCACGATCCCCTGGTGATCTACTACTACAAGATCAACCGCACGAACGGCACTTTTACCCGTTACCCGATCAGCGTGAACGGCACAGCGGGCGCAGGCACCCAGTTTGTGACAGCGGACTTCGACAAGGACGGAGATATCGATATCGCCGTCGCGGGCAAGTCGGGCGTTCACTTCCTGGAAAACATCATGATCGACAAGGTTCCTCCCGCGCAGAGGGAAAAGGAACTGATTCTCGATCAGAACTGGCCTTTCCCGGGAGAGGGCGGCGAGGTTCCTCAGGACGAAGAGCCAAACCCGAACAAGTAACAACACGAACGAAGGGCGGGATGAGCACGGCAACTGACACAGGGAAGCGATCAACATAACAAGCTTCTACTGTGAACAGAGCCGGCTCATCCCAGCCTGTTATAGGAATGAATACATTCATTTTTTGCATTACAGCCGTGTCTCTTCCTGGTTTTTCCCCTGGATTGCAATACGCCAAACCGGCAGCGTCACGCCTTGAGGCGGACTTTGCCGTAACTCTTCCCAAAGCCAGCCGGCACCAATACAGAGACCTGGAAAGAACAGTCGGAGTTGCTTCCCTTGACAATCGACAGGAGGGTGGAGCATCCTGTTGTCGACTATCGAGGGGAACGCAATGCCAACGTCAACGGATCTACTGCAGGGAACACTGGATGTGCTGATACTGCAGACGCTTGCACCTGGGCCGATGCATGGGTGGGGGGTGGCTCAGCGGATTCAGCAGGTTTCAAAAGAAGTGTTGCAAATCGGGCAGGGATCGCTCTACCCGGCGCTGCACCGGCTGGAATACAAGGGATGGATCCGGTCGGATTGGGGCAGTTCAGACAACAATCGGCGCGCAAAGTTTTATGAGCTGACGGTTGCGGGCAGGAAGCAACTGGAGACGGAGCTGGCGACCTGGGAGCGTCTTTCCGCAGCTATCAAGTTGGTGCTGGGCCAGGAGGCGCAGGCATGATGCGAGCTTGGCTGAGCCGGATGCGGTTTCTTGTTCGCCAGACGCTGTCGCGGCGCAAGCTGCGGAGCGAGATGGACGATGAGCTTGAGTTCCACCTGGAGCAGGCGATTGCGGCGAATGTTGCGGCGGGCATGACGGCGGAAGAGGCGCGGAGGCAGGCGCTGATTGCGTTCGGCGGCTTGGAGGGGACACGGGAACAGTGCCATGAGCAGAGGCCCGGGTGGTGGATGTGCACCGTGGCGCAGGATGTGCGCTACGCGCTGCGGGGATTCCGGCGCAATGCCGCGTTTACGATTACGGTGATTGCGACGCTGGCGCTGGGCATTGGCGCGACCACGGCAGTTTTCAGCGTGGTGGACCGGATTCTGTTTCGCAGTTTGCCCTATGCGCACGGCGACCGCCTGGTGTCCATCGGTCTGGTGCAGTCGCTGGAAAAACAGGAGTTCATGCTGGGGGGCTTCTATTTTGATTGGCGCGACAATCAGAAACCGTTTGAAGCGGTTGCCGCGCAGGGAACCATGCTCCATGCCTGCGATCTGGTGGAGGCCAATCCGGCGCAGCTCAACTGCATCCAGGCACAGTCTGGCTTTCTGCCGTTGCTGGGAATCTCCCCTGTGCTGGGGCGCAACTTTCTGCCGGAAGAGGACCAGCCCAACTCGCCGCGCGTCGCACTTATCTCCTATGGCTTGTGGCAGGATCACTTTAACCGCGATGCAGGCATTCTGAGCCGTCAGATCGACGTGGATGGCAGTCCCACCCGTGTGATTGGAGTGCTGCCTAAAGGCTTTGAGCTGCCCACACTGCAAGCACCCGATGTGATGCTGCCGATGGCGCTCAACGAGGGACTGGAGCGCAAGGCGAATCCTGGAACACCTATGCGCGCCTTTGCGCGGCTCAGGCCGGGCGTAAGCATCGAGCAAGCCAGGGCGGAAATGGGCCCGCTGTTCGTGCAAACGCGGGATGCTCTCATTCCGCCGCCGCTTCGCAAGGACTTCCACTTGAGCATTCGTTCTCTGCGGGATCGTGAGACGCAGGACGTGCAGTTGACGGCATGGATCTTGCTCGCCGCAGTTCTGGCGGTGCTGCTGATTGCCTGCGCCAATGTAGCCAGCCTGATGATGGCGCGTGGAGAGGCGCGGGAACGGGAACTAGCTGTGCGCTCCGCGCTGGGCGCGAGCCGGGGGCGTCTGATCCGTCAGACGCTCACCGAGGCGGTTCTGCTCTCGCTTGCGGGAGCCACTGCGGGAATAGCGCTGGCAGAGGGTTTGCTGCGGGTCTTTTTGGCTATGGCTCCCACAGGCATTCCATTTCTATCTAAAGCTAGTCTTGACCTTCGCATTGTGCTGTTCACGGTGATTTTGTCGCTGGTATGCGGAGCGCTCTTTGGTTTGCTGCCTGCCCTGCAAACGCCACGCGCCGTTGCGTTGGCCGCTCACGCAGCAAAATCGCGTAGACGTGCGATGCTGCGGCAGAGCCTGGTCGTGGGGCAGATTGCGATCAGCATGGTTCTGCTTTCGGGAGCGGCGCTGCTGCTGAGGAGCTTTGCAAACATGGAGCAACAGAGCCTGGGGATCGAGACGCAGCGTGTGTTGACGGCGCGCATTGCTCTGCCTGGCTTTCGGTACAACACAGCCCAGAAGAGGATGCAGTTCTATCTTCAATCAGAAGCGGCTCTCCGACGCCTTCCTGGAATTCGCGCGGTGAGCTTCAGTGATTCAGTGCCCCCTGGTGGGTGGCATGACGCTCGCCGCTATTCAGAGTTGGCCGTTGCCGGTAAACCCCGTCCAGAACAAGGCATCGGCGGTTCCGTGATCAGCCGCGGGGTCACACCCGACTATTTCCAGGCGTTGAACATTCCCATTATTCGTGGCCGCAACTTTAGCGAGGCGGATCGAAATGGCACCGAACCACTCGTGGTGCTAAGCCGGCTGCTGGCGGCGCGGCTCTTTCCGGGTGAGGATCCGATTGGGAAGCGCATGCAGACGGGGCACGATGGGCCATGGAGCACGATTGTGGGCGTAGCGGAAAACGCAAGGAACGGCGGACTGACGGAGCAGGATGTGCCGGAGGTTTACATCCTTCGGCGCAGCGTAGTTCAGGACTGGGGCGAACGGGCGCAAGTTGGCGAAGGGATCAGTGGAGCGGCGCCGGTGATGATCGTCGATGCGGCTTTGCCTCCAGCGGCCGTGGCGCCATGGGTGCGATCGCAGGTTGCCGGAATCGACCCTACGGTTCCCGTGAAGATTGAAACCCTGACCGAGCAGGTGAACAAGCTTGCGGACCGGCCGCGGTTTGAGACGGCGCTGCTGGGATTCTTTGCGTTTTGCGGGGTGTTGATGGCGGTGATAGGGCTGTACGGGGTCATTGCGTTTGTGGCGGCGCAGCGGACGCAGGAGATTGGGGTGCGTATGGCGCTGGGGGCGACGCGGGTGGACATTCTGCGATTAATTGCCGGGGAGGGGGTTCGCCTGATTGTGCTGGGTGGGGTTCTGGGGCTGGGGGCGGCGCTGGCTGCGGCGCGGCTGCTGAAGAGCTTGCTGTTCAATGTGGGAACGTACGACCCGGGTACGTATGGGCTCGTGGTGGTGCTGCTGACGCTGGTTGCGCTGGCGGCGACGCTGATTCCGGCACGGGCGGCGATGCAGGTTGAGCCGGTGGAGGCGCTGCGCTACGAGTAGGCGCAATTGACCGGCGGGGCGGTTTCCCGTAGACTAGGAAATTGCGAGGGGTGCGGTGTGTCTGCATTCTGGCCCGCATTCTACCCAGAGATTCTGAGATAAGGAAGTTCAATGGCAAACCATGTATCGTCGCTGAAACGCGCCCGGCAAACCGTAACCCGCACCGAAGTGAACCGCGCCAACCGCAGCCGTGTGCGCACCAGCCTGCGGGCCCTGCGCGAAGCTCTTGCCAAGGGCGACGTGAAGGTTGCCCAGGCGCAGTACCGCGAAACCGTCTCCGCCCTGGACAAGAGCGTGCAGAAGGGTATTTTGCACGACAACACCGTTTCCCGTTACAAGAGCCGCCTGAACGCGCGGCTGAAGGCGCTGGTTCTGGCCAAGGCGTAACGCGCGCGGCCGTGAAGGCTGCGGGAAAACCATCTGACACGACGAATAGCCGGGAGAAATCCCGGCTATTCGTGTTTCTGGCGAGGCTGTCTTCTGCGTTCGGTTCCCTCACGGACAATTGACTGAACCATGGCTCGCGCGGGGAAAGCGCGCCCGAGGAGAGGCGCGAAAATCAGCGTATTTTTGATCAAAAAGCGGCTTTTTTGAGGCAAAAAAGGGCATTTTTTGGCTAAAAATGGGGTTTTTTGCGTTACTATTCAGTCAATAGACATGATCACAAGTTATTCATTCAATAGGGCTTAGTTATCTATAAAAAGCGAATAAACGGAGAATACGTGGGGGAGGGGGGTGGGGGGGTACCCTTTTTTACCCCGTTTTCGACCTCTGCAACACACTCCATTGCCTCTCCAGTATGCGGCAGCGGATGGCAATGATCTGCAAAAACAGTGGTCAGTTGTCAGTTGCCAGTTTTCAGTTGTCAGTGGTCAGAATGACGCGCGGGGCGGGGTTTGCAGCTGCTTTTGGGGTTTAAAACGGGTTGATTTTTGCCTGAAATACCCCGATTTTGGCGCGAAAAACCATGAAAAGCGGACACTTCCGGAAACCTGAAAATAGCCAGCTTGCCGGTTCATAAGACGTTGATTATGAATACCATGCGGAGGAGTTTGGCTGCGCTCAGACACATTTTAATGTTGTGCATTTACGCGTAATTCTGCGTTATTGCGCGGAATCGATTTTGTCGCGAAAGGGACAGCAAGGCTTTTATTGTGAGTCGCTTACGGCGTTATTGGGCGGCGCTCCCGGTTGCGCGAGAAATCGTACGTTGCGCAAAAACACGCGCACCGGGTTCGCGGCTGCCCAGGCGCCCGGAAGCGAGGCACCCAGATCGGTCAGGTTCCAGGGCCAACGGCCGGCTTTTACTCTCCGGCTGGCAGGACTTCTTCAATCGCAGCCCAGGGCCCGCCCTGAAGCACGAGGTACTTGAGGTAAAGCTCGGCGCCGGTGCGGTCCGCGGATGCGAGCAAACTACGGGCAGCCTCCTGAACGCGTTCCTTTGTCAGGGCGGCGTAGTCAAAGTTCTCCCCGATCATTCCCTCGGAATGGGGAATCTTGAGCGAGTCAAGAAAACCGATAATCACGGCACGATGCTCGTGGAGAAGATATTTTTTCAGCATGTCATCCACGATTGGGTCGGGGAGGGAAAAGGTTGCCGACGTCCAGTTGGCCAGGCGCTCCATCGGGCTTTTGCGGACAAAGACCTCACGCAGATTTTTGGCTTTGGCAAGGGAGGCAAAGAGGAACTGTTTCTCAGTTCCCTTTGACTCAGCCCAATAAAGCTGGGAGACGGCGACTCGGATCTCAATTGGCAATTGCCGCCAAACACGGTTTGCAGAAACTGGCACCAGCGTTCCTCTCATTCGTCGAAGCTGAAACATCAGCTTTGATGATAACGGCTGCGGGTTTACGGTAAGGGGTGTTGGCGACGACTGACCTGATTTTCGTGTGGTTCCTGAGGAGATTTTCGTGGAGTTTCGAGGTATCCCCGGCACCCTGATTTTGTTGTTAATGCCGAATGTGGGCCACCTGGCCCATTTCCGATGGTTGGTCGGGTTCCTGGGTCACCCATCCGCGCATTCGATGGCAGACCCTATGCGCCGCTGAAACCCCGCGCCCTGTGCGGGGCCCGGAATACCTATCTGCGAACTCACCCTGTTTACACTCTCGTTTCCCGGTGCCGAATGAGACGTAAAGTCCGTAGACCTATGGTCCCCATGGCTGCTTCGATTGCTGCAATGCTTTCCAAACCAGCCGAGAAAGTTCAAAAGCAATTTGGGGCACGGATGCGCGCGCTGCGCCATCAGCGGGGCTTCTCCCAGGAGGAATTGGCATTCTCCTGCAAACTCGACCGAACCTACATCGGGAGCGTTGAACGGGGCGAGCGCAATATCAGCCTCGTCAACATTCACATCATCGCGGCGGCTCTGGAGGTTTCACCTAGGGAGTTCTTCAATGACTAGGCAAAAATCATTGCCACTGAAACTTCTTCAGCGCGTCAAAACAGTCAAGAATAAACGCGCCCGCTTCGTCCTCGATGAGATTGTCAAGAACGGAAGCGTCTCGACCATTCAACTCAAGGAAGCCGGGTATGACCATCCGCCCCGTGCGGCGCGCGACGCGGTTGAACTTGGTTTCGCCCTCGCGCGCATAAACGCAAAGCGGGCCGACGGTCAAACGATTGCTGCTTATGTGTTCGACGAGCGTGAACTCGATCCCAATCTAACCGGGCGCGTCGTCATTGCGAAGAAAGAACGCGATGAGATCATCAAGCGCAAAGGCGCCAAATGCAACCTTTGTGGGGCCGTACACAACATTCAGGTTGACCATCGCATACCGTTTCAAGTCGCCGGTGAATCACAACGCAATGAGGTAGACCCATACCAATTACTCGACGGTGCGTGCAACCGGAAGAAATCGTGGGCCTGTGAACACTGCGAGAACTGGCTCAAGATCAAGGATTTTGAGAAGTGTCTCTCGTGCTATTGGGCGAATCCCGACACTTATACGCATGTTGCAATGCAACCGGAAAGGCGTGCGGATATTGTTTGGAAGGGCGAAGAAGTGAGTGCATTTGAACGATTGAAGCGCAGCGCGGACATAAATAAGAGGTCAGTTGCAGAAGAGATTAAGAAAATGATTGCGTCATAGTTAGTTGTTCATCGAACTCATGCAGACCCATGGTCCGGTTGTCTTCCGCGGCAGGAACCACGTTATTCGAAATGTATAGCGACTCAATGGTCAGGTCATCTTGCCCATTCAATGTCGCTTGGCTGGATCGTCCAACATCGAGCAGAATGCGAGATGCGAGTTCTCTTGGCAAGCGTTCGCCATACGTCCGGTCCCCGCAAGAACCGTCATAGCTCAATATGAAAGGAACTCCCCGCCCATTCAGGATATTCAACCCTTCGATCATTCGTTCGCGGGTAACACCGCCGATATACCGAGAGTCGCGTCCTTCGCTTGTGCCCTGATAAGGAGGGTCTAAATAGAAGAAGTCTCCAGGTCCAGCGGTTTCAAATACCTCAAGAAAGTCAGCGCAGACCGTGCGCGTTTTCCCATGAAGCAACCGATGTGCCGCAAGCAGTTCCTTCCGCATTGCGTCCGGCTTCGTTCCTGTTCTCCGCTTATCTGGGGACTGGTTGAATTCTCCCGAAGGGTTGAAGCGTACAGCGTTTTTCACGCAGCGGGCGAGCAAGTAGAGAAGTTTCGCAGGATCACGGTCTTCATTGAATTGCGAGCGAATGTCGTAGAACTCATCTATCGGCCTTTTGCGCTCCCGCTTCCAAAGGGTTTCGTACTCGTTCGCGATGCCTTCCGGGTCATCGATGATCGCCTGCCAAAGCACCACGAGAGGCTCAAGTCGATCACAGATTTCAAATCGCCTGAATTTCCTCGAACTCGCTGCGGCGAGTGTCACCGCAGCCGAACCCGCGAATGGTTCGACTAGCCTCTCGTATCGCCCTGCTTCCACATGACTCAGAATTGCAGAGGCAAGTCGCCGCTTGCTTCCCTGATACGGAATGGGGTGGGGAACCGAGAAACGCACTAGTCACCTCAAATGATGCGTAAAGTCATCTTACTGCACTTCACGATCAGTAGTGATTGCCCAACTCAAGAACGTATCACAGTTTCGCTGCCTATTCGCTAGTTCCTTCGATGGATTAAGAAGTCCGCGCCATTTTGGAATTTCATTCCCACCCAGCGCTTTCGGTAACCCACCCAACGCACCGTTGTAGCGTTAGGCAAGGGGGCTGGGTTTCGCGCTACTGCTTTTGGGGCGCCCGCTCTGATGGCTGTGCCGGGCGTGTCACCGGCTATTCGGACATGACTCACTTTTATCGCCGCGCCCCTTCCGGGGCGCTGGTTGTTTTTTTTGGGGGGGGGTGCGCGGTTCCCCGGGTTTCACCCGGGGCTATTCTCAAACGTCCCTCCGGGACTAAGAACGAATTTTGCAGGTATCCATGGTGCCCAACACGAGGCACCAGGGGTACCCGGCGCGACCTTCATCCTTGACCCTGTGGCGATTCAGAGGAGCGAGCCTGAGAGAGGTATTTCCTCCAATCCCCGGTCCCCAAAAGCGAGGGACCGGGGCACCCTCAGAGTCTGGGCGGTCAACAGGCTGAGGCCGCAAATGGACAGGCGGCGGGCCGTTCCGCTTCAGGCTGGGCTGGTGTGCGTGGGGCGCGGTTTTGTCATCGCAATCAGTCCCGCGTTCAGGACTGTGATGCCGGCCAGCAGATACAGGCCCGCGTGCGGCGAGCCAAAATGGAGGTCGGCCCAGACTTTCATGTTGGGGGCGATGAATCCGCCGAGGTTGCCCATGGTGATGAGCGCGATTCCGCCCGCCGCGGCGCGGTCGGCAAGATAGCTGGTGGGGAAGGTCCAGAAGAGCGGCTGCACCGCGATGAATCCGGCCACGGCCAGCGACAGGCAGAGCAGGCCCACGCGCGGCCCCGCGGTGGGAAAGGCAAAGCTGGCGCAGCCGGAGACGAGCAGAATCAAAGCCGCCAGTTGGCGGTGGTTTCTGCGCTTGTCGGCGATGCGGGGCAGCCAGAAAACGGCAACCAGCGCGCAGACCCAGGGAATGGCCGCCACCAGCCCGACTTCAAGTCCCGCGGGCTTGTGCATGAGCGCAGAGACCTCGGCCGGCAGATAAAAAACCGCGCCGTAGACGCTCATCTGAATGAGGGTATAGATCAACACAAAGCCCAGGACGCGCAGATCGCGCAGCATGGGCAGCAGTTCCGCGGGGCCGGTGGAACGCCGCTGGTTTTCTTCGCCGGCGAGCGCCTGAACCAGCGCATCTTTCTCGCCTGCGCGGAACCATGCGGCATCGCGCGGCTTGTTTTCCAGCCGCCAGTAGGCCGCGAACCCCACGGCAACCGCCATGAATCCTTCCACCAGGAACATCCACTGCCAGTTTTGCAGTCCGGGAATGGGGCGCATCTCCAGCAGAAAGCCGGAGAGCGGACTGCCCAGGATCATGGCCAGCGGCACGCCCAGATAGAAGAAGCCGAGAATCTGGCCCCGGGTGCGATTGGGAAACCAGTAGGTGAGGTAGAGAATCACGCCGGGAAAGAAGCCGGCTTCCGTGGCGCCGAGCAGCAGCCGCAGCACGTAAAACGAGGTGCTGCCCGTGACCAGCATGGTGGCCATGGAGACCAGGCCCCAGACGACCATGAGCAGCGAGATCCACTTCTTTGCGCCGATCCGGTGGAGCACCAGGTTGCTGGGAAATCCGAACAGGGAATAGCTGATAAAAAACAGCCCCGCGGCCAGCGCGTAGGTGCTTTCAGAGATGCCTACGGAGGTTTGCAGCGCCTGTTTGGCAAAGCCGATGTTGGCGCGGTCGAGAAACGACACGATGTACATCAGCATGAGGAACGGAACCAGCCGCCAGGCCGCCCGCGTCACTGCCCGGTCGCGCTCAGCCGGATCGGAACCCTGTTCCACGCCGCAATCTTCCACCAATACTCCCACCCCCGCCGGTCGCGTGCTCAGTCCGGCGGATTGAATGCGGCTTGAAGAACTCTGGAGCAACACCGTACCCTCAAGCGCGAAATGTGCGGCAAACGCCTGCCGCTGTGCTGCTCAGCCTGCCGGCTAGATTCACAGCGCCGGCTGATCCGGTTTTCTGCGCTGCCAGCGATAGGCGGCAATCGAGTTCTTCCAGAAGAATTTTTCCTGCGCAGCCGGGGTTTTGCGCGCGACATAGCCGCGCACCAGGGTCAGCGTTTGCTCATAGGAGGCCACGTGATCGCTGTTGGGCCAATCGCTGCCGAACAGGATGTGGTCTTCGCCAAATATGTTCCAGATTACGTCCAGGGCCTTGCGGTAGTATTCCGGGTCGGTGACCAGGGCGCCGTTGGCCACGACGGGAATCTCCGAGAGCTTGACATAGACGTGCGGATTCCGCGCCAGTTGCCACAGATTGACCGCGTACCCGTCGCGCGCGGTTTTCTGGGCAGGCACCAGCGCGTGGGGAAGGTGGTCGATGACGATGGTGAGGCCGGGGACGTGCTCCATGACGTCAAGAATCGCGTGGAGCAGGTTTGGATCGGGGTTGGCGCACTCAAAAACCAGGCCCGCCGCGGCCAGCGCCTTCAGGCCCTCAATAAAGCCGGGCTTATGCCAATCGACCAGGAGATCGCGGTCCCACAGGTTTCCATAGCGAAAGCCCAGAAAGAGCGGATTCTGGTGGAGACGGTCAAGATCCTGGCGGTAGGACGGGGAGCCGGGAACGAGATCGCCGATGACGCCGACAATCACCGGATGCTTTTGCGCCACCTGGAGCAGCCAGTCGTTGTCGCTGGCCAGGGGGCTGGCCTCAATGGCGATGGCGCCCACCACGCCGAGCTCCGCGGTCAGCGCCTCAAAGCGCTCGGGCGTTGACGGCTTGTAGACCGCCGTATCGCTTTTGAGCGGCCAGGGAACTCCGCCGGGACGCGTGGGATCGAACAGGTGGATGTGCGCGTCGAGAATGGGATTGGTCTTAGCCTGACCGGGCGCAACCCGGTCCAGAGCCGCTGCCGGCCTGCGCAGAGCAAGAGCCGCTGCGGCCGCACTCAAACTTGCAAGTCTCAGAACGTCACGCCGACGCATAAGGAACTCCACTGCAGAGCGCGGACCTGGGACGGTGCTCTGCGCACAACCCACTATACAATCCGGCACCTGCACAAGCTTCATGAGGACACAGTCACGATGGTTTCGCCCGAATCATGCGGCGAACGTGACACGGGCTTTGCCCTCAAGTGTGACCAAAGTGTGCCGATACTGTCCAGAGAGAGACACAGAGCCGCCTTTCTCTGGCTGGCTGCGCGATCGCAAGCAGCCAAGGAAAGGTTTGCCGTCTATTTGGAGGATTCTCATGTCATCCATATCGTTGTTTGGTTCAATGAACGATGCGCAAAGCACAACGCTGACGAACGCATCCACCCAGACCAAATCTCAGGACACAACAACTACTGCCACCAAAACGTCTTCCCAGGATGATACGGTGAAGTTGTCTGAAGCTGGTCAGGCAAAATTGCTGTACAACCAAGGAAAAAGTGTATCGCTCATCGCTTCGACGCTTGGCACCACCGCCAAAGAGATCGACAACGATCTCGGCATCACGCTCGAGAAGGCAATCGAGAAGACGCTAGAGAGCACGTCGAAGGCCTAAAAGAGCGGCGGGACGTCGGCTCAATCGAAGCGGTAAGCGCTGAGGGCCGCGCCCATGGGCTCGTCGGCGAAGATGCGCGTTCCCGGCGCATCCCCGCCGGCTCCGGCGGCCACGAAGAGCGGAATCAGGTGCTCCTCGCGGGGATGGGCGTAGGCGGCGAACGGCGCATTGCGCCAGCCGGTCAGCAGCGCATCGCGCTCCGGCGCGGGCGACTCGACGGCCTTTGTGAGCCAGCCGTCAAAGGCCTGGGCGCGGCCGCGGGTCTCCGGCTTGAAGTAGCCGCGCAGGTTGTGGAAGCTCATGCCGCTGGCCACGATCAGCACGCCCTCGTCGCGCAGAGGCGCCAGCGCCCGGCCCACGGCAAGGTGCAGAGCCGGGTCAAGCGACGCAGCCAGGGAGAGCGTCACCACCGGAATCTGCGCCTGAGGGAACGCGACCTTGAGCGGGACGAAAACGCCGTGATCGTAGCCGCGGCGAGGGTCGAGCGCCGACGGCAGTCCGGCGTGCTCCAGAAGCCCGGCCACGCGCGCCGCCAGTTGCGGTGCGCCGGGCGCGGGCCAGGTGAGTTGGTAGGTGTGTTCGGGGAAGCCGGAATAATCGAAGATCAGCTCCGGGGCAGTCGCGGAGCCGGCCGTGAAAGCCGGTTCCTCCCAGTGGCCGCTGACTACCAGCAGAGCCTTGGGTACGGCGGGCAGCGAGGCCGCCAGGCTCTCAAGGAAACTCTGCGTTTTGTGCCAGGTGTCTGCGGGGCCCCAGGTCCAATCCATGAAGAAGCAGGGGCCACCGCCGTGCGGCAGGAAGATTGCGGGCTGACGTTCGGTGTTCATGGGTTCATCCTCCGTAGGTCCCGGTCCAAAGTGCGGGGGCGGGATAATAGTCGTTACAACAACTATTCATAAGATGACCCAATTCCGCCTGCGATTCAGCTTTTCTGCGCTCAGTCGATGGCAAACACCGCATACACGCTGGCTGAGCTGACAACCTTGCGCGGCTCAATGGCGAGCGTCGTCGGCGGCGCGGCCATGGCTCCCTCCGGAGCTGCCATCCGGTTGTATGCCCTCACGGAAAACTGCGGCGGCGAGACCTGGTTGGTCACGTAGACCAGCGCGCCCAGGTTTACGCCCATGCTCTTGGCCAGTACTTCAGCGTCTGCTTTGGCTCGCACCGCGGCCTGGTCCAGCGCCTGCTCTTCCAGTGCGTTCACGTCCTCGACCGTCCAGTCGATTTCGCCGCTGCTGGTGGCGCCGGCGCCGATGGCCACGTCCAGAATCTCCGCGGCGCGCTCCGGCGGCGTTTTTACCGTCCACTCCTGCACCAGGGTGAACTTGTGCTGCTTGCCGCCGGCGCTGTTCAGCCGCTGCCACTCGCTGTGAATTGCAGCCTCGGGAATGCCCGCCTGCTTGAGTGCGGTCACAATGTCATTTGAGGTTTTGGCGCCCGCCGCATAGGCGCTCTTGGCGTCGGAGGGCTGGGTCTCAAACCCGATGTGCAGGATCGCCACATCCGGGTCCACGCTCACGCGGCCCTCCGCGCTCACGGTGAGGGTGCGGTTCGAGGCTTCAATATTCAGCTGCGGCTGGCTGGTCTGCTGCGCACCTGCGGCCACACCTCCAGCCAGCAGGGCAAAGGCCGAAATCATTTGTTTTGCATTCATGGAGAAGTCCCCTTCATCCTATGAACGCAGAACAGGCATGAACTTGCATACAACTATTTAGCGATTTTTCAACCTTTAAGAAAGACCGGCTCGCGCCGGCCGCCGGCTACCCTCTACTCCGCCGCCGCGTGCTTTGCCCCGAACCGCCGCAGCTTCTCCAGCGTCACGGCCGCCTGGCCGGAGTCGATGGCCTCGGCGCCCATGAGCACGCCCTGCTTCAAATCGCCGGCCATCCCCGCCGCCACCAGCGCAGCCGCCGCGTTGAGCAGCACAATGTCGCGCCGCGCGCCGGGAATCCCGGTCAGCACGTCGTAAAGCAGCGCCCGGTTGGTCTCCACATCGCCGCCGATGAACTGGTCCAGTGTGGTGCGCGGCACCCCGGCCATCTCCGGCGTCACGCGCGCGGCCTTCAGAGTGATTTCGCCCGTTTCGGCTTCCTCGATGCGCGCCACGATGGACTCGCCGGTCGTGGTCAGTTCGTCGATGCCGTCGGTTCCATGCACCACAAAGGCGCGCTTGGCTCCCAGCTCCTTCAATGTGCGGCCCACCAAGAGGACGCGGCTGGGCGCAAGCACACCGATCACCTGAATCCGCGCGCCGGCCGGGTTGGTCAGCGGCCCGCAGAGATTGAAAATGGTGCGGAAGCCCAGAGCGCGGCGCAACGGACCCACCGCCTTCATGGCCGGGTGGTAGAGCGGCGCAAACAGGAACATGAATCCGGTTTCGCGCAGGCACTCGGCTGCCAGCTCCGGCCCCAGCGTAATGGGCACGCCCAGGGCCTCAAGCACGTCTGCCGCGCCGCAGAGCGAGGTCACGGCGCGATTGCCGTGCTTGGCTACCTTGGCCCCAGCCGCCGCCGCCACCAGAGCCGCACCGGAGGAGATGTTGAAGGTCAACGGTCCGCCGCCGCCGGTGCCCACCACGTCCACCAACTCTGCGCGCTCGCCGTCGGTCAGCGGAATGTGCGTCACGCGCTGGCGCATTACCTCTACAAAGCCGGCCAGTTCCGGCGCCTGTTCGCCGCGCGTAGCCATTACGGTGAGTAGCGCCGCCGTTTCCACCTCCGGCACGTCGCCGGTCAGGATGGTTTGCAGGGCGGTCGCCGCCTGCTCGCGGGTGAGTGCCGCGCCGTCTTCGGCCAGCGGCTTCAAATACTCCTTCAAAGAGGCCATATCTTCCATCATAGCGGCGGGTCGCGGCGCCGGCGCGGTTTGCCGCTCCTTTGGCGGGCACGATAGTATTTGACTACCGCTGGCACGGTTGCGGGCTCTGCAAACGCCGGGCCCAATCCCGAATCCCCCAAACCCTGCGGACTGGGCGGTCCCTACCGACATGAAGATTCACGAGTATCAGGCGAAAGAAATCCTGGCGAAATACGGCGTTGCCGTGCCCAGGGGCGAAGTGGCAAACACGCTGGAAGAAGCCTCGACAGTGGCGCGCAAGCTGTTTGCCGAGAGCGCATCGGGCGTCGTCGTCAAGGCGCAGATTCACGCCGGAGGCCGCGGCAAGGGCGGCGGCGTCAAGGTTGCCCGCTCGCGCGAGGACGCGGAACTTCATGCCAAGAATATCCTGGGCATGACACTGGTGACGCACCAGACCGGCCCGCTGGGCCAGAAGGTGCAGCGGCTGCTGATTGAAGAGACCGCGGACATTGACCGCGAGCTCTATCTGGGCATCGTTCTGGACCGCGTTACCAGCAAGCTGGTCTTTATGGCTTCGCAGGCAGGCGGCATGGAAATTGAAGTGGTGGCCGCCAAAACTCCCGAGGCCATCTTCAAGGAGACCATCGATCCGGCCATTGGTTTTGGCGCGTGGCAGGCCCGCAAGCTGGCCTTTGCCCTGGGCCTCAAGCCCACGCAGATCAACGCCGCCGTGGTCTTTTTGCAGAGCCTTTACAAGGCCTTTGTTGAAACCGACGCCTCGCTGGTCGAGATCAATCCCTTCATCACCACCAAGGACGACAAGCTGTTCGCGCTGGACGCCAAGATCACCTTCGACGACAACGCACTGTTCCGTCATCCCGCCATCAAGGCGCTGCGCGACACCGCCGAAGAGGACCCGCTTGAGGTTGAGGCCAGCAAGTACGCGCTCAACTACATCAAGCTGGACGGCTCCATCGCCTGCATGGTGAACGGCGCGGGCCTGGCCATGGCCACCATGGATATCATTCAGTACGCCGGCGGCAGCCCTGCCAATTTTCTGGATGTGGGCGGCGGCGCAACCCAGGAACAGATCGAGCACGCCTTCGAGATTCTTCTCTCCGACAAGAATGTGAAGGCCATTCTCATCAACATTTTTGGCGGCATTCTGCGCGTGGACCGTCTGGCCACCGGCGTTGTCGCGGCGGCGCGCAACCTCCACATCACCGTGCCCATCGTCCTGCGGCTGGAAGGCACCAATGTTGAAGAAGGCCGGCAGATTCTTGCCGAGTCGGGCCTGAACTTCCAGGTCGGCGAAACCATGAAAGAAGCAGCGGAATTAGTTGTAAAGGCAGCGGCTAGCTTCTAGCAACGAATTTCCGGGGATCTCTCAGCGAATGGCTTTGTATCAGGGCACGACTTCAGTCGTGCCGAAAAAAGCCCCGAAAAAACGGGCTTTAGCCCCTGAGGGAACGCCGGCAGAACAAGTGATTTTGAAAGTGTGGAGACATTATGTCCGTACTCGTCGATAACAACACTCGTTTGATTGTGCAGGGACTTACCGGCAAGGAAGGCACCTTTCACGCCAAAGGCTGCGCCGAATACGGCACCAACGTGGTGGGCGGAGTCACGCCTGGCAAGGGCGGCACAACGCACGAAGGATGGCCGGTCTTTAACACCGTGGCCGACGCCGTCGCAAAAACCGGCGCCAACGCCACCATGATCTTTGTTCCGCCGCCCTTCGCTGCCGACGCCATTCTCGAGGCTGAAGATGCGGGCATTCCCCTGATCGTCTGCATCACCGAGGGCATTCCCACGCTCGACATGATCAAGGTGTGGGCCAAGCTGAAGGATTCGCGTTCGCGGCTGATCGGCCCCAACTGCCCCGGCGTCATCTCCCCCGGCAAGGCCAAAATCGGCATCATGCCCGGGCGCATTCACAAGGAAGGCCCCATCGGCATTGTCTCCCGCTCCGGGACATTGACCTATGAAGCCGTGCACCAGTTGACCCAGCGCGGCATTGGCCAGTCAACGGCCATTGGCATCGGCGGCGATCCCATCATCGGCACCACGCACATCGATGCGCTGCGCCTGCTCAACGACGATCCCGAGACGGAGGCCATTATCATGATCGGCGAAATCGGCGGCACGGCTGAAGAGGCTGCAGCCGAGTTCGTCAAGCAGCACGTGAAGAAGCCGGTGGTCGGCTTTATCGCCGGACAGACAGCGCCTCCTGGCCGCCGCATGGGCCACGCGGGAGCCATCATCAGTGGTGGTCAGGGCACAGCCGCCGACAAGATGAAGGCGATGACCGCAGCAGGGATTCATGTGGTGGTTTCCCCGGCAGAGATTGGCGCGACGCTGGCAAGGGTCATCGGGCTAAGCTAAAAGCCAGCTTCTAGCTACTAGCTTCTAGCCTCTAGCTTTCAGCACGAAGGCCCACTGTTATGGTGGGCCTTTGTGCTGAAATGTATTGGAGATTCATTTCAATGCAAGAGCTTTGGATTGGTGTCGTTGAGGTTCTAACCGAGCCGAGCATCGGGGACGGTGACACGCGTGCGTTTACGAACGTTGTTACCTGGGCAACAAGTGCCTCAGACTATGTCGCTTCGGTTACCGCAGTTTTTGCCGAATACGGATGGACTGTGCTGGGCACCGAAAACCAGCGGCCGATAAAGAGCGAGACCGGCTTCGACGAAGAAATCACTGAGATTATCGAACGCGCAAGACATAATCCGAAAGCCTGCATCTTTGCAACATTCCATTACTATCCATCCAAGCCTGCTTAGCTTACGACGATCAAGCTAGTAGCTAGAAGCTAGAAGCTGTTTTTTCACCACACCCGGCATGGCTTCGGGTTCACCATCGGCGCTGTCTTCTTGCAACTGAAGCTTTTGGCGAATTCCGGCAAATCCTGGAGCACGGTGTTGGTCCGGTATTCGTCTGGCGCGTGCTCGTCGCCCAGCGCCTGGCTGCGCAACTGCTCGGGCCGCGTCTGCGTGCACCACTGCTGCGCATAGGCGATCCAGAAGCGCTGGTCCGGCGTGTAGCCGTCCATCGTCGCCGTCATGTCCTGGTGCGCCGCGTCGGCCTTGTCCAGCCAGGAGAGCCACGCCAGCCACAACCCGCCCAGGTCGGCCAGGTTCTCGCCCAGCGTGAGCTTGCCGTTCAGGTGAACGCCGGGCACGGCCTCGATGGCGTCGTACTGCTTGACCATGCACTCGGCGCGCTCGTTGAACTTTTTCTCGTCCTCCGCAGTCCACCAGTTTTTCAGATTGCCTTGCTTGTCGAACTGGCGGCCCTCGTCGTCGAAGCCGTGGGTCAGCTCGTGCCCGATGGTCGAGCCCATATCGCCGTAGTTGGCCGCGTCGTCTTCCAATCCGCTGAAGAAGGGCGGCTGCAGGTATCCGGCAGGAAAATTCACGTTGTTCATCTGCGGGTCGTAGTAGGCGTTCACCGTCGGCGGGGTCATCTCCCACTCGCCCTTGTCCACCGGCTTGCCAATCTTGGCCAGGTCCCGCGCAAACTCAAACTGGTGCGCGCGCATCTGATTGCCCAACGCGTCGCCGCGCACAATCTCGATATTCGTGTAGTCGCGCCACTTGTCGGGATAGCCGATTTTGTTCATCACCCCGTGCAGTTTTTCCTTGGCCTTGACCTTGGTGGCCGCGCTCATCCAGTCCAGGGCGTCGATGTCCTTGTCCATGGCCTGCTCGATGGCCAGAGTCATCTCCAGCGTGCGCTGCTTCTCGGCGGGCGGAAAATATTTGGCCACATACACCTGCCCCAGCGCCTCGCCCATCTCCATATCCACGCGGCTGGTGCAGCGCTTCCAGCGCTCCTGCTCCTTTTGTGCGCCGTTCAAAATGTGCGCGTAGAAGTTCCAGTTTTCGCGGTCAAAGCTCTCGGGCAAACTGGTTCCCGCAAAGGCGTGCAGCAGATGCCAGCGCAGGTAGGCCCGGATCGCGTCCATCGGCGTATCGGCCACCAGCGCGTTGAACTCCGCAAAAAACTTCGGCTCGCTGTCGTTCATTTTGCCGGCTGCGGGCGCGTGCGCCGCAGCCGCATAATCCGCCAGCGAAAAGTGCGTGAGCGTTTTTGAAAAGCTGGCCACGTCGGTGGGGTGGTTCAGGTTCTGCGGGTCTCGCTGCTCGGTAATGGTGAGCGATGCCTTGGCAAGGCGGGTTTCCAGCGCCAGCACCGTCTCCGCGTCGTGCGCGGCCTGAGGCTCCGGCTCGCCGGCCAGCGTGAAGAGGTTGCGCACGTGGGCCACGTACTGGCGGCGCAGCTCCTCGCTCTTGGCGTCGGTGCGGGTGTAGTAGTCGCGCTCCGGCAAGCCCAGGCCGCCGGCGTTATAAAAGGAGATCACCGCGCTGGCGTCGGCAAAGTCCTCGCTGGAACCCATGCCGAAGAAGGCTTTCACGCCCATCGCGTGCAGATGCGCCAGCAGAGCGGGCAGCCCGGCCGGCGACTGGAGAGCGGCAATGCGCTCCAGCTCCGGCTTGAGCGGCGTCAGGGCAAGCCGGTTCACCGCCGAGGTGTCCATGCAGCTTGCGTACTCGTCGCCGATCTTTTGTTCGTTGGCGCTGCGCGGTGGCTGGTTCGCGTTGCGCGCGGACGCGGGCACAGCCGCGGCCTCCAGAATCTGCCGCATGTGCAGGCGGTTCAACTCAGACAGCTCAGTAAAACGGCCATAGCGGGCTTGGTCGGCGGGCAGCGGGTTGCGCTTGAACCAGCCGTTGCAACTGAAGCGGTAAAAGTTGTCGCAGGGGTCCACGGTCTTGTCGACCAGCGAAGCGTCAAAGACGCGCAACTGGACTGGGGAGGACGTGGCTGCGGGCGCGGCGGTCTGGCCGGGGGCGGGAACGGAAGCAAGGACAAAAGCCATTGCAATCGAAGAGAGATAAGGATCTGCGGCGTGGCGAAACATGCCGCAACTTTACCAGATTTCCGCCACGGGAGCTGTTACACACGCCGCCCTTTACAATGAAGCAGTCAACGCATTTCCCCAAGGAGAAGATCCAGTGGCGCAACGCACCTTCAGCATCGTCAAGCCCGACGCGGTTCGCAAAGGCTTTACCGGGGCCATTCTGGCCGAGATTGCCAAGGCCGGTTTCCAGATTGTGGCCATCAAGAAGCAGTCCATTTCAAAAAAGCAGGCCGAGGGATTCTATGCCGTCCACAAAGAACGCCCGTTCTTTGAAGGACTCACCACGTTCATGTCCTCGGGGCCGCTGGTTTTGATGGTTCTGGAGAAGGACAACGCCATCGCCGACCTGCGCACACTGATGGGCGCGACGGATCCGGCCAAAGCGGAAGAGGGAACCCTGCGCAAGAAGTTTGCCGGATCGATTTCGGAAAACGCCGTCCATGGGTCGGATGCGGAAGAGACGGCGGCGTTTGAAATAGGGTATTGGTTCGCGGGGTATGAGCTGATTTAGCTATCCGGAAGAGGGCTGTTTTGGGGCTTGTGGTTTCCCACCCATTCCAATGAGACTGTGGAATGGATGGGGCACTCAGCTCCGAGCGCCCCAAAAAGGCGTTGTCATCCCGAACGTAGTGAGGGATCTGCCCTGAAAATTCATGCTTCTGCTGGAGTGACTGACACCTCCATGCCGAGATGTTGGAGTCGACGGACGTGGAACCGAATCAAGTGAGTAGCTCGCAGCCGATCGAGGAACTGTGGACCGA
>Ga0316217_10001574_pt1 | contig 29328 bp, 16 predicted proteins | sample 1anoAmetaG_FD_203633 | JGI IMG/M metagenome (GOLD analysis project Ga0316217, IMG submission 203633) | Freshwater microbial communities from Trout Bog Lake, Wisconsin, USA - 1anoA | ecosystem: Environmental > Aquatic > Freshwater > Lake > Hypolimnion/Profundal zone | place: USA: Wisconsin... | reverse complement strand
TTCCTTGCCGATAGAAAACATCGTAGCCTCCCTGCTACACGGGACTTACAACATCTCCATGATGGCAGGGAGGCTCACTTTTTCAAAACGACCATTGGACGGTCTTGGCCTTTAGGCGGTTCGCGGAGGGGGGCGCGAGGTCTGTATGCCACCCCGGGAACTTCTTACCGCCTGGCGCATCCAATACGATAACGTCACATGCCGGGCCGGCTCGATAGTCGCGCCTGGATGATATCCTTTGGGAGTACCGATCATGCGTACATCTTTTATCTTCCGCACTTTAATCCGTGGTCTGGCGCTGGTGGTGGCGTGCTTGGCCGCGGCGGTGCGGGCCGATGGCCTGATTGTCATCCGGCACCCGCCGATCTTTGTGCCCGGGCATTTCACCTTTGCCCCCCTGGAGGTCAAGTTCCATCGTGTGGATTGCGCCATCGACGACCAGGTGGCTCAGACCAGCGTGGACCAGGTATTCCTGAACCCCAACAACGTGCGGTTGGAGGGGGACTATATTTTCCCGCTGCCGCTGGGCGCCCAGATCAACAAGTTCAGCATGGATATCGACGGCCAGCAGGTGCAGGCCGAATTGCTCTCGGCGGACAAAGCCCGCGCGATCTACACGGAAATTGTGCGCCAGGCGAAAGACCCGGCGCTGCTGGAATATGCCGGCCGGGCCATGTTCCGCTGCCGCATCTTTCCCATCGAGCCCAACAGCAGCAAGCACATCCAGCTTAAATACACCGAACTGCTCAAAAGCGACAACAATCTGCTGGATTACCACTACACGCTCAATACGGAAAAGTATTCCAGCAAGCCCCTCCAGGAGGTGGCCATCAAAGTCGCCATCAAAAGCACCGAGCCGCTGACGACGCTGTATTCGCCCACCCACTCGGTGGAAATCCGGCGGGATGGTGCCCATGCCGCCGTGGTCGGGTATGAGGCCCGCGACGTGCGGCCCGATACGGACTTCCATTTGTACATCGGGCACAAGGCCGCGGCGGTGGGCTTGGCCCTGATGACCTACAAGCCCGATCCGGATCAGGATGGCTATTTTGTACTGCTGGCGGCGCCGACCTTCGGGCAGAATGCGGCCGTCATGAAGAAGGATGTGGTGTTCGTGATGGATACCTCCGGCTCGATGGCCGGGCCCAAGATCGACCAGGCCCGCAAAGCGCTCACCTATTGCGTCAACAGCCTCAACAAGGATGACCGCTTTGATATTGTGCGCTTCAGCACCGAAGCTGAGCCGCTGTTCAAGGAACTCAAGGATGCCACGGCGGATAATCGCACCAAGGCCACCGATTTTGTTTCCAAGATGCAGGCCAGCGGGGGTACCGCCATTGATGATGCGCTCCACGCCGCCCTGGCCGAGCACCCGGCGGCCGATGCGTCCCGGCTGTTTCTGCTGGTGTTCATCACCGATGGCGAACCGACCATTGGCGAGCAGGATCCCGACCGCCTGCTGGCCCGCGTCAAAGAGGATTCCCACGGCAAAAACACGCGGATCTTCAGCTTTGGCGTCGGCAATGATGTGAATACCAAACTGTTGGATCTGGTCGCCGAGCAAACCCGCGGCTACAGCCAGTACGTTCTACCGGCGGAGAATATTGAGGTCTCCGTGAGCAACTTCTTCAACCGCGTGCAGGATCCCATGCTTACGGATGTGAAACTGGACACCGGCGCGGTGCGCATCGGCAAGCTTTACCCCAGGGAATTGCCGGATTTGTTCAAGGGCGACCAACTGGTGGCCTTTGGCACCTATAGCGGTGGGGGCGCGGCGGCGCTGACCATCACCGGTATGGCCAGTGGCAAGCCGGAGAAGTTTGTGCAGGATGTGACCTTTGCCCCCAAGACCGACAGCGCCAATGAATGGATCGGCAAACTCTGGGCGGTGCGGCGCGTGGGCTACCTGCTTGATGAGATCCGCCTGCATGGCGAAAGTGCCGAGCTCAAACAGGAGGTCACAGACCTGGCCCGCAAGTTCGGCATTGTTACGCCGTATACCGCCCTGTTGATTATTGAAGATGAAAAGCAGCGCCATGTGGCCACCGCCCAGCAAACTCTCAGCGAGATGGCCCGCGATACGACGGCCACCCATGCCTCCGATGCGGCCATGGGTTCCCTGCGCCGGGCCGAGGCCACCGGGGGCCAGGCGGTGGCCAACAGCGTTAACAGCAACGGTTATAAGGATGCCGGCAATCTCGATGACGTGCGGCAGTTGGCGGAGCAAAGCCAGACGCGTTATCGCTTTGCCGGCCAGCCGGGTGCGGCTTTGGCCAAAGCTGCACCTGCCGCCCCGTCATCAATGGAGCTCGGTGGGGGTGGGGCGGTGTTCTCGGGTTCGACGGTACCGGTCATGACCGCCGCGCCGACCGTGGTTTCCTCGGGATATCTGGTCACGGGGAACTATGCCCAGCAGACGCGGCTGATCAATGGGCGGGCGTTCTATCAAAATGGTGCGGTGTGGAGCGATGGCCGCCTGGGCCAGCTCAAGGCGGATGTGCAACATGTGGCCCTCAAGTTCAATAGTGATGCGTATTTTGACCTGCTCCAGAAACACCCGGAGGCGGCCGGTTGGCTGGCGTTGGGGAATAACGTGAGCTTGGAACTTGATGGTGTGGTCTATGATGTGAAAGATTAAAGGGTTACAAACAATACGGAGGCGTGGCCGGGCGCGTCTACGGGCTCTGGGGCCTGTAACAAGCCCGGTGCCGGGACTGATAATGCGTAAATACATGCTGGAGAGGCCTGTTGCGTGCTGGACTCCTGTTGGGGAAAGAGGAATAGGCTTCCAAGGTCAAAACCGGCCGGGCAATTCTTCTAAACAGGAAATTATTTGACTTCGGCACTTGATTTGCAAACGCCCCCGCTATATATTGCTGGACTATGAAATGTTTGGCCGGAACATTTTTGCCCTCCCCCCTTTATTTTTTGCAGGCTATTACCACACACAAATTAGACGCGGTGGCAACGGTCTAAACAGCTTTAACCACTTGGCAGAGGTGATTCAATGCGTGTAACGCAGGTGCGTGACTATTCTAAACGGGGCGATGCCCTTCCTGTTCCGAATCTAATTGACGTGCAGACGCTGGCTTATAAGCGGTTTCTGCAAAATGACGTCGATTCGACCCGGCGCAAGAACGAAGGTATTGAGGCCCTGCTGCGCGAAGTGTTCCCCATCGCTTCGTACGATGGCAACATGCAGCTGGAGTACATCAGCTACGAACTGGGCAAGCCGCGCTATACCCAGGACGAATGCCGGGCGCTCCGCCTGACCTTCGGCATGCCCTTCCGCGTCAAGGTTCGCCTGTCCCGCAAGGATAAGCAGGGCGAAATCCTGGAAGAGGCCATCTACCTCGGCGAAGTTCCGATCATGACCGGCGGTGGCGAGTTCATCATCAACGGTGCCGAACGCGTCATTGTGTCCCAGTTGCACCGGTCCCCGGGTGTCGATTTTGTCATCGATACCCAGGAAGGCGACCGCCCGCTGCATGCCTGCCGGGTCATCCCGGAACGCGGCAGTTGGATTGAAATGAACGTCACCAAGAAAGACGTCATGGCGGTCCGTATCGACCAGTCGGCCAAGATCCCGGCCACCACGTTCCTGCGGGCCATGGATGAAAAATACTCGACCAATGAAGCCCTGCTGAGGGCGTTCTACGAAACCAAAACCATTCCGGTGGGCCAGCTCAAGGGCGATTATTATGCCGTCGGTTCGATCATCGATACGGAAACGGGCGAGGAAATCGTCAAGTCCGCATCCTTGATTGGCGATGCGGTCGCCAAGATTCAGGCCAGTTCGATCAAGAAGGTCGAAGTCATCGAAAAGCTGGTCGATCCGATCATCCTGAACACCATTCAGGAAGATGGTACGATCAACTACGAGCAGGCCCTGCTCAAGATCTATGGCCGCCTGCGTCCGGGCAACCCGCCGCACTTCGAGAAAGCCAAGACGCTCTTTGCGGAAAAATTCTTCGATGCCAACCGCTATCGCCTGGGCAAGGTCGGGCGTTTCCGCATCAACCGCAAGTTCGAACAGAACGTCCCCGAAGATGTGATGACCCTGCGGGCCGAGGACATTCTCGGATCGCTCAAGTACATCATGGACCTGCGCATCAACAAGGGCTACGTGGATGATATCGATCACCTGGGCAACCGCCGCCTGCGCACCATCGATGAACTGGCGCAGGAAGAGCTGCGCAAGGGCTTCCTGAAACTGCGCCGCACGGTGCAGGAACGCATGAGCCTCAAGGATCCCAACGAACTGACTAAGATTGTCGAGCTGGTCAACTCCAAGAGCATCAGCTCGTCGATCGAGTTCTTCTTCGGCCGCAGCGAATTGTCGCAGGTGGTCGACCAGACCAACCCGCTTTCGCAGCTCACGCACGAGCGGCGTCTGTCGGCTTTGGGCCCGGGCGGCTTGAACCGCAAGCGTGCCGGCTTTGAAGTGCGCGACGTGCACATTTCGCACTATGGCCGCGTCTGTCCAATTGAAACGCCGGAAGGCACCAACATCGGTTTGATCGCGTCGCTGGCCATTTATGCCGGCATTGATGAGTATGGCTTCCTGATCACGCCCTACCGCGTGGTGGAAAACAACAAGGTCAGCGAGAAAGTCAAGTATCTGCGGGCCGACGAGGAAATGAAGAACGTGCTGGCCCCGCCGGAGACCGTCAACCCGGAAAACGGCAAGGTCAAGCAGGAAATGGTGCTCGCCCGCGTCAACGGCGATTTGCAGACGGTCAAGGGCGGGGAAGTAACGTACGTGGATATCTCGCCCAAGCAGACCATGGCGATCTCCGCGGCGCTGATCCCCTTCCTGGAGCACGACGACGCCAACCGCGCGTTGATGGGTTCGAACATGCAACGCCAGGCGGTGCCCCTGCTCGTCTCCGAGCCGCCGATCGTCGCTACCGGCATGGAAAAACATGTGCCGGTCAACAGCGGCATGGTGATCCGGGCCGAACGCTCGGGCACCGTGACGTTCTGCGATGCCAAGCGCATCGTGATCGACAATTCCGACGAATACGTGCTGCGGAAGAACGCAGGCCTTAACGACAAGACCTGCCTGACGCAGAAGCCGCTGGTTAAAGTTGGCCAGCGCATCAAGAAGGGCCAGATCATGGCCGACGGTCCGGCATGCAGCAACGGCGAGCTGGCCCTGGGGCGCAACGTGCTGGTCGCCTTCATGACCTACGATGGCTACAACTTTGAAGACGCCATCGTGATCAGCGAGAAGCTGGTTAAACAGGACACGTTCACCTCGATCCACATCGAGGAATTCGATATCGAAATCCGCGAGACCAAGCTGGGCCGCGAGGAATTCACCCGCGACATCCCCAACGTCAGCGAGAAGGCGCTTAAGAACCTCGACGATGTGGGCGTGGTGCGCATCGGCACCCGCGTGGGCCCGGGCGACATCCTGGTGGGCAAGGTGGCTCCCAAGAGCAAGACCGAACTCTCGCCAGAAGAAAAACTGCTCCACGCCATCTTCGGCCGTGCCGGCGAGGATGTGAAGAACGATTCGCTCGAAGTGCCCGCCGGCACCGAAGGCGTGGTCATCGGGGCCCAGCGCTTCAGCCGCCGCATGCACATGAGCGACGACCAGAAGAAGCAACTGGTCAAGGACATGAAGAAGTACGGCCAGGACATGGATCACCGCGCCGTGGTGCTCTTCAAGCAGATGGCCGACGAAATCAACGAAGTCACCGGGCAGGTGATGGTGGATCCGAGCAGCCGTCAGAAGGTCGGCAAGAGCGACCTGGACGAAGTTATTCTCGAACAGATCCAGAACTTCCAGCTTACCTGGGTCAAGGGTTCCGAGGAATCGCGCAAGCAGGCCGAAATGCTCTTCAAGCGCTACGATGCCCGGCTTAAGGCGATTTTTGAGGAAAAGGAACGCAAGCTTGAACACATGAAGCGCGGCGACGAGTTGCCCTCGGGCGTGCTGGAAATGGTCAAGGTTTACCTGGCCACCAAACGCCAGCTTTCCGTGGGCGACAAGATGGCCGGCCGTCACGGTAACAAGGGCGTCATCGCCCGTATCGTGCCGGAAGAAGACATGCCCTTCCTGGAAGATGGCACCTCGATCGACATCCTGCTCAACCCGCTGGGCGTGCCCAGCCGCATGAACGTCGGCCAGATTCTGGAGACCCACCTGGGCTGGGCCGCGGCCATCCTGGGATTCCAGGCCGTCACCCCGGTGTTCGATGGCGCCACCGAGGGCGAAATCGTCAAGGCGGTTGAAGAGGCCAATACCCACGTGCGCAATCGCAAGAAGGAATTGACCGACAAGAAGGTTCCGCCATCGCCGGATGAGAAGTTTGTGGAAATGCCCACCAGCTTCAAGATTCAGCTTTTCGATGGCCGCACCGGCGAGTCGTTCGAGCAGCGCACCACGGTGGGCTACATTTACATGTTGAAGTTGCACCACCTGGTGGATGACAAGATCCACGCCCGCAGCACCGGCCCGTACAGCTTGATTACCCAGCAGCCGTTGGGCGGCAAGGCCCGCACCGGTGGTCAGCGGTTTGGAGAAATGGAAGTCTGGGGTCTGGAAGCCTATGGTGCTTCATATGTGCTCCAGGAACTCCTGACCGTCAAGAGCGACGATGTCGAAGGCCGCACCAAGATTTACGAAAGCATGGTCAAGGGCACCAACACCCTGGAAGCCGGCACGCCAGTGTCGTTCGACGTGTTGTGCAACGAAATCCGCGGGTTGGGCCTCAACATCACCTTGGAGAAGAAGAAGACGATTTAAGCATCGCCCGAGAAATGGTGGACGTGATTATCTAATTGCGGGCCCCAAGGCCCGTGAACCTGATAAAGAAAGAGATCGACTATGGCAGAGCAAGTTTACGATCGTATTAATGACTACGGCGCTGTGAAGATCGCCCTGGCCAGCCCGAACGATATTCGTTCCTGGTCGTTTGGCGAAGTCAAGAAGCCGGAAACCATCAATTATCGCACCTATCGTCCCGAACGCGACGGGTTGTTCTGCGAACGGATCTTCGGCCCGGAACGCGATTGGGAATGTGCCTGCGGCAAGTACAAGGGCACCAAGTACAAGGGCATCATCTGCGATCGCTGCGGCGTGAAGGTCACGCACAGCCGCGTGCGCCGCAAGCGCATGGGGCACATCAACCTGGCGGCGCCCATCGTGCATATCTGGTTCTTCAAAGCCATGCCCAGCCGCCTGGGCAACCTGCTGGACATGAAGACCGGGGACCTGGAAAAGGTCTGCTATTACCAGGATTACATCGTCACCGAACCGGGCACCAGCACGCTTAAGCGCAAGCAACTGCTGACGGAAGAGGAATATCGCGATGCCCGCGAAAAGTTCGGCGAGGAATTCAAGGCCGATATGGGCGCCGAGGCCGTCCGTACGCTGCTCAACCAGATGGACTTGGCGACCGAATCCCAAGTCATCCGCGAGGGTATCGCCAAGACCAACAGCAAGCAGAAGATCAAGGACCTGACCAAGCGCCTCAAGATTGTCGAAGCCATCCGCACCTCCGAGAACAAGGCGGAGTGGATGATCTACGACGTGATCCCCGTGATCCCGCCGGATCTGCGTCCGCTGGTCCTGCTGGAAAGCGGCAACTTTGCCACCAGCGATCTTAACGACCTGTATCGCCGCATCATCAACCGCAACAACCGCCTTAAGAAGCTGGTCGATCTCAACGCGCCGGAAGTCATCATCCGCAACGAAAAGCGCATGTTGCAGCAGGCGGTCGATGCCCTGTTCGACAATGGCCGCTGCCGCCGTCCGGTGCTTGGTTCCTCCAACCGGCCGCTCAAGTCGCTGACCGACATGATCAAGGGCAAGCAGGGCCGCTTCCGCGAAAACCTGCTGGGCAAGCGCGTCGATTACTCGGCTCGTTCGGTCATCGTCGTGGGTCCGGAACTCAAGATCCACCAGTGCGGCATGCCCAAGAAGATCGCCTTGGAACTCTTCCAGCCGTTCATTATCCGCAAGCTCAAGGAGCACGGCCTGGCCGACACGATCAAGTCTGCCAAGAAGATGATCGAGCGGCGCGACAAGGAAATCTGGGACATTCTCGAAGAAGTCATCAAGGGCCACCCGGTGCTGCTCAATCGCGCCCCGACCCTGCACCGCATGGGTATCCAGGCGTTCGAGCCGGTGCTCATTGAAGGCAACGCCATCAAGATTCACCCGCTGGTGTGCAAAGGCTTTAATGCCGACTTCGACGGCGACCAGATGGCCGTCCACCTGCCGCTGTCGATTGAAGCGCAGGCCGAAGCGCATGTGCTGATGATGTCCACGCACAACATCTTCTCGCCGGCGTCGGGCGCGCCAATCATTGGCCCGTCGCAGGACATCGTGCTGGGCATTTACTACATCACCAAGCAGCATTTGGGCGAACCGGGCGACCGGCCCGCCGGCAAGGAACTGGCGTTCCATAATTTTGCCGAAGCCCTGATGGCGTATACCAATTTGAAAATTGGCATGCACACACTCATCAAGGTCCGCATCGGGCGCGACCAGGTGGTTAACGGCGAAAGCAAGGCCATCGAAAAGACGCCGGCCAATCATGTCATTGTGACGACCATTGGCCGTTGCATTTTCAACGACATCCTGGCTCCGGGCATGCCGTTTTATAACTACGCCCTGTCGGCCAAGGGCGGCAGCCGCGTGATTGCCGACTGCTACCGCATCCTGGGCCGTCCGGCGACCATCGATCTGCTGGATAACATGAAGGAACTGGGCTTCAAGCGCAGCACGCTGGCGGGCCTGTCGTTCGCCATTACCGACCTGCGCATCCCGGCCCGCAAGGCCGAAATCATCGAGGCTTCGCAGCGCAAGGCCGACCGCATTGAAAAGAACATGAGCCTGGGCGCCATTACCGAACGCGAACGTTACAACCAGCTGCTGGACATTTGGTCGCACGCCCGCGAAGAGGTCACCAAGGCCATGATGCTCGAGCTCGAGCATGATACCCGTGACGAAAAAGGCCTGCCCCTGGCTCCCAAGGATCCCAAGGGCAAGCCGTTCCTTAACCCCGTGGGGCTCATGGCCGACTCCAAGGCCCGCGGCAGCGTGGATAATTTCCGGCAGCTCGCCGGTATGCGTGGCCTGATGAGCCGCCCGTCGGGCGAAATCATGGAAACGCCCATCAAGACCAATTTCCGCGAAGGCCTGAGCGTGCTGGAATACTTCACCTCCACGCACGGGGCCCGCAAGGGCTTGGCCGATACGGCCCTCAAGACCGCCGACTCGGGCTACCTGACGCGCAAGCTGGCCGATGTGGCCCAGAACGTGATCATCAACCGCCTGGATTGCGGCACGCAGAACGGCATCCGCAAGAGCGCCATTTACAAGGGCGAACAGATTGATGTGCCGCTGCGCGAGGTGATCATCGGCCGCACCTCGGCCGATACGATCATCAACCCGATCAGCGATGAAGTAATCGTGGAAGAAGCCCAGATCATCACGGAAACCATTGCCGCCAAGATCGAAGCCCTGAACCTGGAAACCGTGCGCGTCCGCTCCCCGCTGACCTGCGAAAGCCCCACCGGCCTGTGCGCCAAGTGCTACGGCATCGACCATTCCACCAACAAGCTGGTGGAAGAAGGCCTGGCCGTGGGCATCATTGCCGCCCAGTCGATCGGCGAACCGGGCACGCAGTTGACGATGCGTACGTTCCACACCGGTGGTGCGGCCAACCTGACGGAAATGAAGAGCAACATCGTGGCGGGCACCTCGGGCACCATCGAATACCGCGATCTTAATGCGGTTGATGCCATCGATGCCGAAGGCAACAAGCATACCGTCGTGCTCAAGAAGAACGGTGAAATTGCCATCAAGGACGCCAAGGGCCGCGAACTCGAAAAGCAGAAGGTCCCCTATGGCGCCTTACTGCACGTCAAGGACGGCGACATCGTCAAGGGCGGCCAGGAAGTGGCTCGGTGGGATCCCCACCGCCTGCCAATTCTGGCGGAGAAATCCGGCCGCGTGAAGTTTGAAGACATCCAGGAAGGCGAGACGGCCCGCGCCGAAGCCGAAACCAAGGGCGGCGCCAAGCGCCTGATCATTCAGGAACACAAGGGCGAACGCCATCCGCGCATCATCATCGAAGATGCCGCCGATGGTAAGATCCTCGACTTCCACTACCTGCCGGCCAAGGCCCGCATCGACGTGACCGAAGGGCAGATTGTGGAGCCCGGCCACCTGCTGGCCCGCCAGCCCAAGGAATCCAAGGGCACGGCCGACATCACCTCCGGTCTGCCGCGCGTGACGGAAATCTTTGAGGCCCGCAAGCCCAAGGATACGTCGGTCATGGCGGAGATTTCCGGTACCGTCGAGCTGCGTTCCGACAAACGGCGCGGCAAGGCCACGATCATCATCCGCGGCGAAGGCGGCATCGAGAAAGACCACCACGTGCCGCAGGACCGGCAGCTGCGCGTGCACACCGGCGACTCGGTGGAAGCCGGCGATCCGTTGATCGAAGGCCCGCTGGTCCCGCACGATATCCTGCGCATCAAGGGCGAGGACGCCCTGCAAAGCTACCTGCTGGCCGAAGTGCAGAACGTCTACCGCACCCAGAACCAGAAGATCAGCGACAAGCACATCGAGGTGATCATCTCGCAGATGCTGCGCAAGGTGAAGGTGGACAACAACGGCGACACCAAGTTCCTGCCGGGCGAAGTGGTCGACAAGTTCCGCTTCCGCCAGGGCAACGAGGCGCTGGCCAAGATGCTGCGGGTCGAGGACATCGGCGATACCGGCCTGGCCATCGGCACGCTCATCAGCCGCGAGGAGCTCAAGGAAGTCAATGCGGCCGCCGAAGCCAAGGGCGGCAAGGGCGCCAAGGGCAAGAAGCCGCGCATGGCCACCGCCAAGACGCTGCTGCTGGGCATTACCAAGGCGTCGCTGCAATCCGAATCGTTTGTGTCGGCGGCGAGTTTCCAGGAGACCACCAAGGTGCTCACGGAAGCGGCCATTGCCGGCAAGGAAGATACGCTCCAGGGCCTCAAGGAGAACGTGATCCTGGGCCACCTGATTCCCGCCGGCACCGCCTTCAAGCCGTACCTCGAGATGCAGATCGAGCACATTGGCGAACCGGTCCACGAGCCGGAACCGGAGATGACGACCCCGGCACCCGAGCCGGTCACGGTGGTGGCCGAGGCCGCGGCCGAAGGCACCACCCCGGCCGTTTCCGCCGGTGCGGACGCGCCCGCGGGGGCGTAAGCTCGGCCACGGTGTTGCGGACCGCCGCGACGATAAATTTTTAAGGGCGCGTAACGGCTGGTTACGCGTCCTTTTTTTATGGCGGCGCTGGGCGCGCCAGACCACGGCGCTGTCTCGGGAGGGGCCGTGCGTGATTTCCTTGCGGGATCCGGGCGGGGATATCCGATACTATTGGGATTGGGGCGGTTATGACGCAATCATGCACGGGGATAAACGACCATGGCTATTCTGGTGGATGAACAGGTGTGGGAACCGGCGTCGGTGGCGGCCACCACGTTGGGCGAGGCGTTGGGCCTGTTGCAGCAGGAACTCGGTCCGGCGGGCAAAGTGATCATCAAGGTGCAGTTGGACGGAGCGGATCTCGCCGGCGCGGAACTGGTTGCGGCCCGCGCCCAGACCATTGCCGGCCGGGCGATTGTGTTTTCCACCACCAGCCAGGCCGAACTGGCGCAGCGCATGATCGGTCGTCTGGCGGCGCTGGTGGAATACCTGGGCACCCAGCACCCCCAGATTGCCAAACTGCTCGAACAGGGCCAGAGTTCCAAGGCCTTGGAACAATTTGGATCGGTTCTTAGCGCGTGGCAGCAGATTCAGCAGTCCTATGGTTCCCTGCTCACGTTGCTCCATACCCGTCTGGAAGATCTGCGCGTGCGCGAAATACCGGCCGAGCAGGTACTGGCGGATTTTCAGCGGCAGTTGCAGGATATCAGCCAGGCCGTGCAGGCCAATGACCTGGTGCTGCTGGCGGACATTCTGCAGTACGAGATGGACAGCGCTGTGGCCAACTGGACCGGGCTGCTGGAGGCCGCCCTGGGGGTGGTCGAGAACCAGGGCAATGGCATCTAGTCCGGAGACGTTGCGCCGCCGGCGTAAACCGCGCACGGCGCAAAGAAGAGGCTCGGACTTACGCCCGAGCCTGCCAAGGATGTCATTGTTGATCTCGCCTTCGGGCGGTCTTAATGCCGTCCATAACCGCCGCCATAATGGCCGCCGCCACCCCAGTGGCTGCCACCGCCAAAGCGGAACCCAAAATTAAGACTCGAGCCGCCGTAGTAGGATCCGTAGTACGGGGCCGCGTAGTACGTGGGGGCGGAGTAGTACACCGGGGCCGCATAGACCGGCGCCACATAGGTGGGTTGCTGGTAATAGGTGGGCTGCTGGTAGTAGGTCGGCGGTTGACTATAAGTCACCGCGGCCGGAGCGTACTGCGGCCCTGGGGCATAGACAACCGATGACGGGGCATAGACCACCGGAGCCGGAGCATACACCACCGGCGGCGGGCAATAAACCGGCGCGCCGAAACCAAAGCCGATGCCAAGGCTGAAGTGGCTGTGTGCTTGCGCGGGTGTTGCGGCGGCCGTCAAGGCCATCGTGCCGACCAACACGGCGCATTTCAAACCGGCGGAACCACCGAAGAATGTTCTAAACATACCCAACATGACAAACCTCCTTTTTCGGCCCAGTTTCACTTTTTAATCTGGTATTTAGCCGCGGCCTTTTGATCCGCTTCAGCAGATTAGACAGCACAACGATAGCAACGTTAGCGGCATGCTGCATTATTCCATTCGCGGAATTATTTGCACGCGGAAACTATTGCCAACACCCCTCATTATTGGAAACCGGGCGGTCGAAAGCAAGCTTATTCCGGCACGGCTTCGGGCGGTATGCCCACCGCTTCTTTACGATATAACTCTCTTATTTCCCTGCAAATACGCACGAACTCGTGGCGGTCGTTCTCGGGCAGATTCGCCAGCAGTTCGGTGGTTTTGGCTAACCGTGCCGTGCGGAATTCCTCATACATACCGCGCCCGGCAGAGGTCAGGGAGACATCGATCTTTCGCTTATCCGTCTGGTTTAATTCACAGCGGATCAGGGGCTTGTCAAACCCCGCCTCCAGCGAGCGTATAATCCGCGACATCTGCGCTGGCAGCACGCCAATGGCACGCTGGAGTTCGCCCACGGTCAGGGTCTTGGTCTTGGCCTTGGCCAACATATCCAGGGTCAGAAATTGCGATTCCGAGAGCTCATTGGCGGTGTTGCGATTGGCGAGGCGGTCGCGCCAGGATAAGACGGTGATGGCGAAGATTTCTTCCGCCATCGTGTGCAATGCGTGTTTGTTCGGGTCATCAGTGGTCATGTTCTCTCGCTAGCGGACAGGCGATATAAACCAGGGAATCTGGTTTCTAATCAAATACTATTGTAGCAACAAATATTGTCAGAGGTAAAGCAAAACCGGAGCCAAGACTGTGAAATCTTTTGGCTCCAGGGACAAACGCACTCCAGCCCGATGTATTTTAGGACGCTCAACGGTAAAATACATCCTCCCTAAAATGCCGGCGTTTCGTGCGCATGAACGCTGGAACTGGTCTCATCCGCGGGGTGTTCCGCCCTGCATTCAGGAAAGGTGCATGAAAACAGATCCACGTTTTTTGCTCGAGAGCGGCAGCGAAATATTCGGCGGCTCGGAGCTGTTGCTCAAAGGCTGCCTGGAGACGCCCGGCGGCGTGGCGTTGCTGACCGGCTATCCCGGCTCGCCGGTGGCCGGTTTCTTCGATGCCTGCCACGATATTGCCCCGCTGCTCCAGGAAAACGGCGTGTGCGCCAAGATGGCCAACAATGAGGCCCTGAGTATTGCCATGCTCAACGGCGCCCAGATGGTCGGGGTCAAAGGGATTGCGGTGTTCAAATCCGTCGGGCTGCACGTGGCCGCCGATGCCCTGGCCCTGGGCAATCTGGCCGGCGTGCCGCACCCGGCCGGCGGTGCCCTGGTGGTCTGCGGCGATGACCCATGGTCGGATTCCACCCAGGTTCCCGCGGATTCCCGGTTTCTTTTCGAACATCTGCGGGTGCCGGTGCTCGAGCCGTCGACCCCGCAGGAAGTTAAAGACTGGATCGCCCTCGGGTTCGACCTTTCCGCGCGGGCGCAATTGTACATCGGATACATGATGACCGTGCCGCTGGCCGATGGCGGCGGTTCGGTGGATTGCCATCCCAATGTGTGGCCGGCCATTTCGACCCACGCGCGGGTGGCCATCGAAACCGGCAAGATTCCCGTGGAGACGACCGTCCTGCTGCCGCCGCGATCCTGGCGCCAGGAACTCACGTTCGCCGACCGCTTCGCACGCCTGCTGGAGCGTGCCCGGGAATTGACGCTCAGCCGGATTGTTTATCCGGTCGAACGCAGTTGGCGCGGCGGGCGCTGCCAGAAGTGCCCGGTGGGTTTTGTGGCCTCCGGCGCCGCGTACGGCATGCTGGTCGATGCCTTGCGCGAAATGGGTTTGCTCGGCGAGTTCCCCATCCTCAAGCTGGGCCTGACCTATCCGGTGGATATGACGCTGGTCGAACAACTGCTGGTGATGACTGAGCGCGTTATCGTGGTCGAAGAGCGGCGCGGTTTCATCGAGCAGCAGATAGCCGAGTATCTTTCGCGCCGCCGGCAGAACCAGCCCGATGATCCGGAATCCCGGGTGGAACTCTGGGGCAAGGCCTTCCCGCGCAGCACCCCGGGCATTCCCGCCACGCGCGGGCTCCATCCATCGATCCTGCTCGAAAGAATCGCGACGTTCCTGCGTGCCACCCCCGGCATACCCCCCGAGCTGGCCAATGGCCGCCTGACCGCCGAACTGGCCATTATCGACGCCGCCGGCCGCCTGCCCGGCAAGGTGGCGCTGCGCACGCCGGGCTACTGCCCGGGCTGTCCGCATCGCGATTCGTCCAGTGCCCTGCTGGAAATTCGCCGCAACCTGCTCGATCCGCAGTACATGAAAGAGCATTACGACCAGGGTCCCGTTGACCTGGTGGCGCACGGCGACACCGGCTGTTATACCATGATGATGTTTGAGCCCAACAAGCCGCTGATGCACAACTACAGCGGCATGGGCCTGGGCGGCGGCACCGGCGGGGGGGTCGATCCGTTCATTACCAACAAGCAACTGGTATTCATGGGCGACGGCACCTTTTTCCACAGCGGCCAGTTGGCCATTGCCAACTCGATCACCCAGGGCCAGGATATCACGTACATCATCCTGGAGAACGGCACCACCGCCATGACCGGCCACCAGCCCAACCCCACGCTGGAAACCGACATCATGGGCAACAAGGTGCTGGCCCACAATATCGAGCGCATCGTCAAAGCCCTGGTGCCCGATGCCGCCGGCCCGCTTAAGGGCCACCGGGATGGCAAGGAAGGCCCGCGCGCCCGTGTCATCCGTCTGAACCCCGCGGCCCGGGAGCAATACAAGGAAACCCTCGAACGCATCTTGCTGGAAGATGGCGTCAAGATCGTGATTGCCGACAAGGAATGCGGCATTACCTTCCACCGGCGCAAACGCCGTGAAGAAATTGCCGAGAAAAAAGACCACGGCTTTGTGCGGCAGAAGACCTACATGAATGTCACCGACGAGGTCTGCGAAAACTGCCGCGAATGCACCAACCAGACCGGCTGTCCGGCCCTCAAGATCGTCGATACCGATTACGGCCCCAAGGTGCAGACGGACTTTTCCACCTGCGTTAACGATGGCGCCTGCACGCGCATCGATGCCTGCCCCAGTTTCGAGCAGGTGGTGGTGACGCGCCAGCGCCCGCCGCGTCTGCCCGACGAAGTCGTCGACCTGACCGGCCTGCCCGATCCGCCGCCGCATCTGATGGGCGAAAAGTGGCGCTGCTACATGGCGGGCGTCGGCGGCATGGGCATCGGCGTGGCGGGGGAAATCCTGGTGCGCGCCGGCCATAAGGAAGGCTATCACATCGGCTTTATCGATAAGAAGGGCCTGGCGATCCGCAACGGCGGCGTGTTCAGCCAGATCATGTTTTCCCGCGTCCCGATCGTCGGCTCCCCGCAAACGCCCTACGGCAAGGCGGATTTGCTTATTGGGGTCGATGTGCTGGAGGCGGCCCGGGCCATTTCCCCCCATGATAATTTGCGCGTCGCTTCGCCCGGCATCACCAGTGCGGTAGTGAATACCGGCAAGACTCCGACCATGCTGACGTTGATGGGACGCGATGACTTTTCCCCCGACGAGATGCGCGACCTGGTGCAGGCCCAGTGCAAGCCGGGACAGTTCTTCAGCTTTAATGTCGGGGACCTGTGCGAGCGTCTGCTGGATTCCAAGCTCTATGCCAACATCATGATGCTCGGCGTGGCCTATCAACTCGGTTTTATTCCGCTGAGTTACAAGTCCCTCACGCTGGCCATCCGCCATGCCGTGGGCCGCGAGTTTGAACGCAACTATCGGGCGTTCAATATCGGGCGCAAGATCGTGCTGCGGCCGGATCTCTTCGGCGTCGCGGCACCCAAAGAGATCGAGACGGTGGACGGGGCCATCGAACGCAAGGTGAACATCCTGCGTGTCAGTTCCGTCTGGGGCAACAAGAATGCCGTCGCCTACAAGCGCCTGTGCCGCCAGACGCTTGACCAGATGCCCGGCTTGGACGCTGCCGCGGCGCGCGATTACGTGATCCGCCTGTTTGATGCGATCCAATGGGGTGCGTTCCAGTACGGGCGCAGCTATGCCGCCCGCGTGGTCAAAACCTACAGCCAGGATAATGCCGAGCGCAACTATGCCGTTACCAAGGCGGTCATCTGGAACCTGGCGAAGGTCATGATGATCAAGGATGAGGTGTACGTCGCGATGCTGTACACCAGCCCGGAAAAATACCGGCGCGACCGCCGGCGTTTCAACGTTAATCCCGCCAACGGCGACAAGATCAAATACGTCCACCTGAACCGGCCGGAATTCGTGATCGGCGGCCGGCACATCAAGTTCCACCTTAACGGGCGGGACTGGCAGATGCGCATCTTGCGCCATTGCCGCTGGCTGCGCGACCTGCTGCCCGGTTGGCACCAGCGCGAGCGCGGCTTCCGCGAGTGGTACCTGGGCCTGGTGGACACCTGCGACCTGAGCGAGCCGTGGAAATACAATCTGTGGCTGGATATCCTCGGCAGCCCCGAACCGGTCACCGGCTATCGCGAGGTGCGCTATCCCAAGATGGACGCGGCACGCCAGAAGGTGGCCGAACTGCGCCACGCTTTGGCCGCCGGACCCGGTGACGCCAAGTTCCACCTGACCCGCACGGTGAGCCTGACCAACCAGGTGATGCCCACGTTTCGCGGGGGGAACTAAAGCCCTGCCGCCGCACAAAGCTGGTCCAGGCGGGCTGGATCGACATCGACCGTATCGGGATTGGAGGAGCGCCAGCCCCCCGGGTCGCTCTTGTTGGTGAAGGGGGGATCTTCGCCGCGGCCCATCAGGAACGAGTAATCGTGGCCGCACGAGGTGGCCATGTACCAGAATAAGGTTTCGACAAACCGGGGCGCCATGCATTCGATTACTTTGGTGCCCGGGGGAGAGAAGACCATATTCGACAGGCCGGCCCCGTGCGTGCTGACGATGGCGTCGGCGGCGGCAAACAGGCGCACCTGATCGGCAAAGTTCAGTTGCTCGCAGCGCACAATTTCGAAACCGCGTTTCTGCAAAACCTCCCAGACTTCCGGGTGATTGCGGATTGCCCGGTTGCCCTGGCGCACGATGTAAAGCCGGCGCCCGGCGTAGAGTCCGCTCGGAAACAGCCCGTGGAGCAGTTCGATCGCCAGGCGATGCGGGTAAACCAGTTCGGAGATGAATTGCCCGCACCAGGCCCGCGCGCAGCGCACCCGCCGTACCTGCTTGAGCGAGACCACCTTTTCCAGGGGGATGCCGAGCATGGTGAAGATCTGTGTTACGAAGGCGGGTGCCGCATCGTTGACCACCACGTGATCAAAAAGCTGGCGGGGGTGCGTGCGCATGACCACCGCCGTACGCACCAGGGCGTGGACCATGAAATGCCAGTAGGTGTCGGCACACCCTTCGGCGGCAATCAGGCAGCGGCCCGGCAGGTCCAGCACTGGTTCGTCGCGTGCAAAGCCCTGGGCGGCGCCGTCGTTATAGCGGAAGGCATCCGCGATGAGCGTACGCCCGGCGGCGCGCCCCGCCAAGGTGCTGTTGGCGGGATTGAAGACGATCTCCAAATCAGGGATTTCAACGGTATACGCCTGTATGGGCAGGCTTTGCGCCAAGGCGCGAAAACGCTGGAGGTAGGCCTGAAAAACGTCCATCCGGCGTCCATCAAGCGAACGCGGCAACGGGGGTTCGGGATGAATGAAATGCGCCAGACCGACCACGCGGCAGGCGGGATTGGCCTGGGCATAGGTAAAGGCGGTCAGTGGCGGCGGCGCGGCGGTCCCCGGCGTGGTGGGACGTTCCGCGGTGGCATTGCCCGCGACAGATTTGAAGGATGACATTCCGGACTCCCAGGAAGTTCTTGAATTCTTCGTCACAATGCGCCGGCAGCCTGTAATAATCCCCAGCGCGGCAGAGCCGAAAACAAAAGAAATAAATACGAAGTCACGAAGCCGCGAAGACCCACGAAGAAAGGCAACCGGAGGGAACCACAGATAAACACAGAATTGAGGATGGGGCTGAAACGGCAAAGGAAATTTGCGCAGGGTGCGAAGAAAGTGATGGATTGTGGGACCGAATGAGTCGGCCGGGACGCGTAGGCGTTGCGGGGCGTATTCGCTGCGCTATCGGCGGTTGGAGTGGAAAAGTTTTTCCCGTTGCCGCTGATTCCGGCGGCCCCATGTTTCCGATAATAACGATAAGCCGAGCGCCGGGTGGGCGGTTTTGACCGCCCCGCGTCTTGTGCCCGCCCCGCACGTTGCCCGGATCCCGAGGTCGCCGGTCCATGAAATATGATGTGCTTGTGGTTGGTGCCGGCATCTCCGCCGCAACCCTCTGTGCCGTGCTTAAGAACCGGTACCGCATCTGCGTTGTCGATACGCGCAAGCACCTGGGAGGGAACTGTTTCGATTATCCATCGGGCAAGGCCTTTGTGCACGCCTACGGCCCGCATATTTTCCATTCTCCCAGCCGCCCGGTGGTGGACTTTCTCTCACGGTTTACCCAATGGACCCACTATAACCATACGGTGATCGCAGAGGTGGAAGATCAGGGGCATTTGCGCCGGGTGCCATTCCCATATTGCCGGCTAACCCAGGAGGCACTGGGGCGCACCCTTTCACCCGCCGAGATCATCACCCTGTTCTTTAAGGATTACAGCCGGAAGATGTGGGGCCGGGACTATGGCGACCTGCCGACCTCGATTCAGGGGCGGGTGCCCAAGGATACCCAGGAGCGGCCGCAGTATTTTCCCGAGCAGTTTCAGGCGGTGCCCACACAGGGGTACACGCGCATGCTCGAGCGGATGTTCGAGGGCGTGGAATTGGCGTTGAATGTGGACGAAGACCAGTGGCAGTCCATTCCGGCGGAGCGCATCGTGTATTGCGGCCGGCCGGACCGCATTCGGATGCCGGGCAGCACGCGGCGCTATGCCCAGGTGGCGGGGGCGAGCCTGCCGTTCCGCAGTTTACAATTCCGCATGACGCTCGAAGATTGGGATGCCGCGACGACCATGGTGCATTTCTGCCATGGCCGCCAGGCGGCGACCCGCAAGACCAACTATGGGTACTTTTACGGCGATCGTTCCAGCCGGGTGGTCTCTTACGAGTTGCCCTACGAGGCGCCCGGTGATGAACTGGCACCTTATTATCCCCTGCCGCTGCCGGAGAACTGCGCGGCCTGCGAAACGCTGCAGCGCCGCATCGCGCCGGCCTTTGGGCACCGCCTGCATTTCCTGGGCCGCCTGGCCACCTACAAGTACCTGGACATGTTTCAGGCGGTGGGGCAGGCTTTGGCCATGGCCCAGCGGGTGTTTTCCTGCGTGCCGGCCCCGCTGTCCCCCCTGCCCCGGCGGCTGATACCGGGGCGTTTCCAGCCGGCCGTTATCGTGCCGGTGCGCCGTCCGCCCCGGGCATATGCCGCCGCCTTGCCGGTGACGCCAGGAATCTGACCAATTGGTGCGGCCGTTCGTCAGATATGTGGGAACATGGTATTCTCTTCCTCTGGATTGATTTTGGCGGAAGTCCCGGCCCGTTTGCGGCTGGCCGGTGGAGCGTTTGACGCATGGCACAGTCCCAAATATTGCAAGCCGGCTCCCCCCTCCTGCAGAAATTCCCGCCGCTGCTGCACAATCGCAACTTTATTCTGCTGTGGCTTGGTTACGTTATTTCCGCGGTGGGGGACCGCATTCACTTCCTGGTCATGCTGCAACTGCTCAGCAATGTGATCGGGCAACTCCGCCACCTCCCCGGCTATCAGGCCGGCACGCAGCAATCGTCGCAACTCACCATTCTCATGCTGCTGCCATTTGTGCTCTTCGGCCCGGTGACCGGGCTGATTGCCGACCGCCTGCCGCGGCGGCTGATCATGATTACCGCCGACCTGGTGCGCGTGGCCATTGTCATCACCGCACGCACCGTGTTCATCGAGTTGCAGGGGCCGCTGGGGTTGCAGAATGTCCTGCTCCTGCTGTTTATTTCCGAATTCGTTCTGGCTATGTTTGCCGCCTTGTTCTCGCCGGCCCGGCTGGCGCTGTTGCCGACCCTGGTGCACCCGGACCAGCTTCTACGGGCCAATTCGCTCACCAATGCCGCCGGCACCATTGCGTCGCTGCTGGGGTTTGTCATTGGCGGCAAACTGGTGGCGTGGCACCTGGTCTATGCCATGTACATTGATGCCGGCACTTTCCTGCTCTCGGCGGTGTTCCTGATCCTGATGCGCCTCCAGCGCCCAGCGGCCGCAATCCCGGTGGCCCCGGACGGGGCATCCGCGCCCGCGAAGCCCGGTTTTATCGCCGATTTTACCGAAGGCATTCGCTATATCTGGAACCACAAACGTGTCCTCCAGATCATCGGCCTGATGCTGCTGTTCTGGTGCTGCGGCACGATCATCCTCAACGGCCTGACCGGGATCGTGACCAACTATTTCGGCCTGAAACTCGAATGGTTTTCGTACTTCATGGGCCTTTCGGGCGTGGGCATGATCATTGGCGCCGGCCTGGTCAGCCTGGCGCGGCGCGGGATTCCCAAGGAAGTGGGCATTGCCTGGTCGATGGTGGCCATCGGGGTGTTCCTGTTCCTGTTCTCGCGGGTTACCCCGGGCTACTGGCGGGCCGGCCTGGTGCTGCTGACGGTGGCCGCCGTGCCCAGCGCCGTGCTGCTGATCAGCCTCGAAACGCTGCTCCAGCGCGTTGTGCCGAATTTCGTGCGCGGGCGCGTCATGGGCGTCAAAGATGTCATCACCACCTTCGGCCTGATCAGCGTGGCCATACCACTGGCTATTAATCCGAAAATCGATGATATCATCCGGGCCGTACTGGCGGTGCTCTCGGTGGTGGTGGTCGGCGTGGGCCTGGGATTGGTGGCGTATTACTACAAACGCCAGGCCATGCCCTGGCCGGCCGCGATCTGCCGGCGCCTGGCGGCGGCTTACCTGACCGTGTGGCAGCGCTTCGGGCGCGTGGGGGCCTGCACCATTCCCGGCACCGGGCCGGTAATCGTGGTGGCCAACCATTCCAATGCCATGGATCCGGTGATTCTCCAGGTCAGCAGCCCGCGGCGGATCATTCATTTCATGATGGCCCGGGAATATTATGAAAAAAGGCCGCTGCATTACCTGTATAAAGCCTTCGGCCTGATTCCCGTTAATCGCAACGGCAACGATATCAGTTCGGTCCGCACCGCCCTGCGGACGCTCAAAGACGGCCAGGTGCTGGGGCTGTTTCCCGAGGGCCGCATCAGCGAAGATGGCCGGATGCAGGAGGCCAAAACCGGCGTGGCCATGCTGGCGCTGCAATCCGGAGCCCCGGTGGTGCCGGCGTTCATTTACGGCGTCAAGATCTACCAGGGCATGGTGGCGGATTTTGTAAGCCGTTCGCGCGTCCGGGTGGTCTACGGCCCGCCGCTGCGCTTCCCTCAATTCGCCGGCAAAGAACGCGCCGAAGAAACGCGGGCGGAAGTGACGCGGCAGATCATGGAAGCCATTAAGAAACTCCAGGCGCGGCACGCGCCGGAGATGGTGCCACCTGCGGCGCTCCCTTCGCCGGCGGATCGGCGTTAGAAACCATCTGAACAAATGAACCACAGAGGCACAGAGACGCAGAGAATTTCACAGAGAATGCTTGAATTGTTCGAGGATTGCTCATCGCAACGTCGTGGCGGATGCTGGGACAGGAATTGGCGGTTGGACATCAAGGGTTTGTGGAGGCAGACCGTTACGCGCGCGGGTGGCATTGTGCGCGGCGAAAACGGCAGGAAGGTCGGCGAGGGTGACAAAGCGTTCCCCGGATTGCAGGTTCATTAGTCGGCCACTTCTTTCCGAAACGCGTTTGTCATATAGAAGGATGACCGCCTCATCGTCACCGCGATAATCGGCGGCAGTGTAGATGATGTCGGAGTGTCTATCGACGTCGGCCACGATCGTCGGCCAGGCGGCGGGTGTCAGACTCGTCGAGAGCGTCAGTGGGGCCGTCTTGGAAAAGGGGTCGAGAAGATCGCGTGGTTTGAGGCGGCCTGAAGCCAGCAAGACTGCCAGGTGGGGTGGATACGCATCGTGGGTTTCGCGATATAGTTGGAGTTCGCGGACGATTTTCCATTGGTTCTCGCGGGTGGCATAATCAAAACGGCATTGGGGCACTTCGGAGGCGGGCCCCATGAGCGTGGTAAACAGACCACAAGAGGGAAAGGTAAGAATGAACGCCATGATCGCCAGGATGAAACCGCGCTGTGTGGTGCGGTGGCGGGTCGCGGAGACGAGTGCCGTGATATTGAAGGCAACGGTCGCCAGGAGAATCAAAAGGGTTGCGAGGCGGATCGTTTCAACATTGGAGGGGCGGATAAGCCAATAGACGCTGCACATCAAGAGAATGGCGCTGCCACCGGCGGAGAGGATGGTCAATGGTACGGCTACCTTGACCCAGCGATTCCAGGGCCGCTGCCGCCAAGGCAAAACGATTGGAGTGAAGTAGGAGATGGTTGGAATGTCGTTCATGACAGGTATTCCCCCGTAAACCCGTCGCCAATGCTTCTATAGCCTTTCGCGGGATGTGCCGAAGATATTGCGTCGCTCGTCATAAATTGCCTCCGAAATAGCCAAACCTCTCTGTGAACGCCTCTGCGTCTCTGTGCCTCTGTGGTTCCTCTTTGCGAGACTTTAACTTGACGCACTGGTATACGACCGCAGCGCCCAGTGCCAAAATACGCGCGAAAAAAGGAACAAGCCCAGGGCCACGGCGGCTTCGGCCGCAATCCACTGCCGCCCCGCGCGGCCCAGCATCACCTCCACCGGAACCGTGGTCAAAAATGCCACCGGCAGCACAAAGACAAAAACGAACTGGTAGGCGGCGCCATAGGCGCTCAGCGGGTATTTCCCCGCTTCCAACAGAGCCCGCAGCACTTCGGTGGCGTTCCAGATCTTGGTGAACCAGATCGTCGTGGTCGCCACGATGAACCACAAGGCGTACAAGGTCAATGCGGCGAGCACCATCGGCCCGGCTCCCAGCAGGACCATGCGCGGCCCCAGGCCCAGTTGCCGGCCGGCATACACCAGCAGCACGCTGCCCAGGATCAGGTTGGGCACACCCCCCAGCCCCAGGTTACGGAGGGATAGCCACAACTGGCTGTCCAAGGGTTTGAGCAGCACAAAATCCAGCGTCCCCTTCTGCACTTGGGTGACAATCCGGCTCAGGTTCGGGCTCAGCAACGTGTTGGAAAATCCATCCAGCAGCGTGAAGACCCCCACGATCAGCAGCGCCTGCGGCCAGGACCACCCCGCAAAGGACTGATTATTGCGATAGAATAGCGACAGTGTAAAGATCGCCCCGGTCATATTAATGATGCTGATGAGCGTGGCGATGACAAAGTTGAGACGGTACTCCATCTCCGCCTCCAGGGATGCCCGCCAGAAAGTCGCGATGATCCGCAGGAGTTTCATCACGCACCCATGCCCGAAAAATGGTGCAATCCGCGTTTCCACAGCGCCGCGCCCAGCAGGCACAAAGCCACGGTCCAAAGGCCCATGATGGCAAAGCGTTCGGCCACATACGCCGGGCCGTGGGTCAGGGCCGTGCCGGTGAGAATTTGCGCCGGAAAGTAGACCATGTACGGGAATGGGGTCCATTCGGCCACGCGGCGCACCGCATCCGGATACAGATTCAACGGCGCCAATATGCCCGACAGGTACAGGTATGGCAGAAAGGCCAGTTGCTCGATGGCGCTGGCCCTTTCAAACCAGAACCCCAGCATGGCAAAGCAGTATTGCAGGGCAAAACGCAGCGTGAACGAGAAGTAAATGGCGAACAGGCCCACGATGACGCTGGCGGGCCGGGGCACCCAGCGGGCGTCGGGCCAGGCCAGCAGCACCACCGTGACCAGCAGGGCGGTAAACGGCAGCCGCGCCAATTGCTCCCCGAGGTGGGCGGCGACAAAATTCCACAGCGGATTCATGGGCCGGAGCAGTTGCCCTGCCAGGCGGCCTTCGACAATGTGAAATTCAAACTCGTAAATGAACCAGATCACGCTGAGTTGCCGCACCAGGAATACCGCCACAAAATAATGCCCCAGTTCCGCCGCCGTCATGCCGATGGCCCCGCGCGTCGCCGCTTTGGTCCACGCGCCAAGCATGATGAACGGCATAACGCTGGCCAGCACCCACAGAAAAAGCTCCGCGCGGTATTCGAGCATCAGGCCATAATTGACACTCAGCAGGACGCGGATTTTGTATAGCAGGAGTCTCATTGCACCACGCCCTGGGTAAACACGTTGCCGATAATCTGTTCCACCGGCGGATCGGTGATCGTCAAATCCAGCACCGGCAGTTCCTTGAGCAGGCGCTCCACCGTTGGCGTCAGCACGTCGCGATGCACGATCAGGCGCACGGACCGGCCTTCCTGCATTTCAATCTGGCCAAAGCCGGCCAGCAGTTCGGCGGAGGGTTCCTGGTTGAGTTCCAGTTTGACTTCGCGGTACGGGGCAAAGCGTGCCAGGATGCCATCGAGGCTGCCATCGTAAATCAACTGGCCCTGGTGAATCAGCAGCACGCGCTTGCACAAGGCGGTGATATCCGCCATGTAATGGCTGGTCAGCAGCACCGTGGCGCCGTAACGGCGATTGTAGTGCTGCAAAAACTGCCGCACCGCCGCCTGGGCGTTGATATCCAGCCCCAAGGTGGGCTCATCGAGAAACAGCACCTGCGGATGGTGCAGCAGTGCTGCCAGCAATTCGCATTTCATGCGTTCGCCCAGCGAGAGCTTCCGCACCGGTTGCGTCAGTTGCTTATCGAGCCCCAGCATGCCGGCGAGTTCCGTCACACGCCGGGCCAGTTCCGCCGGTGCGATATCGTACACCGCGCCGTTGATGCGAAAGGAATCCAGCGCGGGCAGGTCCCAGATGAGCTGTTGCTTGTTGCCCATGATTAGCGTGATGGTTTTTAGAAAGGCCTTGGGGCGGCGAAAAGGGGTATGTCCCGCCACCGTTACGCTGCCGGTGGTCGGGTGGATCAGGCCCGAAAGCATCTTAAGCGTGGTGGTCTTGCCCGCCCCATTGGGCCCCAGAAAGCCCACGATTTCGCCGGGTTCAATGGTAAACGAACAGGGTTTGACCGCCGCGACACTGCGGTATTGGCGCTGGAAGAAATGGCGCAGCGTGCCCCGCAGGCCCGCCTCTTTGGCGGCCACCTTGAATGTTTTGGCCAGACCTTGTGCCGCGATGATACTCATGGCGGTATGATAGCCGGAGGAGGGCAGGGGCGTCTCGTTTCTTGGACCGCCAGAAGGTATTGGTATATCCGCCTCTCGATTTCCTTTACGCCGCCGCCGGACTTACCTAAGATATGAAGATCGCGTTAAGAAGTTGCGGTTCAGTACCCCCTAAGCTTTAACTGGAGTGCAGACATGTCTGGTTTGGGCCAGTTCGGTCCAGCGGGCGTTTCCGGGCGGAGCATTTCCCTTCCCCAGTGCTCTTCTGTGCCCTCATATGCTGATGTTCCGGTGGAAATTATCTCCGATCTCCGTGGCGAAAAGAAAGAAAAGTGCGGCATCTTTGGCGTGGCCGGCCCGGCCGACGCTGTTGAGCGGTGTTACTACGGGCTCTACGCCTTGCAGCATCGTGGCCAGGAATCCGCCGGTATTGCCACCAGCGACGGGCAAACCATCAGCGCCCATACCGGCTTGGGATTGGTATCCGAAGTCTTTGGCCGGCATATGCTCAAGCAACTTTCCGGCACCATGGCCATCGGGCATGTGCGGTATTCCACCGCCGGTTCCAACCGCAAGTGCAACGCCCAGCCGATCCTCGAGGAGTACATCGACGGGCAGGTGGCTGTGGCGCACAACGGCAATATCGTCAATGCCGCCAAGCTCAAACATGAATACCAGCAGTTCGGCCATATTTTTTATTCCACCAGCGATACCGAAATCGTCATCCACATGCTCGCCAAGCCCACGCACCAGGAAAAGCCCGATCCGCTGGCCCATGTGCTGCGCCACCTGCAAGGCGCCTTCAGCATGTTGTTCCTGTTTGCCGATCGCATTGAAGGCGCCCGCGACCCGTGGGGCTTCCGCCCGCTGGTGATCGGCAAAACCCGCGATGGCTATTACTGCCTGGCTTCGGAAACCTGCGCCCTGGCCAGCATCCAGGCGGCGTACGTGCGCGAGGTTGAACCGGGCGAAATCGTGACCATCGACCGCACCGGCATGCGCCTGACCAGCCGCTTTTTTACCGAAGCCAAACCTGCCAATCCGGCCCACTGCGCCTTTGAGCATGTTTACTTCTCGAGCCCATCCAGTACCGTCTTCGGCGATACGGTCATGGCGGTGCGGCAGCGCATGGGCCGGCAACTGGCCATCGAAAGCCCCGTCGATGCCGACATGGTCATCCCCATTCCCGACAGCGGCCGTTCGGCGGCCCTGGGTTACGCCAAACAGAGCGGCCTGCCGTTTGAAGAAGGCATCGTGCCCAACCGCTACGTGGGGCGGTCGTTCATTCAGCCCTCGCAGCATATGCGCGACCTGGCCGTGCAGATGAAATTGATCGTGATCCCGGAAGTGGTGGCGGGCAAGCGGGTGATCGTGGTGGAGGATTCCATCGTCCGCGGCACCACGACGCGCGGCAAGATGCTGGCGCTGCGCCGGGCCGGGGCCAAGGAAATCCACATGCGCGTGAGCTGCCCGCCGATCCGGCATCCCTGTTTTTTCGGGATCGATTTTCCCACGCCGACCGAATTGATCGCCAATGGGCGCACGGTCGAGGAGATCCGGCAGTTCATCGAGGTCGATTCGCTGTCCTATCTGTCGCTCGACGGCATGCTCAAATGCCTCAGCAAGCCGGCGAGCCATTATTGCACGGCGTGCTGGTCGGGCAATTATCCGATCCCGGTCGATTCGATGATGAGCAAGTTCGGGCTCGAACGCCATCAGATGAAAATGTTCGAGTGACGCGGCCCGGCGTTGTCACGTAACATGGGTGATCGTAGTGTTACGGAAAACGTGAGCCGTCAACGCTTTTTGGACCGGGGCGATTTTCTCTCTTCGCCTTCCAGGTTTGGGGGAGTTCCAGGCTTCCAGTGAGGCATTGATCTCCGCATAAACTCGTCAAACATCGGAACGGTGAACGCGGTATCGCCGTGCTGCGGGCTGTAAACCATGCCCTTCTTGATCAGCGCATTCCGCAGTGGCCCGGCGGTCGTCACATCCATACGGAGCATGTCGGCAACTTCGCCGGAACGATGAGGTCCTGGCCCTAGTTCCGCCATCGCGCGCATGTAATCCTTTTCGCGCGGTGTCAGACGATCCAAGCGCACGCGGAAGAAACCTCTATCGAGGGCTTGGAGTGCCTCGTGCGTGGCTTGAGCGGCGTCGCGCGCGGTTATGGGCGATTTTTCCGCGACGTTCCAGGTATGATGTCCCCATTCTTGAAGGAAATATGGATATCCTTTGGTACTTTGGAGTATAACCGCCAAGGCTTCTTCAGTGATGTCCGCGCCTTCGCGATGAATCGGAGCTGCAATCGCTTCTTGCGCGGCCGGATCAGTAAGTTTCCCAACGTCCGGATAATCAAAAAGCCGTTCTGCGTAAGATTTTGCCTCGCCGGCCAGCGCTGCAAGTTGCGGCAGGCCCGCCCCGAACAGAACAAACGGCAGGCCTTTCTGTGCCAGCTTATGAATGGATACCATTAAGGCGGCTAAGTCCGGTTGCGCCAGGTACTGAACCTCATCGATGAAGAGTGCGATCCCGCTGCCCGCCGCCTTGGCGGCCTTGGCGGTGGCCAGCAGAACCTCAGGCAGATCCGCCTCAAGACTGCCGGAGTCAGCCGTACCTATTTCCGGTTCGACGGTGAATTCGATGTCGCCGACTTTTAATTTAAACGCCGTGGCAAAACCACGCAGAATTCCTAAGCCACGTTTGGCCATGTCTTTGGCCTTGCCTGTGCGGCTAAGCGCAAATAAAAGTTGCCGGAGCGGGGGCACCAGCATTTCCGCCAACGGGCGATCTTCCGGCGCTTCGAGCATGACCGGATGATATCCTTCGCTTTCGGCGATTTCTGCAATGCGGTTCAGAAGAACGGTCTTTCCCACACCCCGCAGGCCGAGAAAAAGCTGACTCTTGCTTGGGCGGCCCAGTTTTACGCGTGCCAAGGAGATGGTCGCATCTGCGATCATCTTGTCTCTTCCCGCAAGTTCGGGTGGTTGCGTCCCCGCACCGGGCGAAAATGGATTGGTCCTTGGGTTCATAAGAAGTTTACCGAATTAGTCGCATATTATAGCCGTACGCGATAACTTTTATAATATTCGACTAATTCAGACCAGTCAACACGCGATCTTCCTTCGCGCGCATTGTCTGCTTGGCCATTACAGCCTCAGTGCCGCCTTGCGGGGTATTCGGGCTTCAATTATCCCAGGGTTTCCGGCGGAGGGTTTTTCTGTTCCGGCGGTGCCACTGGTGCTGCCGGATGCGCCGCCGCCGCATCTGCCTGCGGTGCGGGCGCATTGGCATGAGGCACGGGTGGCACGCTGGCCTGCGGTAGCTGCTCCTGGGGCGGCCGCGCCGGTGGGGCGTTCTCCGGGGATCCGGCATTCAAACTATCCATATTTTCCGGCGGACGATTGGCCGGTGGCAGTCCCATATTGGTTGGTCCGCCTTGCGGACCGCCAGGGCCGCCGCGCTGCATAGGCGGGCGTGGGCCGCGTTGC
>Ga0316217_10001573_pt1 | contig 29336 bp, 10 predicted proteins | sample 1anoAmetaG_FD_203633 | JGI IMG/M metagenome (GOLD analysis project Ga0316217, IMG submission 203633) | Freshwater microbial communities from Trout Bog Lake, Wisconsin, USA - 1anoA | ecosystem: Environmental > Aquatic > Freshwater > Lake > Hypolimnion/Profundal zone | place: USA: Wisconsin... | reverse complement strand
GCTGGTGGACTTTATGACTTGAGCTTTCCGAGCTGCTTTTCCAGCGAATTTACCCTTGAGGCTAATTATTTATTTACAGCAGTCAAACTTCTGTTCTAGTCCTCAATTCTACTGTTTTTTTATACTAACCGAGAACAATCCTAACTGATTTTATCACGTTATTAGAGAAGTTTAGACTAGACCTAGCCAGCTAACAGTTAGTATTAATGATTTTATTTGAGCTTTGTAAAGGGCCTCAAAAAATCCAGCAAGTCGTCATTCACTATCCTTTTGATAAAAACACTCTTTTATTCTATCTGAGAGTACCTTAAGATAGCCAGTAAAAGAGTCCACTTATATTTTAGCATCTTATTTAAAAACTTAAAACTCCATCCTTTTGAAAAGAATTCCTAAGCATACTTGTGCTTTATCTGAATCTTACCCTACTATTCACACTAAACTGCAAAACCCATGATTTAGTTGAGTGGAACATTACCTTTGATTTAAGGAGTCACATCTCTAATGAAAGGGAAACCTCTCGTTTATGTTGCATATCCAAGACAAAAGACTCCTTTGAAATCATAGATAAATAATGTAGAGGGTTGCCAACCTAATTTTGATTACTTCTCAGCCAATGTAGTAAAGTAGACGGTCTAGCTAGTAGCTACCTCTACAATATTATTTCTATGGAGCCTAGAGTGCTAATAGTATTGGTTGTAAAAGCCTAGGACAGGGATCGCTTTGTCAAACTTCAGTTTTTCTTACTTGTACATTTATACTTTATAACAATATATTTTTTTCTTGCAGACCAAACTTACAACGATAGCCGAAATCATTGCTTTAAAGCCTTGCCAAGCATAGAGGAAGATTATTTGAAGGCAATCGCCCCTTACTTTTATCACAGCACTCAAAAACAGCAAATCGCGGTTATTTCGAATAAATCATCATTAATCTATGTGTTAGCTTTAGGCTACTGTCCTCTCATTCGCGTATGATTTAGCCTCCGGAAATATCAACAATCAAAGTATCGAGATCGGTGAATTATTCAGAAGGCAAATCTGAAGGAGGAGTTCGGTTGATCCAGACCAATGCTATTAAGTATTGTATGACTATTATTAGGTGTATATAGCACCGCAGTTAGCAAGAAGAAATCTATCATCTGGTTGTTCCTTAAGGTTTAATTTCAGTAACGACTAGCCGTAGAAACTATAAATTTAGGAGTTGCTCGCTTATCTTGGTCTTTAATATGGTCAATATATTTTTGAACAATAATAGAAAATGTAGCATTTTCAGGAATATGATTCCCTTGAGACTGTTATCCATAACCCAGGCATAAACATAAATATTCTTCACAAAAGGAGTGTCTGTTGATACTCTTGTCCGCTGCCAACATCATGGCTCTGTAAAAGAGTTCAATAATATAATGATCCATTTCAAAATTTGAGTGATTTAAATTTATCGCTACTTGATCAGCAGCAAATTAATCCACTCCAGGATTTATCAATTCATTATGTTCTTCTTTTGCCGCACATTGGCGCAGCTTATCGGCCAGTGATTTATAGACATATATTGAGTGGAGAATAAGTTAGCATGAACTTCGACCTTTTTCGACAGAACTACGAACTCAAGTAGGTACTCGGACGTATCTCGCTGTGAAATACAGATGGCACCCAATCGACAGTCCGCAGAGTCATCCGCAGAGACACGCGCCAAACCTTCGCAGCCAAGATCTACGAATCATTCCTGGTGAAAGCACGCCACGAGATCGATATGCTGGTCAAACTCGACCACCCCAGCATCGTCAACATTTACTAGGTCTACTAAGAATAAACCTGCATCATCCTCATCCTCGAGTTCATGGCCGGCGGGGAACTCTACGAGCAGATCAGCCAAAAGAAGAGGCTCACCTAGGGCGAGGTCAAGTACTTCACAGCCGATCTAGGTATTACATCAAGCTGCTTATTGACGCAGTGCGCTACTGTCACGATTATGGGGTAATACATAGGGACATCAAAGTACCTCTCTTAGTAAAAAGCCCTAAAATCTGTTGCTTACGACTAACGGTCCCGACGGCATCCTCAAACTGGCAGATTTTGGGATCAGCAAAATTCTCACAGATGGAGAACTAAATACTATCTGCGGAACTCCTATTTATATGGCTCCTTAAATTTGGAACATGGAAATTTACAACGAAAAGGTGGATATTTGGAGCATCGGAGTTGTGACCTATTACCTGTTTTTGTTGATTAATGCAGACTTTCGGGCTAATATCCCTTTGTGGGCTAAAATACGCAGCAGCTGCTCAAAAAGGTGTGCCACGAATAAGTAAGTTTTAAGCAAAAGATTTGGGAGTCGGTGAGTGGCAGAGGTAAAACTGTTTTTAGGCAGCTATCGTTTTTCTGAAAGAGCTCCTACAAAAGAATACAGACTCCCGGCCCTCAGCCATCGAGGTGCAGAACAATATTTGGTTCTATGATTTTATACCGCGGTCAATTGAGACGTAGGAGAACCCCAACCTCGAGGAAGCCATAATAAACATCAGTCGCTAAAAAGTAAAACTGAAGCGCATCAAAAAGGAGAAAGAAATCAGAGAGCTACTGTTTCCCAGCAAGCGCATGCCCAAAGTCCGCATCCAGTTTTTGAGCATCCAAGAGCAAGAATCTACCCAATCTGAGATGTGTTAAGAGTTTGCTGAATGATTGAGAGATTATTATTTGTTGTATGCTTAGTGATGAAAGCGGATCCTGTGTAGATATAAAGCATCCGAAGATATAAATGGTACAAAAAAGAGTAAATGAGATGTACGCAATCCTAATTAGTTGTATAGGATGAGTCAGCATACAATTTGACTCTATCTCAGCAATAAACCTTCTACGAACTGACTAATTTTCCTAGAGATGGTTCACATCTTCTTCCAATGCTTCTAATTTGCTTTGCACTTAATATTATAATATTAAACTCTAGAGTAACTAAAAAGCAAAAGATAATTCAAATGACTATTTTTAGCTTATCTATCATCTTGAGGTTCCTTGGCACCATCCCCATTGGGAGCACGTCCTGTTGCCGTCACAGTAATAGTCTTTGTTGGCATAGTTGGCCTCTTAGCTACTTGCAGGGCATCGGTTTCCAGTGGGGGTTTCGTTATATTGATAGTCGGCATTCTTTGGTGGTCTTGAGGTGCCTTGGCACCAACCCCATACAGAGCAGGTCCTTTATCCATCACATTAGTTGTTATTTGAGCATCTGTTTCCGGTAGGCCCCTAGTCAAAAGCGTACCAAGCCTGGCCTCCTTAGTGCGCTCTGAGGGTCATGGCACTCGCCGAAGAGACAACTAAGCAGAGAACAGCCAAAAGGATTTTGAAGCTCATAGAAGATATGTTGGAAAAATATGTATAAATGGGTTTTAGTAAGCTTTTCCAGCCAAATTAAATGCAGGTTAAAAAAATGAAAATGAAATTGGTAAAAACTAACTTTAGCTTGCTAACCAATAATCGAGACGAAGCTAAAGAAAATACCAAACTCATCAGCTGTTATGAGACCAGATCTGCATAATTTTTTCTCTTTGATTTGACTATTTGATTTGGTACATTTATTGAATTAATCCGATCTTACAAATTTGATTGTTGGCAAGTTGGTATTTTCTGATTCAGCTTTATCGTAAGTTGAAGACGTATATAAACTTTTTATTCAATATGACTAATCAATCTTTATTCTCAAAGATTTCTTCAAATTAAAATAAATAACAAAGCTACCAATTCAGCCCGCCATTAGGAAATCAAAAAAATCTTATTTTCGGAATGTGAGAGTTTTTCATACATAAATATGATGTAGTCATTCGATAGTGACTGGGGGATGGTAATCAATTTATTTGATGTTTGAAGCAGTCTTGAATCTAGAAAAGACCTAAGTTTTAAGACTGGTTAATTGCGACGAGGATTGACATTCTGTTAATACTGATGTTTTATAATGGCAGGAAGCAAAAAACGTCAGTGAGAATCGAATGAAATGAAAAATAACAGTTGACGAAGAGATGAGCAATACAAAAATTTCCACATGAATGACCGAAAAACAAAATAAACAGTGATATCAATAACTACGCCGCGCATTAGTCTTATCTAATTGCGACGAGTTAAGTCAAAGGATTACACGCTTCCCTTAGCTTAATTGCATAGCTTTGAAAGCTCTCAGAGCCGTAGTAGGTGGCGATTCAGCACATGTTTAAGTTTTTGTTAGCCCTTTGCTTATTTAAGGTCATTACTTAGTTAAGCAACTTTTGCTAACCAAATATACGAAAATAGGTGAGAACTGTGAAATATTGACGTGCTTCATTCGATTAATCGGAATACTTAATATTAAACTATTGATATTTTTTTACTGATGCCATGCAAATCTTTAAAAGAAAAAAATAAATGGAATATTGTGCAGCGAGAAAACTCGTCCAAAGAGTGATAGTTTTATAGTATACTTTTGACGTGCCACTTTCTCGACTCATGTTCAGTCTTTAATCAAATACGATTTTAGTTTGTCGGTCCTTTAAATAACAATCTGTAACTCAGAATATGCCATGAAACAATCATTCAGAAAAGCATTCTTTTATTTGGTTTGTTTAACTTAAAGATTTCTCAGCTGAGTTTCATTAACAATCTCAACCCTTTATAATAAGGAAAAGCAAAATGTTAGAAACGAATGATGGAATGATTTATGGCTAATAATCATCTCGAGGTTCCTTGGCACCATCCCCATTAAGAACAGGTTCTGTTTCCGTCACAATAGAAGTTTCTGTTGGCATAGTTGGGGTCTGATGGCCTGCTAGGGCATCTGTTTCCAGTTAGGGCTTCGTTGTATTTATAGTCGGCACTCTTTGCTTGTCTTGAGGTTCCTTGGCACCATCCCGATTGGGAGCAAGTTCTATTTCCGTCACAATAGTAGTTTCTGTTGGCATAGTTGGGGCTTGATTTATCGGCAGGGCATTTGTTTCCGGTGGGAACTTCGTTGTATATGTAGTCAGCATTCTTTGGTGGTCTTGAGGTTCCTTGACACCATCCCCAATCAGAGCAGGTCCTTTGTCCATCGCATTGATTGCTGTTCGAGCATCTGTTTCCGGAAGGTCCCTAGTCAAAAGTGTACCAAGCTTGGCTTCCTTAGTGAGCTCTGAGGGTCATGGCACTTGCAGAGATGAAGGCTAAGCAGAAAACAGCCAAAAGGATTTTGAAGTTCATGAAAGATATGTTGCAAATGTATATAAATCGGTTTTAGCAAACTTGATTTTAAAAGTAAATCCGGCTCAGCTAAAAATAGCTGCTTATTCGTATTTTTCAACAATTGAAGTTCCTTAGCTAGTGTTTGGTCTCAAGAAACATAAACCATAAAAGCAATAAAAAAATATCATAGAATTCCCCTAAAAGACTAATGTAGAATAAAGGCCAAAGGAACTTATTTCGCGATAGCTGCAGAATTATAGAGCCGAAGATTAAAAAACAGTAGGGATTTCAGAATTTTTGTTAAACTTATATCCAAAAAGTTCATTCACTGAATGGAATTTTCTTGAATTTTTGTAGCGATTTGTGTAGTTGGGTTTCTGTCTAGTTCAGAGAGAAGATTCTCAGACGAGTCAATAAAATTTAAGTGGATTCTATAGAACAAAGCCACCACCAAACTCTTATTCTATGTGAGCAAAGGTGCTGACTCAGGTATAAAACTTCTATTTAGGCGCTAAAGGCCTCATTTATCACCAAATAGCTAATACTTTAATTTAAGTTTTGTGGCTCGAATCTTATTCCTTAAAGCCAAAAAATACCTTTAATATCGAAATAGATTGAGAGGAATTTTCGGCCTCTAAACAGGCACAGGAGCATCGTGACCTTCATTGGTAACGAAATTGCATCATTTTTCGTGAATTGGGTTAATTCCTTCGAAATACGCTTCCTTGCTCCCTATGCTATATAACAATTTCAGCCCGTTTGATTTTGGCGGCATATCAAATAATTATTACAAAGCACTGAAAGCTTCGTAGACTAAGATGTTTGCGCAGGAGGGTTGTTCGGTGGAGTTCTTCCTCTTTTCGCCATCTGATTAATTAATGAATATCCTTTATTCTTTTATTAGAGATGAAATTCGAGCGTTTCGGTGCAAAGACGCAGCATGTAGAGAGAATATGGCAGTAGCCATACTCTTTGAATGCCAGGGAAGTAATCTAAGTGCCACATAACAATGAGGGAGGCAGAAGCGATAGAAAAGGAGTAAGTTGATGAAGAAAAGTTGTTATTACTAAAAAAGAAGCCCAAGCGATGGTCTCTCTCCAAACATCATTATCTTCAGATTATCTTCAGGCTAAGTACAACGGTAGGTAAGTAGCTAGGTAGCTAGGTATAGGTTCATGTCAGAAGATGCATATGTAGAGCCAGTTTAAATCCCAAATCATAGGTGTTAACAAAAAAGATCAGTCATGGAGGGCAAAATTGAAGCGAATCAAGAAAGAGAAATGAAGCCAGAGAGCTTTCATTTTCATCAAAAGAATGTCTAAAGTTCGAATCCAGTTTTTGAGCATCAAAGATCAACATTCCACCTAATCTTAGATGTGCTAAGAATTCACTGAATGATTGAAAGTTAGTATTTTTTTTACATATTTAGCAATAATATCTGATTCTCTGCCAAAAATTCAGCTTCTGGCTCAGCGGATTAGGTCATAAAAACAAATGAAATGAGTGAAATCCCAAACGGCTGGGGATAAGCTTGAATAAAATGCAAGTATAGGTTCTATCTAAGTGATAAAACATCTTATGGTTTAGGTATCTTTCAGGGAACATTCACAGCTAAACTCCAAAGCTTCCAATCTCGTTTTTCTAAGTTAAGCTTCTGAAATCGAGCTCTTTAGTAAGTTAAAATCAAACTAAAGTTCAAAAGGTTATTCCCGGGTAGCCAGTTATCGTCTTGCAGTCCTTTGCATCATCCATGATGAGAATGGGTTCTGTTTGCCACAAAAGTGGTTTCCTCTGACGCCTTTGCGACCTGATGGATGCTCAGAGTGGCTTTATTCTTTTCTTTGGCTCCTGCTTTATCATCGTTTTCATTGTTTATCTTCTGTCATCTCCTCAGAACTCCGATACTTTCCTTTGTAGCTCAGGTTTTTAGAGTGAGTAATCCATTCTTCTGAAATGATTACTTTCCTCCAAACGATCACTGACATCAGCTGTTTGGTTCTTGAGATAAAAGAAGAAGTTGCCTTTTGTTGGGTGCGATTTGACTTTAGTAAAAATATAATGAAAATAAACTTAAACATTAATTTTGAGTCAAGGGATTGAAGGCATCCCTTCGCTTTTGAAGGCTGTCAGAGCCGTAGTAGTTGCCAGTTGAGCGCATGTTTAAGAGTTTGTTAACCCTTTGTTTATTAAGGGCATTACTTAGTTAAGCAACTTTTACAAACCAAATCTTTAAATACAATCAAAATTTGTAAATAATAACTCAAAATCACCGCAAGATGTTAAAACTTCAGTAACTTAATGATAATTTATATTATTAAGTATTGATATTTTTTGTACTGATCCCATTCTAAAGATGAAAGCCTTCAATGTAAAAAATTAATGAAATGCTCTGTCGAAAGCTTATACAAAGGACTTTAGCTTGACACTAAACTATAAACGTATCGTTTTGTGTTTCAAGTTAAGTCTGTAATCGAAAGACTCCTTCTTCTACTTTTTTAGTTGTAAATGACTCAATCCAACGGTTGAATACCTATATAGAAGGATTTATAACTGAGAATATGATTTCAAACAATCATTCAGCAAAACATCCTTTGCATAACTCCTTTAACTTCAAGGTTTCTCAGTTGAGTTTTCATTAATAATCTCAACCCTTAATAAAAAGTAAAAACAAAATGTCAGAGATGAATAATGGATGATTTAGGGTTAATGATCATCTCGAGGTTCCTTGGCACCATCCCCATTGGGAGCAGGTTCTGTTTCCGTCACAATAGTAGTCTCTGTTGGCATAGTTGGGGTCTGATGCACTGCTAGGGCATTGGTTACCAGTCAGACCTTCATCGTAATAGTAGTCAGCATTCTTTGGTGGTCTTGAGGTTCCTTGGCACCAACCCCATGGAGAGCAGGTCCTTTGCCCATCACATTGACTGTTATCAGAGCATCTGTTTCCTGTAGGTCCCTAGTCAAAAGTATACCAAGCTTGGTCTCCTTAGTGGGCTCTGAGGCTCATGGCACTTGCAGAGATGAAGGCTAAGCAGAGAATAGCCAAAAGGATTTTGAAGTTCATGAAAGATATGTTGCAAATGTATATAAATGGGTTATAGAAACTTGGTTATAAGCAAAATCAAATATTGCAATTATCGGTAAAATAAGCATTACTCCATAAAACATAGCTTTTTGTGGCAGTTGCAAGCCTACGGTGCCAGAAATATGGAAAACGGTAGACATTTTATTGTTTCGGTTAAAATCTAACCTAAAAATTTTTTACACTAAATGGCGATTTTTCTTAAAGTTTCAAAAATCATTTATAGTATTTCGAATTGCCTATTTTTTACTTAGAGTTTTGTATAAAGATTGTAAAAATTCGTTTAAAAATCCAAACATATCTTTGAAACTTCAGTACTAAAAATCTTTTTATTTTCGTGTAAATTTCTCTGGGATTCAGTCATCAGACTCCTATTAAGTCCTTTTCATTCTTCATCTCATCTATTTTCAAATTTTAAACACTCTTATTCAATTTTTTTTTTTTGAACGACAATCTTTAATCTCAAAAATATTTTCCGAATCCCATTAAAGCTGCATTCTTAGTTTTATCGAAAATGAAGCTCCCCATTTCATGAATTCGCCACCTCCCTTTTAATAAATATCTTTTCTACCTCAATTATCAATACAAAAAATCTTTAATTCCAGTTCAAGGATAGAGCAAGATAACTATTATGGTTTATGAGTATAAAAGCAGCAGCAGAATCATAGATCCTGATTTCGCTGAAAAAATTGACTGGAGTTGATACTATCTGTCATAACTTAGAATTTTATCGAATTATAGATTCCTTATTAAGAAAAATCTTTGACTCCCTCCCAAACTTTGGCGGATTCTCCCAATCATATTTCTCATCTATTGATTGACTCTAAACTCTTTAAAAACTCTAATTCTATCTCTTCTCCTACCAAATGATGATTTTTGGTTCTGCTGAAGGATTGGCAGCTTGCTAAAGATGACGAAAGGCAGTAAAACAACTATAAATGCCCGATTTTAATGCATAGATAGAGTAATTCTCTTCAAATATTATCTTTTAATTACATATTCGTTTCATGGGCGTCAAAATCTTTTTGGCAGTTCTATGTTTAAACGTCTTTGTCGAAGCTTTGACTCTCAAATCCCACCAAGCATACTATGCTTGGTACACTTACAACTAAAAACCGAGTAACGGACAGTGTACCGATTTTCAAGATTGTGATGGAAGAAGGTTTTGCAATTTAGGCAAGTGTTAAGGATAAGCCAGACCGGCTAAAAGTGCAAGTTATAGTTACATGGAATATGATACAGACTACAAATGCCCCAAAGATCCGACAGATGCTTACTGGGATAATAGAGACTATTTTTGTGACGGATAGAGAACTTGTTAGAAGGGAATATGCGTTGGAGTAGCAAGATGATCATAAACCAACAATAAAAATCTATCTTTAATTCATTTGATCTAACTTACATCATCTAAGCCTTCATCACAGAGATTTCATGAAACCGATAAATATCAAAAAAGTTGATAAAAATGGCGACTTTTAAGAGAAATGCTTATTTGGTCGAAATACAAAAGCGGATTATTGCTTTATCACACACATATTAAGAATAAGCTTGGCATTCAATTCATACACAAAAGTACCAAATAGGCCTAGGGTGATTGTTCCTATTTGTATTGCGATTTATTGTAAGCGAAGTGACCATCTTTTCAATCAAACCTTTAAAAAGCTCCTTATCTTGCTAGGTAATTCTAAAATATTTTGTTGCTTCAGGCATCATTCGCTATGATTAATAAGAAACCTACTAAAACAAAAGTAATGGCAAGTTAAGTAAAGGAAAGGAATAGAGGGAATTACTTCCAAATAATTAAATATTACAAATATTGTGGCAATAGATATGAAAGGGGTATTTCTAGTGCTATTTTCTTTGGTTTCTGTCTGCATTTCACAGCCAACAATGATACAATCGTAAATCAAGCTTAATGCAGTGTTGGTATAATCATTTACTACGAAATCGGTTCTGAAGAGAAATTCAAAAATTACATCAAGCATTTTCACGAACCCACTTGTACAACAATTTCATAATTCAACATCGTGGTGAGCTAGTAAGCGACTTCTTATATGAAAAGCTTGTAACATTCTTTCAAGCTTCTCGAAAAGTTTATACCAATACACTACATTTATGCGAAGCCTGGAGAAAATTCTAATTTCAAGTTGAAAGTAGGTAAAAACAGCAAAGCCTAGTTTTACTATACTAGTAGCATGAATGTTGCCGAATAAGGTTGCTCCAATATCCTAAATCTAGTATTTCTCATCCAAAGGAAATCTTTTGCAAGTTTGATTGGTCTAGTCGGGCAAAACGACAGTCTTTCATCAGTAGTCTCAGATCTCACCAAAATCAAGAATTAATTCGCTTATACAAAAGAAACGCCTCAACACTTTACAATTGTATAAAATATCAGAATCATCTCCAGACATATTTTATAGCTCTCCAAAAGCAACATTCCAGAAGTTCAAAAAATGAGGAATAAAACAACTTCCGATTGTGAGGAAATTTTTCTGAATTTTGTAGCATCGCATTTTTATCCTTAACTCAAACCGAGCTTTTAAGTTTTTAATAGTTCTTTGGCAAACAAAGGAACTGCGCAAGGTATGGAATAGAGAAAGAGTAAATGTCTACGCACTTATATTGACATATTAGGCTACTTGCCTTTGTTTTACCATAGAAAAGACTTTACCAAAAGTTTATGGGTAAATCCCAATTTAGCTAATGCAGTTCAAATAAAAAAGAATTAGTTGATGAGCTATCTATAGAAAAGTCAACAGACGACACGCAGACTATAAGAGCTATCTTATCTAAATAAAGTCTAAAAACAAGAATAAAGTTAAACTTTATCAGCTGACCAAAAATAATTAATCTTAAATGCGCTCAGGATAGCAATAATTGTCTTCTTAATGCTAGCTGTGTCATTGTATATCCAGCTGTTAATTTTGCCTGAAAAAGAACAGAGAAATAGAAGTCAATGATTTATTTTGTTTCATATAACTAATAGTAATGAACTCTTTTTCTTTTTCGGAATAGGACTAACAGAAATAAATACATTGTTTGGGGCAGGAAATTGACAGTTAAAACTTCGGAGATTGGCGTGGAACCTCGCAGGAAAGGGCAGATGGCTAATTCGAGCTTTAAAATGCAGTACTTTAGGACATCGATATCAACGCCGTTTATTAAACTTCAGTAGTGGCGAATTTCGCTAAAAATTCGGGTTAGCTCCCTTAAATTATCAGCTAGCTAGTTGCTGACTAACAAAAACTTTAATAGTAAACTTTTCCAAGCAAAGAAGATTAAACACTGCCATCTAAGGAAGATTAACCTTGTGAAAATTCAGTTCAATTAGCTCAAACTTTCTACTAACAAACCAACATAAGTGCAACCATTTGCCAAGAGAGCAAAATATAGTAAAAGTGGCAAAGGGAGGGTGCGCCAACCCTCAACGAATTTGTTTCTCTAACATCAAACATATATGAGCCAATCCTTTCTAACTTTAAAACCATAGTAGCCAAAACTAAAGAGTTTAGTAGCAAGGCCATATCAAATCTTGACATGTATTGCTTGTTTCTGAGCATAAAGCTAAGCCAAGAGCAATCAAGGCTCAAAATACTGAATGGCTCCTTAAGAAAGGCAACAAAGTGTTTGGAATCTAGTGAACTGCTTGATACAGTTTATCTAGATGAAAAAGTGGTATTGCAGCAGGTTATCCACGATCATTAGATAAGGAAAGAAAAACTTTAGCTTTATTGTGAAAAGTTGGAGTAGAGTTGTAATAAGGTTAAATTGTTGCTCTCCAAAGGTAATACTTTCATAATTCAGCTTTGGATAACAGAACTAAAAAAATTGATCAAATCTTTAGTCAAATCGAAAGAACAGAGAGAATAAAGTAATAGCTCATTTAACTTTTTACAAAGCCGTTAGCTTCAATCAACAATTAGTGGATATCTAAGAGTGACCACAAATCTGATCGCTACATCCAAAAGAAGTATATGCTATAGCGCTAAAATCTATTCTTGACCCTAATCAAAGAAACAGGGTAAAGCTTAGTTTCCTTGCTCCATTCAATTTTTATCAAGTAATAGCCTGTAATTTGCTCAATCATAAACAAAGAGATGACTCGCTATTACGAGCTCAACAGCGATTACTACAAATCAAGTTCAAATGGGGCACAGATAAAAAATAAGGTTAGTATGTAGCAATTGAACAAATAGCTATCATAGGTCCTTTAGTCGATAGTACCATTAGAGTGGAGAGATTCTCATAACTAAAGTAGTTAAAATAAGTGTGAAGCATTAATTAACCAGATTCATTCTCATTTACAGAATCAGATCTTTTTGCCTACTGTCTAGATTAGTCCAGAGTTAATTTTGTTCAAAGGTTAAGCTAAGTGGTTTTCAGCGACCTCTGGAGATACTGCTGAAGAAAAGCAAACACCTAGTAACAAATAGAACAAATTAGAAGTTTAACAGATTACTCATTAAAATTTAGTCAGTGAGAGGGCTGTTGCAGGATCTATTTCCAAAGAAAAAAGCATGAAAGTTAATGTTGTTTTAACAGTTGATAAGTACTTGCATTTAGAGTGTGGTTAAAAAATAGCCACTCTGCGACTGAAAAGATTGAAGTTAAGTAAAAAAGGAAAATATGGAGTAGTGATAAGTGAAAAACAGAGAAGCATCTCAACTTTGTTTGCCCCATCTCTAAACTTGGGCTAACTTCAATTCTTTGAAGAAGTTATTGCTGAAATGTTTGTATTCGCAGTCTTAAAGACTCCCAAATGATATCATTTTACTTCATTATCTTTGATTATATTCAAAAACGATTAAGAAGGTAGCAAATAGAATCAACTATCGTTTAAGCTGGTTATAGTCATTGAATCTTTCCAGTGCTAGGTTTGTTTCAACCTCTTTCTCATCTCGTCCACAGTCATGACGGATTGTCCTCGCTTTTTGCCGCCAAAAGTATCAATTGAGTGCATCTTTAGATCTCCTTTATAGAGAGTTTTGATTTTGCTTTATTTTATCTTCTTCATATTTTGATAGCTGTTTTAGAAAAATGGGTGGTGCAATCTTCTCCTTTGCTGTTTCAAGAGATTTACAGTTGAAGAAAGGCTTGATTGGACTGTTAAATAGCTTACAATATTTTATGATTCTTCATAAGTCATAAAACGACTAAAACAGCTCATTTTTCTGCGAATCTATGATTTCGCCAATCCAGAACTTAGCAAATTTTTTCTGTATTAATCAGTGAGTAACTTATGTTAAGTCACAAACTATTACCGTTTTCTTCTTTCATTAATCCGATGGTTGTATGCTTCGAGCAGCTTAAATTTCAATTATTCCTCCTAGGTAGTATCACTTTATAAAAAGTCCAAGCTATTGATCATGTCTTCAGCTTCTGGATCGTAATCAAAAAGATATTCCTGTCTTTTGGCGTTATAGGCTTCAATAGGCTTATAGACTTCTTCTTGAAGAATGCTCTAATTATAACTTGAAGGCAAAAGAGAAAGCGAATAAATTTTTTGCTTTTATATCTAAGTAGGATGTTCAAAGTATAGCTAAATTAAGTATATTTTACAGGTGAGTGTTTATTCTATTTTGAATGTTCTTGATTATTGCAAAGATAAAAGGTTTTATAGTGTTTCTCGATTTCTTCTTCCGTGTAGTTAAATCCATGGAACTCCATATAGTTCTTAATATTGGCCCAATTGCCATAACTATACCTAAATAATCCGTACTTTACCGCTGTAAACATTTCAAAAGTATTAGCTAACTGAGAATGCTCCAAGCATCTTATGTCAAAGTCAAATGAAGATTTGGCCTGATATAATAAACAGTTTTTCGAGACAACTATTTGAGCATTTTCAAGAAACATGTAAAACAAAGATCAGTTCTCAAGCCTGCACTGAGAACAGCAAGAACACTTACTGAATGATTAAGTTTTCTTTCGCATTTATCACAAGCTAAGATTACTTAGGGGTGTTAAAGTAGCTGAGTGAAGATATAAGTACCACATTGATATCATCTAACAAACTTTATGTATAAGTTTTGTGATAGATGTATCCGGTTTGATAAAGGTCTTCTTTTTGTTACTCTTCGAGAAAATTCAAGATGATTTTCCTAAATGATTAAAGTAGTACATTGCTCCTAACTAATTAATTGCTATTATGAGGCAATTTAAGTATTTCAAACAATTACTCACATTAGGCATATGTTCAAAAATATCGCCATAAACATTTACAAAAAGGTTATAAATAATGTCCAAATACTTTAGAATGATCACAAAGATTTTTTTGTTTGATAATGCTTTAATCCATTCGTTTTATAAATTTAATAAAATTATCAATGAATTACTCTGACTTACAAAACCCTGAATACCATGCTTCAATCATTCCTCATGCGGTATACAGTACGCATAAAAACACCAGAAAGCAGATTCAAACCCAAAGGTAGCAGGCACAACACACCATTTCTCACTTGTAAAGATAAGCGAAAAGGTCAGCAAAATAGCTAGAGAACAAACAAAAAGCTTTGATGGATTACTATAGACTAAAAGAAAGCAGGTTCTAAGAATCTGTCAAGGTAGATGTGTAAGTATTTAGAAAGAGCAATTGAGAAAGAAAAGATAAGAAGAGCTTTAAAGACTCAGGAAAACCAATACTATGTTTCGCTAAACCTCTAATGCCAAAAAAGCCATGAATAAAAGCAACCTGTTTCAAATGAACCATTAATCCTACAACTAAATAAAACAAGATAGATCAGAGTCTGAAAGAAGATTGAGCTAAGAAAAGCAACTCTAGAATCAACTACTCAAGGTAACGCATATCTTATGAAGAAAAGAAATTCTGCGTTTTCAAAGGCTGTTGCTTTGGGCATGGAACATGCTAAAATTAAATCAAACTTTATAAAAAGAACTCAGTCATCAGAAGTCAAAAAAGATTTGATTTCTGTTTAGTAAAGGATTAAAGACAGAGAAATCAACAAAATCGACTATTTGAACACAAGACAAAAAGAGTTGTTGGAGATAGTGGAACGAAACAAAAAGAAAAAGTTGCATTATGAATCAACTCTTGAGAAGGTCCAGTCAACACCTTTCTACTAACTATATCCTGTAGTTCAAAAAGAAACCGCTTCTAAAAGAGGAGCCTCAAGAAGAAGTAGCCTCAAAAGTTAAACCATTTATGTCATCTGATAAATTAATAATTTATTGATAAGACACACTCCAGCTAACTTTACAAGAATTTTGTTTGCTTATGTAAATCAGCTGATATACTTTTGCAAAAATGCAACCCATTCACTGTAGCCGTAGTCTTCAGCCCCATCGATTAGAATCTAGTTTGCCACAAAGAAAGGCGCTCCTGAAACTCCATAGACTCCAATTGAATATTTCCAGTGGTAACGGGCAGCATTGTGGGTGTCGGTGTCAGCTTCTAGCTCTGCTCTTAGTTTTTGTTGGTCGACTTTCTAAATCGTGTGGTGATTACTGTAACTGTGGAGACATATGCTGCTAATTAGGTCAAAAACTGTTAAATTGTATAGTTCATGAGAACCTATTAGGTAAATTGATCTTGGCGATCGTAAAAGTAATCAATTAGCTTCTAGGCAACGTCTGGGCTGGCGTTTTTCTGGACGTAATAGAAAGCTGAATTTAAGGATTCTTACCCTGGTGAAGTTTGAATGCGTAGAAATGGTAGGGAAGAGGGACCATTTGATATGTGAATTTGATTCTTTTGGCAACAAAGTCAACGTTCCTCATCACACTTTTGAGAGCATTGTAGGAGTTCTTTGAGTCGGGACCTATCTAATCATTGAGCTACATTGAAAATCAAAGAAAGCTTGAATATGAAGAGTACCATAGGGATCTCCAATGCTGAAACCATAGGGAGTTTTTGGGATGGGAATGAGCTGGTCACAACTCACAAAAATCACAAGAGCCACTAGTGTTAGGATAGCCTTCATAAGTAGATTTTTATTCAATAATACAAAGCCTATTCTAATATATGTCATTTAACCCCAAAAACCACATGAGATGTCGCTTTGCTCGCTGGAAATATTTTATGGAATTAAAAGCTTCTGTAAATTGGTGAGGCAAGTTATAATTTGAATTGATGCGCAAAAATAAAAAGCCGAGTAATCTTGCAAAAGACAACCATCCGAGGTGTCCTTCAACACAAAAGCTCAGAAATTCGCAACCGAGACTGTCAATGAATCCTAGCCCTCGCAAATTCCTCAGCCGAAACCCTTCCTCGCATTTTCCTACTAATCCCAATTCGCTTTAAAAAAAGAAGCCCAGGGTAATCCGCAAAAAAACTAACAAACCAAAACTAAAGCAATAATAGCCGACAAGATAAACCCTCTAATCTACTGGAGAAGGAAGATGGAAATAAAATCTTAAATTGACCTTCCGCTCGAAAATCACCCATCCCAGGTAAATCACCATCCACAATAGCAGCTTGAAGTGTATGGAGGATATCTATTAACTTAGCTCAAGGAAACCAGCTCAAAGCTATACTGCCTTAGTCAAAACCTTTCCCAAGTAAAAAATGAATGCGTTGGCTTTGGGTGAGCGAGAAAGGGTTTTTTTATTGGATTGGATGAACTACGTGGCTACTTAGTTGCTTTGTCGCAGAAACACGTACCATACAGCTGTGGCCTTTATTGATAGTTATCTAAACAAATAAGGCAAAATCCCAAGTAAGTTACAATCTATGGGTGCAGGAGCACTACTACTAGCCGTGAAACAATAATAAAGAGGATCCTAGACCTATGTATTGAGTTTACTAAGTGGGAATGGCTCAGGGTTGACTCGCTAAGAGATACTTAGAATGGAAAGTGCGATAATTTTATCTCTTGCATTCAAATTAAACGTGAGTACTCTGCCCTTTTGGTGTGACTTCTTCAGCCAACAATGGGATACCTTTCTATAAAAAAATCAGTAGCTTCTTAATAAAAATCTCAAATTTGACAAACAATCTCTTATCATTTTGAGAAGTCCTGAAGGAGATTCTTACAAATACTATCGAGAAATTATGCAGCTCGCAGATGCTTTGATTTTCCATCCAAGCCATCTGAAATTCAATTTTTCTTAGCTAGCCCTAGCAATTTTGTACTTAGTCTGCAGAACCCAAAGTGAGGCAAAATAAAAACAAATCGAATCCAGTAGTGTTTACTAGCAGTATTGTGAAGGATTCCGTAAAAAATCTTCGCCTATTTTCAACGACCCTTTCAATTTCAACTCCATCTTCAACGAATTCGTGGTCTAAGTGTGTAAATTTGAAATAACACAAATAGTTGGAGTGGTGAAATGGGTTGCCTAATTCTTGAATATGGGCTTTACTTATGATATTGACAGCCGAGTATACTAATCAGTACTTATTTTGTGATATAGGCTGTAAACTATGAGGAATTCTTGCGGTTCGCCAACTATTCCTAGAGCATTCGTAGCTATTTTCTGCAAAAAATAGCTGCTTGAGTGATTGATTCTGTGAAGTTTTCGAGTTTATAAACTATTTTTAAAAAGATTTAGATTATTATAAATGTAAGAAATATAAACCGGGGAAGAGATCATTGCTTTGTGGGTTGGGCCTCATTCGCAAAAAACTGCTCACCATTTCTATGCACTCCAAGTACAGCCTTTTTGAATTAAGACAGAACAGTTTTTCGACTAAGCTGAGGATCCAACCAATCATCATGCAATGTGGACTTTTAAAAACAAGGAAATCCGAGACAGATCACCCAGAATGATCATATTTGATACTCAAAGTAGCCATTTGACGAAATTACGGCAAGTAAACCACAAAAAAATATTGAAAAAAATGGCATAAACATCAAAAAACGATATGTACTTTCCTTTCCAGTTTATGCCTCCGCAGAAGTAAGAATAATAGTAACTCGACCCAGATGCCTACCTCTATGAGAATTGGTTCGCATCTGAAGATAACTATGCCTTGATTGACAAAAAGTTCAACGAAGAAAAAATCGACTACTAAGTCTGGGAAAGCTTCTTTCAAAGCGATAAAGATATATATGAGGATAAAATCCGGAAGCAGCTAGAAAAAACAGATTTTTTGAGGATATTCACACTCTGCACAGATAGTGATAAGTTGGGATTTACTTCTAAAATAGTGGCATACCTCAGAGACTAATGTCTGAAGACCCCAATCATTTTAACCAGCCTTTCAGACGAGAAGCAAAAATATTTCTTCGAATAGTGTTATCTGCCTTTGGTGGGATAAATTGCTGAGGATGTAAGTATTTTAGTAGATTTCAACATCGAATCACCTCAATTTCCCTACTTCGTTGGTGACTCATTCTACCACCATATAGCTCCAATTCTAAATTCTCTTTACACTCCATTAATCCTCAAAAATGTAAATATTTGATTATGAAGTCTTCATGTGCGGATTACGTTCGCACAATTCAGTACGACAAAAAATCTATCTTCAACCTAGCCTACACCCTTCCTATCATTACTTAATAGTTATCTTTAAACCCCGAAACCAATATATTGGACTATTTATCAAACATAACCTTGAAAAAGGCTAAAAAATAGCCAATATAGGAGCCAAATTAAAATAGAATCAACTTTACCAACACTAATTTCCTCAATTTTGGTTCATAAAAAATTACGAAAAAGGATATAAAAGGAAAACTGTAAGTTTTGGAATGGAATCCTTCAAAAGTTATAACTGAGTCTTTTGTCTTTAAAGGTCATTTTACAGAATTTGCCGAAAAGTTCAAGTTGAAAAATAGTAAAGTATAGCTTAAATATCTGCAAGGTATTATAGCTTCAAATCCTAATTTTGATCTCAAATATGACCCTTTTTACAAGCAATAATACGGAAGTAGGGTTTAGAACTACCCTTTTCACAGCGTCCTTTTCCAGCATCCAAGTTTCGGCCCTTCGATTCGTAACTACATCACAGCCAATGAAACTCGATTGGTTCGGTAGCACTCACACGAGTGGAGATAAAGAGCCATCGACCTAGCGGATACTTTTCTGTAAAGAAATTGCTAGGATAGTGATTGATTTATTTCTAAGTTACTAACATATAATCTTGGTTGCTTAATGAAAGTTAAAATATAATTCGAATGAGTAGTTATTCATCACATAAAAAATCCAAAATACAGCCCGAACTAAGCCATAAAATATAAAGTAAATTGCTCATCACGAGTATCAGCAAACATACTAATACTCTGCCCAGTACTATCCTTAGCAAATTTGACCCCAACCGATGTGAAGAAATCCTATAAAAGGAGTATGCCTAAAGATTCAAAACTGACAGAAAAAGGAACTCATCTAGCAAAAAACTTAGCACCAGCAAGACCACTTTTAAATAGTTTAGCAAATCTAAGGCGGTTCAGCCCGCTGAAACTATTCAGCCCCAGCGCCTCTTTTTTGATGGCGAAGACTATCGGCAGAAGTACAACTAGCTCTATGAAACACTTTTGAAGGAAAAGGAAAAATGGATCAGAGAAACCCAGAAGAATATGGCATTCAAGCAATCTATTTGCTAGTTTTTGACTTTTCCCGATTTGGCTACCGCTGAGTAACTGACTCAAATGCTTTAAAATTAAAAAATGGGCAAAGTGTTCAGGAAATATATTGATAACTACAGAAAATGGATAGGTGTCGAAGGCATTTTGAAGGAAGTCATGAGGATATTGCAAGTCTAGCAAAACGAACAGATTCTTTAAAACCTAAGCCTACGAGTCGAGAGATTTCGAAACTTGGATTAGTGCACATTTAAAATCCTATAGCTGTAGACTACCAACAAAAAGATTATGCAGTAATTCGAGTAGAAAGGAAAGAAGATGAAGAAATAGCAAGAAGAAGTGGTCAAAAGATAGATCGAGCGAATCAAAGAGGAAACTGAACTATTGAAGCGATCAAAACTATTTTTGGAGTAAGAACTTAATCTTCAGCGATAGCAACACTAGTTGTTAATTAAAGATCTCAAGCAACTGATATAGAGTGACTAAGAAGCCAACTGCAAATGTCTTTCTGGCAAGAGCTAGGTAATAGAACTGCAGAAAATGATCCGCAACCTGAGCCACAGATTGCGAGATATCTAAGTCTAGGCCTAGTAGAACATGTTCAGACTATTGAAATCAAACGAATAGATGGTAAAATTCGAAAACATGATAGCCTTGATCAAAGACGACATGAACAAACAAATAACAGAGCAGGAACAAATCAACTAAGAAAATATATGTGAAATCAACCATCTCAACAAACAAATCACTTAGTTGTAGCTTTAGCTTGAGCAGGCGAAGTAGAAGTCACAAAAACTAGAATAGATGCATACTAATTCTGAAAACTAGAACAACGACTAACTTAGACTAATTGCAGCTGCTTTGAATATTAGCTAACCCAATATTGCCAAAATTACTCTTAAATTACAGTATACCATGCGAGATCTTTCTTCCGCACACTACAAGATATAGCAACTGACTGAAAATATAAAACAGAGAGATATCGAATCATCTATTCAGTCAGACGAATTGAGGAAACTGAGCAGCTAGCATAAAAAGATGCAGGAATAGACAAAAACTGCACTTTACTAGAAGTAGGAGTACAAATTTTTATTGAACAATTCGCGAGAGCAAGTGATTGAGATGAAGAAACAGCACCACTAGTAGAAGAATAGGATTATTCGTGAGAAAGATGAAGAAATCATCCGCAGCAATAGAGACATACTCTAAAACCACGCTCTTTTGAAAGATTAGAACTAGAAAATCAAGGCTGACAACAGCAGACTCAAGATTCATCATAACTAAATGAAGAATTAGCTGGAGTACTTGAAAAAGAAAGAATAGCAACAAAGGAAATCTCTACAATAAAGAGAGTACTAGGTATAAAAACTAAGTGATTAGTGCACTCGCTGCAAAAAGTACCTCAAATAAATATAAGTTTCGTTCAAATAAGTTGTAGAACTATAATAAATAAGTTCCAAGAAGGCACAAAGCTATGAAAGTGAGCTCGAACAAAACAAAAAGCTTATCAAAGCATACCAGTCCAAAAATCAATAGTTATAAACCACAAATTTATAGCTCAATCAAGTTCGGAGTCAGCTCAAAACATAGCTAGATAAATGCACGGCAGATCTTAAAGATTTAAGAGGCTAAAGATGCAGAATTGAGAGCACCAACGTTTAGATTAGGTTGTAAAATATCAACAAACAAAATGATATCAACAGATTGAGTGAGGAGCTGAAAAATATCAGTAAATAAAACAGAATGCTTAAGCAGTCTAATTAGAAAATCGCTAATTAGCTCAACTCAGTTACAAGAAAGCTGATAAATTTAAGATTGTAGCTACGAAAAAAATACAACTAGAAAATCAAAACAGTGATGAACTAAGTTTGGCAGTTCAAACTTTAAAAATAAAGGTTATGTACCTTCATAAGGTATTCATTAAATTAGAATACTAAGAAGGTTCAACAAGAGTTTAAATAGCTGAATCTTCAAATAGATATAATGCGGGCTCAATACTAGCTCAAGAATCATGAGAGCTAGTATTCAGGCAATCAAAGTTAAAAGGATGAAGAAAAAGCTGAACTTTCGATTATTTTTGAATAATTTGGAGTTCAATGCTGTTAAAAGGAGGAAGAAAAAAATGAGATTCCGCTCATTTTTGAATAATTAGGAGTTCAATGCTTTTAAAAGGAGGAAGAAAAAACTCTGCTTTCAGCTACTTTCGAATAAATTGGAGTTCAATGCTGCTTAAAAAGCTTAAAGGATTAGAAATTGGTTTAAAAGGTAAAAGATATCTATCAAAAAACATAAGATTTATTAGCATAAAATAAAAGCTTCTATGAGCATTTTACGAATCTGAAGTAGCTAACTAATCAATAATACTAGAAGGCCATTCTAACATTCAAATCTTTGCAACTTTAGTACACAGAAAACCTCTCAAAAAAAGTCCTAAGAAGATCAGACACTCCTCACCTAGATTTCAATGAAAATATAGGAGAATAGTCCATCTAAAGTAATAATGATGCTGTCCTTATCTCATCTTAAGATTAGCAGCACCTCAAAAGCGATGAAGCCGACAAAATAAACTACATTTTACAAATCTTGTTAGAAAACTAAAATTAGATTCCAACGGTTCCCTACTGGTCCAAAATTTAAAACAACTTCCTCTCCCTCAAACGTAGAATTAATAAAAGTGGCAAACATCTAAAGCTCGATCTTTCATCTATTGACAATAGATAACCCGTTCTGCACAGCCCAAACTCTTTTTACTTCCCTTAACACTAAATCTTCAAAAGGGTTGGTACAGAGCCAGACGAAGCCCCAGAAAATACATCGAATCGATTCAGATAGTCAAACAGGTCATAAAAGCACTCATTCACCTCAAATTCTCTAGTTGAAATCCTAAAGCGTTAAAACGAATAGCTCAAAATAAAGCTAATAAGCCACATCGAATAGAATGCATAGCTAGAGTATCAAAACCACTAGATGCAGAGGCAGCTGGCGGAAATGAAACTTATCATACAAGAAATGGATATCAAAATAGTCAGTTTGTCTAACTAAACTTCGATTCAAAACATTTAGAACAACTTCAAAAGGCTTTTAGAACACGTTCTTGCTGAGTAACTTTGAATCTATTTAGAAACTTTGATCCGTTTGAGCAAACTTGCAGGGTCATTATGAAACTTATGCATTTTGAGCATAGCTACATCACAGACTTTTAGTAAAAACTTAACGCGAAAAAGAAGAAAAAGAAAACCGGACTATTTGCTGGTCTTTTCAAACAAAGTTGATCTAATATTAATAACATCTTAATGTAACTGAGTACTCTTTTGACATAATCATTTCACAAAAATCCTTGTTTTGGACTTCATGTTGTCAAGAGTGTCTTTTTTTGATAACAAGTATTTAAACACGTTGGTCCATTGACTGTAGTCTTCTTTTTCTTTTACATAAAAATTTCTTTAGTAGTCCTCTTCTGCAGTGGAGATATAAAGAGTAAAGCATAGCTCTGGCTAGAAATCTTAGCATTATTTCCTTTTTAACGCATCACTCTTTTTGCCCGTGGTCATTTTCTTAAATCCCTTAAGACGGTCTAGATAGTAAACTATTTACAGAACTCATCGCTTGAGGACTTTTTCTACTTCTTTGAGCAAAAGTACAATTTCATGGTCTCTTAGAAGTCCTATTTCATATAGAAGTAACGCTAATCATGACCACCTGAGTTAAAATTAATTTTGGTCATATAGGATCCTTCAAAATCAGGATCAAGTTAGAGTCTTGCAAATAGTTTGGATTCTGTTTGCTTCAATTCTCGTGGAGCAGAAGGAGGAACTAATTTACTTTTGGACTTCAAATTGTAATCCTCGTAATCGTCTGAAAAAGATATTTTCTAATTTTGTTGCTGACTTTTCTTATTGTAAGATTTCATATTTTATTATTCTTATTCCTATTACTTATTTTTAGTCATTTTAGAGTTACTTGGCTTATTGTTGATCTTGCTCTTTTGATTGATATTCTCTGATGGAATCTTTTTAAATTTGGACTAGCGAACTTCTTCAGGCTCATGTTAGAATTATATAAACTGTACCTTTCCTGAAGTCTTTTTTATTGTGGAGTAAGCCTACTCTTCATCTTTCTCTTCAACATCCTGCATTTTTGTCATCTTAGACTACTGGTAAACCATTTTACTCTGCTTTTTGGGATCTAAAATTTGAGATATTTGACTCAATTATTTGTCACCCAAAAACTTATAGCAAATTTCTTCTCCACTTGATTTGGGATCTTTTAGTGCATTTAAAACACTTTTCAATCGTTAAACCACCTCTCTATCTTTTTAGGATGCTATTGCCTTTTTCAACTTGTCCATTAAAAACTGTTTGGCCAACTGGTACTTCTTAGTCTACTCTTCTCCTTCACTTTAGCTCTCTATTAAGTCCAGGACTTTCAACAAATATTCTACTTTTTACGCATAGTATTTCTTATTCCCCAAGTCTTTCTAGTACTATGCAACTATTTTCAAATATTTCTGCATTTCTTAGCGATTGGGCTTCATTCTATCTTTTGCAACTAACAACTGTATATGCTTGGCAGATTAGTACTCAATAGCTGAATCTAGGTCTCCATAGTTTTAGACTATCTCTTTGTGTATTTCACAAGCCATTTTTGTCTTGCCTTGTCGTTATTGTTTTATGGCTTTCAAATAATCCATTTAGTAGCTCTAATTTCTATTTACTTTTTTCTGGTTCTTGCCGAAACTCGAATAATTTTCCTTTGCATAGATACGACTGAAGAAATCTTTTGCTATCTTGTGGGCACATGAGCTGCTGCTGGTTTGAATGATCTATTACAATGTTTAAGATGCACTTTCGTAATCGCCTTAGAGATATTTATAAAAGCAGCGTCTCAATTTTATTTCTTGCAATAGAATGAAGCTAGGATTTCGTATCTTTTTCAGGATATTCCTCGCCTATTCAATGTTTCGTAGATAGATTGCATTTAATTATGAGGAGAGGAGATAATAGTAACCTTTTTCATTGTCGCTTATATTTCCGATTTCCTAATCGAATATATTAAGCCAAGACCTCAATTTCTCAGGCTTAGTACTCGTGCTAAATGTTTGGAACTACTACAATAGGTCCTCCATATAAAATTTACTTTATAGAGAGTTAAATATAAATAAAATGGTCAATACTTCGTAAAAAACTCATCATCAAGATCGTCAGTTTTTGAATCCTCTATTGCCTGCTAGCTCTTTGATCGGTATCTCTTTATTTCGATGTTCAATTTGTTTTTAGAGGGTCTTTTGTCCAAAGCATCTTGAGCACTATCTGAATTACTTTTCACGCTATCTCTTTCTTCAATGAAATAAAAGAGCTCAGAACTGTAAACAAGCTCTGGGATTTCACTTTAACCTGTCTTTTTTTCACTGATTCGTTTCTTAAAATACTCAGCCTCTAAATCAGCTTAAATCGAGCTGTTTTTACGAACTGGTTCAACAATAGGATCCTTTTCGTAGTTTTAGGATGTAGAGAGAAGTTAACTAATGCCCTTTATCCGAAGCTATCTCTGTGAATCTTATGAGTCTTTCTGGATCAAACAGCCTAAATTGAAAATTTTGGAGATTGCTGAGGGCTAATTTTAACGAAAATCAAGATAATCTCTTAAGGTAATAAGCTTCATCAAGCGCTCATATTAGCTAGTGCTTTAGAATTAGAGATTTAGTTTTTTAAGAACCCTTTTAAAATGCTCCAAAAAATAATCGCCATTCCTAAACTCCAAGTAATATTTTTGATTGCATGATATAAGTAACAGGCAGAGTATGTTACTGCAGCTAAACAGTGCTCTTTAATGAAAAAGCTAGAGAAGAGAGTTTTAGAAGGTAGAAAGTAAGTTGCTGACTATCTTCCGCTACTAAACAACGAAGATAAGTCTTTGGTCAGCTAGGATAAATTCCTCTAAGTCAAATTAGCATTTTGTTTCGTTATAAAATACAACTAAAGAATCCAAGCTTTTTTTTCGTAAGGCACGAAGAGAATTGATTTATTGAGAGCAACCTATTCTAACTATTGCACTCTTGTGCAAAATCTATTAATACTATTTTTATAGACCAACTACTCCAACAAGCGTACCACAATCAATCGCAGCACTCGGTTATTTTTAGCTCACTTACAGAATTTCTATTATTTTGGCTTACATTTCACTAGATAACCTACCTGCTTTGCACTAGCCTTACAAAGAGGGACTCTGGAATGATGTTTTTGGAAAAGATTAGGCTTTAGAGTTGGCTGAAAGATGAACTTAATTTAGAGTGTTCGGATGAAGCTCTTGCTCAATTTTGACTTAAACCTCCTAAGTGTAACTAGAAAAGAGTCTTCGCAAAAAGTCCATGTTCAACTTGATGAAAAAAATTATAAAAGTAATTGGTAATGCTACAGGTGAAGCCACAGCTAATCTAAATAAACTAGTCGAAATCTCTTTATTTTTGTTGCCCTAATGATTCAAGCCGAATAAAACTGATTAAACTATGGAAACTCAGCTTATTCTTTTGTTCATTTTTTGTTAGCTTTTTGATCACGATTAACAGAGTTTAAACATGTTGATGATGCGTTAAATTATATTATACGTAAGCTATAAGTAGCATAACAATTTTACTCAGAAATATTTACACATCAATTAAGCTAATATTACCTAAAATAGTTCTAAAGGTCGCTGAAATCTTGCTCAGGGTAGACCTTGGCTACGATTAGGCTCCATAAGTAGAAGAATAACATGGCTCCCCACCAAACTAACTTGTTTATGTCCAGCCAACCCTTCATCTTCTCTGACGTCTCAGCCCCTTACCAGCAAATCACTGCAGGAATTGAAATCGCTATTACCATCATAATATAGTGATAGATTGTCCATTTATTGCTGGAGACATAACGATTGTCTTCTTCGCTAGGGTTGGTATTCAGCGCAAAAAGTTAGTTAAGTGATGATTTTTTTGTTCTTAGCTTGTTACTTCCTTGGCAGATCATACCTAAGAGCAAGAAAACAAGAAACAGCCCTTTAAAAACTGACAAGAACAGATTGTCCTCTTAAACATGGTCAATGCTAGAATCTGGAATGTAGTAACCCAGTATATTCATACAAAGACTTATCGAAGATGCCACCAAAATACTATTTCCTGGGAAAACACGAGCCAAAGCAAAGATAACAAAGAGAGCTAATGTGATAGCATTGACGCAACAAATCCAGAGTGTGTTGTGATAGAAACTCATAAAGCATATGAAAGAGGCAAGCATAAGGATAGTAATTGAGACTATTGCTTTGAAAATATAAAATTTATGATTTTCTTTGGCGCATTCGTCTATACGATTGTCGAGGGCATAGACTAAGTCTACAAATACGATTGCTTAGAATACATAGAGAAAGTTTGCCACCCAAACACTAAAAGAGGTCAAATACTAAAAGAAAGTAGTAGCTACCACCAGCCTATAGATTAGAGCCACGAGAGCAATAAAAAATATTTTGATAAACCAAATGCCCTAATTGATGATTTTAACCTTTTAAGATTTGAGAAACATGCAAAAAATAAGTATTAGATGCATGAAGCTGACTCCAGCGAAAATAATTATCGAATTTTTATCTTTCACGCATTCGGACCTTCAATACATCTCTTTTTACCTATTTGCTGATTCATCGCAGCTATATGAACTTGAGGTTGATTATGAGTTTGCATCCAAACCTGAGCTTATGATGAGGAGTATGATATAAGCCAGTAAGATTATGCCCATGTATGCGATTTTTACATTTTTGTTGCGGGTTAGTCCGCAGCAACTGCATTTGCAGGCATCAGTGTTGAAGCAGCAAATCTTGCCTAACATTATACCAATCCAATTATATCTCAAAAAAATAGAATTTATGCTCTTACAATCAAATCATAAGTAAGGGATTGATAATTATAGTACTTTAAAAAGGAATTATTGTATAGATCATTCCTTAAACATGTCATATCTGTCCTTAAAATTCGGCTGCTCCCCCTTTTTATCGTTAGCTTTGGTCCAAGCTTCGGCGATAGTACGCTTCATGTTTTCATCTCCTTATTCGTACATTTTCTTCATCATTCCCATAAGGTTTGCACTAGGATCTTTCTCTTCCTCCTGTTTCTCATTTTTGGTGGTAAACTAACTCAATATAAAAGTACCTTCTCTTCTTTGAACTGGATTTGAGCCCATGATTTCTTTTATTTCTTGACAAGAGTAATAGTAATGTTGTTGTTTTTGAGAACGTATTTGCTTTCAGCTGGAATGATTTCTCCACATAACTTCTTTATAGCGAAGATATGGTTTAGTTTTTTGTAGCCTTTGATTATCATCTCAACTGACCAGTTCCCGAAGTTCACTTCCACTTGCTCTTTCGCGCACTAAGTCCCAACACCTTCAAGGCTGAATATTAACCTACATCAACTACAATTTTACTTCACTTTGCTTCCTTATTGATCCCACGCGTATTTTGTTAAGGGAACCAGGTTAGTTCTATCTATCTACTGAGCAGCAGGCTTTGGGGGAGGCTATTGCTTGATTGGAGACTCAGAGATCTTGACAGATTTGAGATTTTAAACTTCAGTTTTAAGCTTCGATATATGCTGCGCAAGATGGTTTTGAACATTAGTCCTCTCTGACTCTAGCACTAATCTTTGCAGTTAGGCAATATCTTATTCGAGCTATTTGATCCTTTCACTCATCTTTAGTTGAAGACAATTCGAGAATTATAAAATCAATTATTTATAGTTCTTCAGGAGAACAACACATCTGTTTATATTTAATCTAACAAAAAGAGTGCTTCATAGAAAATTCTATAGAGCCAAAATAGTATTGAATTCAAAGTTAAGCTCAACCATAATATATCTTTTCTCTTCTCCTCTTCTTTTTGTCATTTCTCTTTTTTGATGCCCTACTCAGCCTAGCCTTACCTCTTTCCTTTTATTCTTACCCTTAATGCTTGACTTCATTTGGGCTATTCATCTTTTGGTAGCAATCTCTTTAAATTTCCTCCAAAGCTTCAGGGTTGAGTTCGTACAATATTTCCTTCAGCCTGATGATTTTATGATCCAACTACTACTTCTTCGTCAAAACATGGTTACTTCTGCGATGACCTGTCTGAACTTGTTCAATTAGTTAGTACACTCTTGTTTCAACAATCTGATATCCTTCTCCCTGAATGATACATTATTGGCTATGTCGGTTTGCTATTAGTTTTCGAGCTGTTCGAGGACCTGTTTGAGAAGATTAATGGAGCGTGTTTTCTGCATTAATATAGATTTGTATAAGAAATGCTTACTAATTTATAGCAGATTTACAATCAATATAATCGTATAAGCCAACCAAAATACTATTTTTGAAATTTTAACAGGATTATGGATTACGAGCTATTCATATATTCATTTGAGAAATAATCGTTAAATATCATCGTTTAAATTTGAAAACATGGCGATGAACGGTTATCATAGTCGAGGCTCCGTTAACGGCTGGCCGCCGTATTAATTAGGCCGTGAGACCCCAGGAGACGACACGCGCCCGCCCGCAACATCCCTGTCGCGATGCTTCCTGAGCCGGAAAACTCAGGTGATAAGCG
>Ga0316217_10001572_pt1 | contig 29355 bp, 23 predicted proteins | sample 1anoAmetaG_FD_203633 | JGI IMG/M metagenome (GOLD analysis project Ga0316217, IMG submission 203633) | Freshwater microbial communities from Trout Bog Lake, Wisconsin, USA - 1anoA | ecosystem: Environmental > Aquatic > Freshwater > Lake > Hypolimnion/Profundal zone | place: USA: Wisconsin... | reverse complement strand
GTCGTACTTGTCCCAGCGGCCGGTCTTCTGATCGTACTCGAGCAAGCCGCTGCCCCAAACCGCGTAGTACACCTTGCTGGGCGTGGCCGACACGCCGTACACCCAGATCTCGCTCATGGGCGTGTTGCGTTCGTTGTAGAGTGTCCACTGGCCGGTGCGCAGATCCAGTTTGCAGCCGCCCGCGGCCGTGGCCACCCACACGTTTTCGCCCTCCACCGAGACGCCGTAGACCACGTCGTTGCTGAGGCCGGAGTTCAACTGCGTGAAGGTGTCGATGCGCCCGCCGGAGATGCGGCTCAAGCCCGCCATGGTCCCGGCCCACACGTCGCCGGTGCGCTTGTCCAGCGCCAGCGAGAGCACGGCGCGATGCGCCAGCCCGTCCTTGGTGGTATAGGTCTTCCACACGTGGTTTTCGTAGACCGCCAGCCCGTCGTCCGTGCCCGCCCAGATGCGCTCCCCATCCACCAGCACGGAGTACACATGATTGTCCGGCAGCCCGTTCGCCGTGGTGAAATTCTCGAAGCGAAAGCGCGGCAGCACCTGGGGTGCGGCAGACGCCGGCACCTGCGGCGCGGCAGACGCCGCTGGCGCGGCATGAGCCTTTTGCGCAACCGACGCTGTCTTTGGCGCGGGTTGCGGCCCGGCCAGCGCCATTGGCAGTGCCGCCAACAGCAATGCGATTGTCCCGACAACTCTCCGTGCCCCATCCTTGCGATTTCTTCTTGTCGCAAGGGTGGGAAACCGATGCCCTCGATCGGCCGTGCTCATCGGGAACGTATTGAATGTGGATTCTTTCATCGCGTCCTCAGGTACTCGATCAGGTCGTTGAGTTCGTCCTTGGTCAAATCGTTGGTGCGTCCATGCTTGTCTTCGGGATTGAAAACCGTCCAGATCTCTTCGAGCGTGCGCGCCGAGCCGTCGTGCAGGTAGGGCGCGGTCTGCGCGATCTCGGTCAACGGCGCCGCCTTCAGCATTCCACCGTTGTCGGTGGCCTTGCGCGTGCCCACGTCCGACAGTTTCTGGTTGGTGCCGGCCCGGCCGCTATGGCAGTACGAGCAGCGGTTGTACTCCGCGATCGGCTTGCCGAACTTGTCCACCTCGCGCGTAAACAGCGCCTTGCCGCGCTCCTGCGCCGGCGTAAGTTCGTATCCCGGCAGCTTCCAGCGGTTCGGCCGCGTGCGCATGTTGCGGATGAAAATCGTCAAATCGGCCAGCGTCAGGTTGTCGTATTGCTCCGAGCGCCAGAAGTACTTCTCCGTGCGCGGTCCGCACTCGGTGGGAATGTTCGGATTGCCGCCGTTCCACTTGTAGGGCCCGGTGTTCTTCACGCCCTCCAGCATCTTGTTGTCCACAATGTCGCGACCGAATCCGTCCGGCTCCAGATCCCATGTGAGCCCGTCGAAGGTGGCGTCGATGTGGCAACTGGCGCAGCCGATCTGCCCCTGGAACGATTGCCGCGCAGTGTAGAAAGTCTGTTCCCCGTGACGCAATACCGAGACCGTCTTCGGACCGGCCATGGGAATGGTCGAGACCACGCGGTTGGTGCGCGTGTCGATCGCGCTCAGCGTGTCTTCCAGCCGATTGGCCACCATTAACTTGCTGCCGTCCTTGCTCAACGCCAGCCCGCGCGGATTGTGCCCCACCGCAATGTGCGCCACAACGTAGTTGCTGCTCGCCGAAAGATCCTGCACGTAAGAGCCCGATTGCGGACGCGGATGCGTGCGCAGGAAGCCCATCAATCGCGGCACGTCCACCACGGTAACCATCTCCGAGCCGCCGCAGGTGACGTAGATGCGCGATTTGTCGGGCGCAATCGCCACGCCGAAGGGCATCGATGCGTAGCGCTCCAGCTCGTCCAACGGAATCTCGACCGGCTTGCCCACATCCGCGCCGAACAGCGTCAGCGAGTACGCAAAGGCGCCCCCGTGCTCCAGGTGCGCCAACGGCACAAGATTCTTCGGATGATACTCGGCGGCCACGCCCAGCCGTCCGTCTGTTGAAAACGCAACGTGAAACACGCCGGCCACCGCGTGCAGCGGCATGCGCTCTTGCACCACGGCCCGCGCCGTGTCGATCACCGTGATCTCCGACTCGGGCACATTGCGGTTGCCCCCTTCGGTTGGCTGTTTCGCCCCGTTGGGATAGACATGCGTTCCGTAAATCTTTGTCCCGTCGGGAGAGAGCGTAAGGTAACTCGCGCCACGTCCGCCCAGCAGCCGCTTCTCTTCCACTCCGGTTTGCGCGTCCAGCACCGCAATGTCGCTGCTAATGCGGTTGGCCACATACAGCCGCTTGCCGGCGCGATCCTCGACCACGCTCGAGGGCTCCGCGCCCACTGGCCACGTCGCCACAACCGCGAGGGAACCGGTGTCGATCACGCTCAGCGTGTCGTCCCAGGTGTTGGTCACATACAGCCGCGCACCGTCCGGCGAAAGCGAGAAACCGCGCGGCACCCGGCCCACGGGAATGTTCTTAATCACCGCGTAAGTAACCGCATCCAGCACCCGAATCTCTTCGCTCTGCTGGCAGAGCACATAGAGCCGCGCGCCGTCCGGCGAGAACAGCACTTCGAGCGGCGACGCGTAATCCAGCACATCGCTCGCGGTGTCCCGCGCGTCGGCTTGCGCCGGCCGCCCGGTCCACAGACCGATGCCCGCGAACGCCGCGGAGAGCAGCGCCAGCGCGGTCACTGCCGCGGTGCGCGCTCCAGCCCTCTTCTCGATTTGGCCGCGCCAGCTCACTTGGGCTCCTCCACGGTCAGTACGCGATCCGTCTCTTGCTTCTCCAGCGTCTGTTCCACGCCGCTAGGCCAATGCACCAGCAGCTTGTCGATGGCGGTCGCCGCGCCCAGACCGAAGTGCAGCCGTCCGTCGTTCTGCGAAAGATAGCCCGAGCCGGCCACGCGCTCCGCGGTGTGCCGCTGTCCTCCGGCAATCACTTCGACCTTGGCGCCGATGCCGTCGCGGTTGCTCTTGGTGCCCTTGAGCTTGACCTCGACCCAGTGCCCGGTGCCGGTTGAAACGTTGTGCACCAGCGTGCCCTTGGCGTTCAGGTTCACTACAAATGCATCCATCTTGCCGTCGTTGTCGTAGTCCCCGAAACACGCGCCGCGCGCCGTGGTGCGCACGCTCAGCACCGGCCCCGCGTCGCGCGACACATCGGCGAACTTGCCGCCGCCCTGCCCGCGAAACAGCGTATGCTCCTGCGGAATCAGATGAATCAGTCCACCGTGAAAGATGAGAATGTCGAGCAGCCCGTCGTTGTCGAAGTCGTAAATCCCCGTGCCCCAGCTCACATACTGCGCGTTGGTCTGCGAGACGCCGTTGGACGCGCCGATGTCGTCGAAGGTCAGCTTGCCGGCATTATGTAACAAGCGGTTGTAGTGGCCGTCGGTCACCCACAGATCCAGCACGCCCCGCCCTTCCAAGTCCGCAAACACCGGGCCCATCGACGACGTCGATTCCCCGTTCTGCCCGAAGGCCGTGCCCGAATCGTTGCCGATCTCTTCGAACGTTCCATCGTGCTTGTTGTGGAAGAGAAAGTTCTCCGTGCGATCGTTGGCGACGTAAATGTCGTCCCAGCCGTCGTTGTCGAAATCCGCCGCCGTCACCCCCATGGTGCGGCCTACAAAAGCGCCGATCCCCGACTTCTCCGTCACATCGGTAAACGTCCCGTTGCAATTGTTGTGGTACAGCTTGTTGGTCTCGCCCTCGTAGTCCAGCGGTCCCGGATAGTTATCCGCCGCATAGAACGCGCGATACTTCGGATCGAACTTCACATAGCGGCCCACGAAAAGATCGACGCAACCGTCCCGGTCGTAATCCAGCCACGTGGAACTGATGGCCCAACCGTCGACCTTGATGCCCGCCTTCTCCGTCACATCGGTGAACGTGCCGTTGCCGTTGTTGCGATAGAGAATCGTCTTGCCGTACGCGGTGACCAGCATATCTTGGAAGCCGTCGTTGTCGTAATCGGCCACGGTCACGGCGATCGAATACATATCGGGATTTACGCCCGCCTTGTCGGTCACGTCGGTGAAGGTGCCGTTGCCGTTGTTGCGGTAAAGATGGTTGTGCGGAGGAGTGGCCGGCTTCTCCTTCAACGGATAGGGATGCATCGAGTCGTCCAACGGACGCCCGTTGACCACATACAGCGATTCCAGGCCCGAGTTGTTGTAGTCGAACCACACGCAACCCGCTCCGGTGCCCTCCAGCAGCGATCCCAGCTTGGCCGACCCAAAGCTGTGCACAAAGTCGATGTGCGCCTTTTCGCTGGCGTCTTCGAATCGAATCGCCGGCTCTGCCTTCGCCGCGGCCTGCGGTGCGGCCTGCGCGGCGACCACCGGCGTCTGCGGCGTCTCCGGCTCGGCGCACGCGGGCGCGGCCCAGCCGGTCTGCGCGGCAGCCACTGAAACGGCGCTCAACAATAAAAGATTGCGGATCAACATTACTTGCCTCCCGGCGTTGCGTTCTTCGCAGCGCCAGCCGTAGCCGCGCCTGTCAGATCCACCGGCGTTGTGGTCTTCAGCAGCACGCCGGGCACGCGGTTTTCCGAGGCGCGCTCCGGGCCCGTGTGGCAGCCCACGCAGATGCGCTGCTCGCCGCGACGAATCCAGAACCAGCCGTGCTCTTGCCGCAGCACCGCGCCCTTCTCGTCGAGCAGCGAGAAGCGAATCGGCTTGTCGCCTGGCGCCTTCACAAAAAACGAACCATCCGCTTCAACCGGCGCGGTTCCGTTCACCACCGCATGGCCTGCGGCGTCCAGCGTCTCCAGCCGCACCGACTTGGGCGTGACCTTCAGGTCGCCGGCGCGCGACTGGCGCGCATCCAGCACCAGCATGTTGCCGTAGTTCCAATCGTGCAGCGCGGAAAGATGATGATTGGGCCGAGTGCGCGGCGCAACCAGAATCGGCTCCACCAGATCCTTGCCGTTCTCGGTCAGCAGCGTTTGCATCGCCGCCGCACCCGGTTTCCACAACTTCAGCGCGTAGTGCGCGCCCACCGCGGCCCGCGTGCTCACCAGCCATGCGCCCGACGCCGTCTCGGCGATCGCGCCGGCATACTCGCCGCGCGGCGCAACAATGTGCGCTTCAGCCGCCAGCGGCGATGTAAACCGCGCCAGCGACGCTCCGTGCGTGAACACCACGTCGCCCGACGCCAACTGCCGTCCGCCCCAGCGCGCTGTCCCGTGATCGCACCGGTACGACTCAACCCCGCTGCCATCCGAGTAAACCAGAAACATCTCCGGCGTCGCTCCCGAGCCCAGCGGAAAACCGGATGCAAACAGGATCCGCCCATCGTGCAGCACGTCTTCCGGAATCGCGCTTCCCGGTACATAACTCAGCGGAAACAGCGCCGACTCGGCCTTCTCGTCCAGCGGCGCAGACGCTTTGTCGGCATCCTTGCCCGCGGTTTCGAGCTGAAAGCCCTGCGCCGTGCGCTGCGCATAGACCAGCTTGCCGGCAGGCAAATAGAGCGGGCGAATCGCATCGGTCGCGCTCGAGAACACCTTGCGCACCGAGCGGTCCGCAAGCGTCATCTCGAAGATCTGCCAGGGATCGGAAGCGCCTTGCTTGCCGGCAAACAGCACGCGCTTTCCGTCGAAGGAAATGTTGGCGTCGGCAGAGGCCGCAAAGCCTGCCACCAGCGGCTCGGCCTTGCCCTCATGAACAAATAGCAACTGCGCGCCCTTGGGAAAGCGTTCCCCGCCGCGCAACGCCGCCAGCGGTTCGTAAGCGGGCGTCGCCGTAACGACGATATCCACGCCCGGCATCTCGGCGGCATCGGGCGAGAAACCGCACACCGGAATCAACAAGGCAAGCGACGCGGCAAGCGCCAGGGTCCTGGCGGATGATCTCATCCAACAGCCTCCATGGCTCGCGAACCGACAATCTCGCGCACCGGGAGTGCTTGCTTGCGCAGCGCCATCGAACGCAAATACAAATATGGATCCAGATCGGCCATCAAATCGTCGAATCCACCGAAATCCAGCGATTGCTCGCCGTCGCTCCACGCCTTTTCCGGGTTGGGATGCACCTCGATCAACAGCCCGTCGGAACCGGCGGCCACGGCGATCCGCGCCAGCGCGGGAACCAGGTCGCTGTGCCCCGCCGCGTGGCTCGGGTCGGCGATCACCGGCAGATGCGAAATCTGCTTGAGCAGCGCGATGGCCGCCACATCGAAGGTGTTGCGCAGCGTGGTATCGAACGTGCGAATGCCGCGCTCGCAGAGGATGACGTTGGGGTTGCCGTTGTCCAGAATCACCTGCGCCGAGCGCAGAAAATCTTCAATCGTGGCCACCATGCCGCGCTTCAGCAGCACCGGCCGTCCCGACTGCGCCGCGGCTTCCAGCAGCGCATAGTTTTCCATGTTGCGCGTTCCGATCTGCAGGATGTCGGCATACTCGGCGACCAGCGGAACATCTTCTTCCGACATGACTTCGGTAACGATCGCCAGGCCGCTCTCTTGGCGCGCGCGGGCCAGCATCCGCAGCCCTTCCAGGCCATGGCCTTGGAAAGAATAGGGCGAACTGCGGGGCTTGAATGCGCCGCCGCGCAGCACGCGCGCACCGGCGCGACGCACATGGTTGGCCGTCGCCATCAGTTGAAACTCCGTCTCAACCGAGCAGGGACCCGCCATGGCGATGAATTCGTCGCCGCCGATCTCCATATCCAGCACCGGGATAATGGTCTGCTGGCGTCCTGCGCTCTTCAGCACATCGGGAGTTTCGGCAAATCGATCGTTCCAATTTTCACGCACCGTTCGCGCTCCGTTCTGGGGAAGTTTCAGGCTAGCGGAACGGTGGTGGCTGCGCCTCAACCCAAAGATTGAGAGGTACGACCGGGCGTGATGGCCATCACATTTCACCCCACAATGCCCCGTGCCCCATCCTTGCGGCGTCTTTGTTCTTGCCGCAAGGGTGGGAAACCACAAACCCCCACCCGCCCCGAGTCAAAATCCGCGCCGCGAGGATTCTTTTTGCAGATAATTCGCCGCATTTGCCGCACAATGAACCCATGACAAGCCAAAGCCGTCCCGTCGAAGTTCCGCTTCCAGGCGTCGCAGCCGCAAAAATGCCTCCAAAACGCCCGTAACTCCTTTGGCTAGACGTATCTGCTGGTAACTCCTGCGGGATCAAGTACTTAACCCGCGCTCCCCGCGCTATCTCATTGAAACAACATCGCTTATTTTCAGAAAGCGGGGTGGGGGAGAGGCCATGGACAACCTATCCCCATCCCCGGCGCCGCCCGCCCCCCGGCCAGCAAAAAGCCGCAGAGAAATGACTCTCTGCGGCTCCTTGAATTCCCAGGGGTGCATCTCCCTGGCAAACCGTTCTCACTGCGGTTTGGATTGTCCCAGGGCGCTTTCCTGTTTGGCCAGCTTCACGCGGGCGCTGTCCAGTTTGTGTTGCACCTTGGCCACATCGCTGGGGTCCGCGTCGGCGGGAGCCGATTTGGCATACTGCTGCAACGACAGTTCCCACTGCGCCGCCGCCAGCCGGATCCGCCCGGTCTTCTCGTACAGATCGCCCAGATGCTCGTGGACCGTCGGATCGGTCTGGTCGCGCTCCACGGCCCGGCGCAGATTGTCTTCGGCCAGCTCGAACTGCCCGAGCTTGAAGTAAGCCCAGCCCAGCGAGTCAAGATAGGCGCCGTTCATCGGCTCCAGCTCGACAGCCTTGCGGATCATCTTCAGGGCCTCTTCCAGGTGCATGCCCTTGTCCGCCATCATGTAGCCCAGATAGTTGAGGATCATCGCGCTGGTCGGGTCCAGCTCCAACGCCTTGCGGAAGTACTGCTCGGCCTGCTCGAAGTGCTTTTGCCGCTCCGTCAGCTCGCCCCGCAGGAACAACAGGTAGGTGCGATCTTCCTTCTTGGTTGAAAGCGCCTCGGCCTTGGTGAAGGTATCGTCGGCGTCCTTCCAGCGGTGCATCCGCACATACATCTGCCCCAGCGCCAGCAGGATCGGACGATCCTCCGGGGAGTTGTTCAACAGCCCTTTGGCCAGCGTCAGACCTTCGTCCGTCTTGCCCTGGTCCAGCAGCTCGCCGGCCAGCATCAACTTCAGGTCGCGATCCTTGGGATTGGCCTCGACGGCCTTGCGGGAAACTTCCACCGCCTTGTCGAACTGCCGGGCGTCGCGGTAGGTGTCTACCTGCCCCTGGTAGCCGCGCAGTGCGCTCTCGCCGCCCATGTCGATCAGCTTCTGGTAGGTAGCGATGGCCTCCGGGGTCTTGTTCTGCTCGTGGTACACCGCGCCCAACCGCTCCAGAAAGATGCCGCGGTTGTTCTTCTCCTCGCTGGTATACGCGCCGTTGGCGTGGCTGGTCAGGTCCACCATCTTTTCGTAGGTCTGAGCGGCCTCGTCGTAGCGCCCCAGAACGTCCAGCAGCAGCCCTTCGTTGTAGCCGGCCTCCAGCGAGTCGGGCTCCTTCTTGCGCGCCTTGCGGATGGTGGCCAGCGCGTCCTCGTATTTCTGCTGGCGGCGCTGAATCTCCGCAATGTGCACCAGCGCGCCGGCATCCTCCGGGTCCACCTGCAACATCTGCTCGAACTGTTTGAGCGCCTCGTCGAGCTGATTGTCGTTCAGCAGGGCCTGGGCCAGCGCGCCCAGGGTATGCGCGTCCTCCGGCTCCATGTCGGCCGCGCGCTGATAGGCGGCAATGGCGTCCTTGGGCTGCTTCAACTGCTCGTAGGCCGCGCCCAGCGCAAACTCCATCTTGGGCGTGCGATCGGTCACCGGAACCGCCTCGATCACCTTGACCGCATGAGGAATGTCTCCGCTTTCGGCATAGAGACGGGCCAGGTTGAGCACCACTTCCTCTGAATCGGGCTCCAGCCCCTGCGCGATCTTGAACTGCTCCTCGGCCTTCTTGGAGTCGTGCTTGACGGTGTAAAGCTGGCCAAGAACCATGTGGTCCTCGACCACCTTGGGCTGCAAAGCCACCATCTTCTCGAACTCCGCGATCGCCTGGTCCAGAACGTTGCCGGCCGGCGAAGAAGACGAGACAGGGTTCTGCCCGTCGCCCAGTTGGCGCAGGTAAAGGCGGCCCAGCAGCTTGTGCGCGTCCAGGATATCGGGAGAGCCCTTCAGCAGCTCCCGGGCCGTGGCTTCGGCCTCGCGCATGCGGCCGGTGCGGAAGTAAAGCTCGGCCAGCCCGTTATGCAGCTCGGCCGAAGCGGGATCGGCGTTGAGCGCCTTCTTGTATTCCTCGGTCGCAAACCCCACATACTCCGGACGGCCCGACTCGATCGCCTCTTCTTCGTAGATATCGGCCAGCGCCAGGTGATAGTAGGCCTGGGCGCGATCCGCCGCCTGCGCGGCCGGTTCCCCTGTTGCCGCCTTGGCGGGCGTGGCCTGAGCCTGCTTGGCCGGTGCGCCCTGCACGGGCTTGGCTTGCGGCGCGTTGCCGCCGGCCGGGGTGTCCGGCCCATTCTCGGCGCGGACCGGCAAAACCGGCAGCAAAAGAAGGGAGGCGGCGGCAACCGACAGCCAAAGGGGCAGCAAATGAGTCTTCTGTTTCATCATCCTGGATTTCCATGCTTCCGAGCCAGGCGGCCGGAGACAACCCCGGCGTTCCAGGCCCCAAAAGCAGTGCAGGCAGCCGGTGGGGGCAACTCTGCCTACTGTACAGACGATTTTAACCGTGATTGGTCGCAACATCCCATCGGAATGCGCGATTTCAGCCAAATCGGCTTCCCAAAGTAAGCCGGCGATCCGCTCAGCTTGGCTTCACGCCCGGCAGCCAGCCCTTTTCCCGCAACGCGTTCATCTGCCGGTAGAGCACCTCGGCCTGACGTTCCAGCCGTTCCAGTTGCCGCTCCCCGGGATGCTCCTGCGGCGGAATCGCCGCCTGCAATTGCCACATGCCGGGCTCGGGCCAGGCAGAAGCCGAAGGCGCTGGACTCGTCCCCGTCTGTTCTTCCAGCCACCGGAGCCGCCGGTCCAGCAGTTCCAGCCGGCTCTGCACCTGCCCGGACTGCTTCCACTGCCAGTCGCCGTCCAGGCTGGCCAGCGTGGTCACGCTCTGCGCAAAGCGGCGCAGGTAGGTCACAAAGGCCGCCACAAACTGCGCGAAAGGAAGGCGGCGCGGCCAACTCTCGGCCAACAGCCGCTCCAGGGACTCCTCGGTATCGTTGTGCGCCAGACCGGCGGCGCGCCGGGCGTTGGCCAGCAGCCGCGTACCCCGCGAGCGATCCCGCCACGATGCGCCCAACTGCGCCAGGTAGCTGCGATCGGCGTCCAGGCTGGCGCGCAGAAACTCCGGCGCGCGATCCCGCTCATACGCCGGAAACAGAACCCGCATGGCCGCCAGCGAGATGACGGCCCCGGCGATGGTGTTCGCAATCCGCACCACGGCGAATTGCCAGTCGCCCGAATAGGGAATCCAGGCCAGCACAAACGTGGGCGTCAGGAAGAAAGCAAAGGCCGCATAGCTGACCGGCAGAATGGCCAGCGCCAGCAACGCCAGCGGAAACAGCACCGCCGCCGTAGCCAACGGCGCGTGCAGCACCGCGGCCAGCAGCGCCGCCAGCACCCCGCCGGCCACCGTGCCGCCGATGCGCTCCAGCCCGCGGCGCATGGTGCCGGAGACGTGCGGCTGCAAGACGATCAGCGAGGTCATCAGCAGCCAGTAGCCGTGGTCGATGTGCAGCAGCGAGATCAGCGCCACATCCAGCCCGCAGACCAGCGCCACCCGCGCCGCATGGCGCAGCAGCAGCGATTTGGGCGTGAAGTTGGCCGCCAGCCGGTCCAGTTCGAAGCCCTGCCGCAGTTCGCCCAGACGCGCGTAGACATAGCCAAAATGCCCCGTCGAGCCTGCCACCGGGCGCGTGGAATCCAACTCCGGCGCTTTCCCCAACCGCAGCAGCGTGGCGCTCTCGATGGCCGTCTCCAACTGTCCGGCGGCCTCAGTCATCTGCGCCAGCAGAAACCGCCCGCCGGCATCCGCCGGGTCCAGACAGCCTTCGAGATACTGCGGCAGGCGGTCCATCTCGCGGCGCTTGGCGCGGGCGTGGGCTACGGTCAAACCGCGCCGCCGCAGCAGCAGCGCCCCCACCCACTCCTCGGCCGATTTCAGATCGGCCAGCCCGGTCAGGCTGCGATCGAAGCACGCCGAAGCGCTGCCCGCGGCCTGCGCTTCGAAGTGCTCCGCCATGGCCACCGTGCGAGCGATCAGCAGATCTGCGTTTTCCAGCAGCACCACCAGGTGATGGCCCTGCGCGGTCTCCGCCTGGCGCTCGGCGCGAATGGCAGCCACGGCGGCCCAGCCCTGCTCGACAGCCCGGCGCACGCGGTACTGATGATGCTGCGCCAGCCTGTGCCACAGCTCCGCGTCCTGGTGCTCGCGCCCGGCCAGTTCGGCCACCGATCCCAGAAAGGACGCCAGTTCCTGGTAGCAGCCGCTCACCGCGGCCCGCGCCGGACGATAGGCGTCCAGCGGCCACAGGAAGAGCGAGAGCAGCGCCGCCCAGGCCCCGCCGGCCATCAGCAGCAGGCCCCGCATCGACGCCTCGTGCCAGGAGGAGGTCGGCGCGCCGATGCCGCAGATGTAGATCACCTGCACCAGCACTCCGGCCGAGCTGAAGGGCTGGCCCAGCACCGCCAGGTAGCTCCACAAAAAGCACCACAGCAGCGTAATCGGCAGCGCCCAACCGAGGCTTCCGCCCACCAGCGAACCCAGAAACAGCCCCGCCGCGCCGCCCAGCGAAAGGGTCACCAGGCTGCCCAGCCGCGAGCGGTACGGTCCGCCCTGGTCGGCAATGATGGCCTCGAAGCCGCCCAGCGCCGCCCAGCCCAGGTTGGCGATTCCCGCCACATCGCCCAGCACCAGCGGCGCGCACAGCGCCACGCCGGCGCGCAGCCCGCGGAACCAGTCCATCTGGCGGGCCAGGCCGAGGCTTCGCGCAAACAGGCCTTTCGTTGTTTCGAGCGGTTGCGGCATGAGTCAATTACATCATTCGGCGGTGGTTTCGTGGGCCCGGCACACCGAGACACGATTCGCCAGGTGCGGTCTTGACGTGGCGCGTCAATCTTGGCATATTGACGTATGGCCGCTTCGGGAGAGCCTGATACAACCAAGTACCGCGACAAGCGCACGGAGCGTTTTGCCGCAGGAGAGCGCGTCCGGGAATTCGAATCCTTCAAGGACCAAGCCGAACGGCGTCTGGATATTCTGGAAGCGGCGGTCAGCCGAAACGATCTGATGCTCCTCCCCAGCAACCGTTTTGAAGCGTTGGGCGGCGACAGGAAGGGACAGTTCAGCGTCCGCATCAACCAGCAGTGGCGGGTGTGTTTCGAGTGGCCGGACGAGGCTGTTCGGCCTTTCAATATCGAGATTTGCGACTACCATTCTTGAGGAGACGGCGATGGCGCGCGATCCAATCCATCCAGGCAGGTTTCTAGCCGACGAACTCGATGCCCTGGGCATGAGCGTTCCCCAAGTGGCCAAGGTATTGCACGTTCCGGCCAATCGGATCTATCAGTTGCTCAAGGGACAACGAGCCTTGACCGCCGATACGGCTTTGCGCCTGAGCCAGTGGCTAGGCACCTCGGCGGAGATGTGGCTCAATCTGCAAAAGCTCTACGAGTTGCGCCTCGCCGAGCACCAAGTCGGCAAGAAGATCAAGAGCACGATCGTCCGCCGGCAACCCGCGCAAGCTGCGTAAAGAGTTCTTGCCGACTTCCGAATACCGACGGAGTCCCTTCCCACCTCTGCCCCAATGCGCGAGGCAAAGCGGGGCGCCCGGCTGATCGGCTCAAAAACAAAATCGCGTTTCGATAGAGACCAACGGTGGAGATTCCGGCCTGGAGGATTCCAAAATGACCACAGTCCAAATCACATTGCCCGACCAACTGGCGCAGGATGCGGAACGAGCCGGGTTGCTTTCCTCGGAATCGCTGGAGGAGTTGCTCCGCGCAGAACTGCGGACACGATCCGCGTCGGAACTGCTGTCGGTGCTGGACAGCCTGGACCGCGTGCCCACGACCGAGGACTTCTCGCCGGAAGCCATGGCCGAAGAAGTCCGGGCGATGCGAGCGGAGCGGCGCGCACCGAGCCGCCCTGCTGGATCGCCGCAGTAGCGCCGGACGCGGCAAGGTTTACCAAGTCTGAGGCTTGGTAAACGTCCCAATCGCATCGGTCAAGGTGGGCGGGAATTGTGATGTTCTGAGGACGCCAGTGCGAATCTGCTTGATGAAATCCAGATGCGGCAGCAGTGCGCGGCTCGGGTTGGGGTGCGGGTTCAAGATGCCCACCCGCTTGTGAAGCTCCTGGCGCACGATCTTGATCGGCTCCAGAAGATCGGAATCGTTCGATATGACAACGGCGATGTCGAATCTTCCCAAGTGGGCATCGTGCAACAAATGCGTGGCTAGGTTCACGTCCGAACCCTTTTCTTCAGTCTTGATGACCTTCGCATACTTCTGCGGCTGTCCGGCCGGCACGACAAGCGGCATCGTCACCGCGTGGGTCAGGAAATGACCAAGATGAACAGATACATTCGGCAGGGTTGCCAGCGCTCGCAGATAGAGTTGCTGCCGCACGGGTTGGCCGGGATCACTGGGACGAGCAGAAACCAGGGCGGTGAAATACTTGATCTCTCCGATGGTGTTTCTTGGCAAAAGCAGTCGGCAAAGCGTTGCCGGATTCAACCATCGATAAGGCGTATTGCGGAGCGAGCCATAATAGAGATTGAAGCCGTCGATATAGACATTTGTGCTCAAATCGGCCTTCTATAAATGCAGAAGCCGCCCAAGAAAGGCGGCTTCGCGCCCGGCTGCCGAAGCACCCGGGGGGATAACTTCAAGTATGCTGCGCCTGCACCCCGAATTTGTCAAGCCAAAACTGCTTTGCCAAGGTAACATCCCTTTGATTCCGGGAGGATTGCACCAGCGGCATCTCTTCGAGGCTCAGTGCCGGAAGTGCCGTATCCCGGTAAACACCATGGCCATGCCCAGCTTGTCGGCGGCGGCAATCACCAGGTCGTCGCGCACCGAGCCGCCCGGCTGGATCACCGCCGTCGCTCCCGCCGCGGCCACCGCCTCCAAACCGTCGGGGAAGGGGAAGAACGCGTCCGAAGCGGCTACGCAATCGGCCAGCGGCAGCGCCGCCTTCTGTGCGCCAAAGCGGGCGGCGTCCACGCGGCTCATCTGGCCCGCGCCCACGCCCAGCGTCTGGCCGTCCCTGGCGTAGACAATGGCGTTCGACTTCACATGCTTGCAAACCCGCCAGGCGAAGAGCAGCGAGCGCAGCTCCTCGGGCGTCGGCTGGCGCTTGGTTGCGATCTTCAGTTCGCTTTCGGTAATGCGGCCCGTATCGGCATCCTGCAAGAGCAATCCGCCAGAGACGTGCTTGACCACCGGTCGCGCCGGCGCAGAATGCACCTCCACCAGGCGCAGATTCTTCTTGGCGGCGAAGCGCTCCCGTGCCTCGGCGCTGAAGCCGGGCGCGGCAATGGCCTCCACAAACAGCTTGGCAATCTCCTCGGCGGCTTCCGCATCCACCTCGCGGTTGATGCCAATCACCCCGCCATAGGCCGAGACCGGATCGCAGGCCAGCGCCTTCCGGTAGGCCTCGAGAATCGTCGCTCCCGTGGCCGCGCCGCAGGGGTTGGTGTGCTTGACGATAATCGCCGCCGGCTCGTCGAACTCCTGGGCCAGCTCCCAGCAGGCGTCCAGATCGACCAGGTTGTTGAAGCTCAATTCCTTGCCTTGGAGCTGATGCGCGCCGGCGATGCCCAGACCCGAGCCGTCACTATAGAGCGCGGCTCGCTGGTGCGGGTTCTCGCCGTAGCGCAGCGACTGCGCCAGCGGAAAGTTGACGCGCAGCGTGCTGGGAAAGGCCGTCGCATCCGGCTCGGCGGGGCTCAGGGGCGAGGGCGCTTCGGCAATCTTCTCCAGCGTGTTGGCGATGGCCGTATCGTAGGCCGCCGTGGTGGCGAAGGCCTGCTTGGCCAACCGCCAGCGCGTCTCGCGGCCCAGTGCCCCGCCGTTGGCCTTCAGTTCTTCGATCAGAGCCGGGTAGTCCGCGACGCGGGTCACAATGGCCACGTCTTCGAAGTTCTTGGCCGCCGAGCGCACCATCGACGGGCCGCCGATGTCGATGTTCTCGATCAGGTGGCCAAAGGCCACGCCGGCCTGCGCGGCAGTCTTTTCAAAGGCGTAGAGATTCACCACCACCATGTCGATGGGCTCGATGCCATGGGCGGCCACGGCGGCCTCGTGCTCGGCGTTGCCGCGAATGTACAGCAGCCCGCCGTGCACCTTGGGGTGCAGGGTCTTGACGCGCCCGTCCAGCATCTCCGGGAAGCCGGTCAGCTCGCTGATGTCCTTGACCGCCAGACCCGCCGCACGCAGCGCCGCGGCCGTTCCGCCGGTCGAAACCAGCTCCACGTCAAAGCCCGCCAAGGCCTGGGCAAACTCCACCAGGCCGGTCTTGTCCGTTACGCTCAGCAACGCCCGCCGAATCCGTTTCTCCGCGCTCACAGTTTCGCTCCTTTGAAGGTCCGCACTGCTCCCCTCAGCTCCAAAGCCGCCGGAAGAACGATGACCAAACTCCAGATTACATGGATTTCCCGGCCCGCTGCCGGGTCAAGCCTCAAACCGCATTGCGGGATGCGGCCTGTCATTTGCTGCCAGCCGCGCTCTGCCGGCGGCGGGCTTTTCAAAAATGCTTTAGAGTTATGTCATGGGTAGTTACGCCCCGAACCTTCCTCCCCACGAACATGGACTCGTTCGCGAGGGACTCATCCCCGAGCCGGAGGTGCTTCCTCCCGATCCCGGATTCGATCCGCAGCAGCAGGCGGTTCGCCGGCCCCGCCCTTCCTGGGCCGTGGCCCCCGCCACCTACTTGCTGGTGGGCATCAACTGTCTGGTTTTTGTGGTAATGGTGGCGCGCGGCGTCAGCATCCTCAGTCCCGCTTCCAACCAACTGCTGTACTTCGGCGCCAACAACGCCAGCGCCGTGCTGCAATACGGCGACTGGTGGCGCATCGTCACCGCCATGTTCGTCCACGTGGGCATCATTCACCTGGCCTGCAACATGTGGTGCCTGTGGAACCTGGGCCTGCTGGCTGAACCCCTTCTGGGCTCGGTCGGCTTGCTCTTTGCCTATGTCCTCAGCGGCGCGGCAGGCAACCTGCTCTCCACGTTGTACAACTGGTGGAGATACTCCGAACAGGCGGGCAGCGGCGGCATGGTCTACGGCCCGGTGGGCGCGGGCGCTTCCGGCGCGGTCTTCGGGCTGGCCGGAGTGCTGATTGTGCTGCTCAAATCGCCGCGGCTCCCGGTCCCCCTGGAAGAGTTGAAGAAGCTGCGCAAGTCGGTCATCTACTTTGCCGCCATCAACCTGATCATCGGCCTGGGCACCATGTTCCCCGGTTCGGTGGTGCATATCGACAATCAGGCGCATGTGGGCGGCTTCTGTTGCGGACTGCTCTTCGCGGCCCCGCTGGTGCCCCGGCTGGGCTCCCCGCGCCGGCTCTTCGAAGTCCGCCGCCGCGTGGCCGTGGGGATGATTGTGGCCGTTCTCGTGCTCTTCGGATTCTTCCTGGCCCAGTTGCCGGGATAGGGCATTTTTGCTTTTGCTATAAACTTCCGTGCCCCATCAATTCCGCGTTTTCCAGCGGAATGGGTGGGAGACCAACAAAATTCCGGTCTACACCATTTACGAAAACGCTCAAGGCTGCCGTCCGGCCGCCCTACTGCACGGTTCCCTTGGGCCGCAAGCGGCGCAGATCCAGCGCGCATTCGACGGCGTTCTGCGCCTGAAGCCGCAGATTGTCCGACGCCGCCCACAGCCACAGCCGGGATGTCTCGTTCGGATTGCGGCCATCCTTCTCCGGACGCAGCCGCACCAGCACATCGTTCTGCCCGGTCGCGGCCAGGTTCGAGGGCGAATCCGTATCCTCCAGCACCAGGTCCACATGGTCGCCGCCCAGCGCCTCTTCCAGAACGGAAATCTCCACCGGCCGCTCCAGCTCGATGGCGATCGAAAACGCGTGGCCGTGAAAGACCGGTGCGTGAATCGCCTGCAAGGCCAGGGCAGGCCAGCGCCCGGCGGAAAGCGCTTCGTAATGGCGGCGCACCCGCGCCTCGGCGGAGCCCAGGTTGGCCACGGCGCCTTCGCCCAGTCCGCTCAACAGGTTATAGGCCACCTGCGCATCGTAGAAGGCGCGCGGCATCCCTTGAAAGCTGAGCAGGCTCACCGTCTGCTGGTGCAGCTCGTCCATGGCGGCGCGGCCAAATTCGCTGGCCGGCTCCAGCAGCGTGGCGGCGGCAAAGCGCACCGGCGCGGCCAGGGAAAGCCGTTGCAGCAGAAGCGCCAGCGCCAACGCCGCAGGGTGGGCCGGAACCACCGCGGGAGTGAACAGATCCACGACGGCCGCCTCGTAGCCCAGCCAGGGAGCGCGCACCAGCACGCCGGTCTCCTGATCCAGCGCGCCGGAAAGATCCAGCACCGTGGAGCCAGCCCGCAATGCCTCGCGCCAATGCTTGCGGGTCAGGTCCTCGCTGCCGCAGAAGAACGTGAAGTCCGCCCGGTCGAAGGAATCCGCATCGATGGCCTGGACGAAGGTCACCTCGTCGCCCACCTGGTCCAACTGCCCCTGCACCGATTCCTCGTCCAGCAGGACAAAACGGGCCGCCGCCAGGGGCGACTCCGACAAGGCTTCTTTCAGCTCCCGGCCCAACAGGCTGGAAGCTCCGGCAATCGCAATCTTGTACACGGACATCCTTCTCTTGGTTGGGAAATCAGGGCTGGTTCGGCGTGCCCGGCTCGGCGGGAGCAGTCTCGGCTTCGATCGCCGCGGCAACCGGCCGCCAGCGCCGCCGCCGCGACCACCCGTACGCCGCCCGCGCCCAGATGCCGGAGAACATATACGTCAGCGCCCACAGGAACAGCGCCACCTGCGAGAACCGCCCGATGATGTAGACGAACGGGGCGATGATAAACAGCAACTGGAAGGGATGGCTGCGGGAGAAGTTGATCTCCTTGGCCGACCAGAAGCGCCAGGTGCTCACCATCAGGAAGCCGGTCATGCCCACCAGCACAATCCACAGAACGGCCACCCACCAGGACAAGACCGGGTACCCGTAGCAGAGATGCACCGTGGCCGCCAGCAGACCCGCCGCCGCCGGAATCGGCATCCCCACAAAGTACTTGCGATCGGGCCGCCCCGGATTGCGCGGCACCGGGTCGTGGCTGATGTTGAAGCGCGCCAGCCGCGAGACGCCGCCGATGAGAAACAGGAAGCAGATGAACGCCCCGGCATGTTGCAGATCCATGCGCAACTGCGGGGTGATGGATTCGGGCAGGAAATGGAATCCCCAGATCAGCGCCAGCAGGCTGGGCGCCACGCCGAAGGTGATGGCGTCGGCCAGCGAATCCAGCTCCTTGCCGAACTCGCTGCACGTGTTGGTCATGCGCGCGATGCGTCCGTCCAGCGAGTCCAGCGGAATGGCGATGATGATGGCCAGGGCCGCCCAGTCCAGATGGGTTTGCACGCTGCCCATCCCGGCGACCGCCTTGATGGTCTCGGTGATCGAAAAGAATCCTGCCGCGATGTTGCCGCAGGTAAACAGCGAGGGCAGCAGAAACATGCCGCGCCGCAGCCGCGCCTGGTTCCGGGCTTTAATCTGGGCGGGATCGAGCTTGGAATTTCCGTTCACTGAGCTTCTCCCTGAGGCATGGCCGCCAGCACGCTGGCGCCGCCCTTGACGCGATCCCGAACCTTCACCCGCAGTTCGGCCTCGGCGGGCAGCAGCACATCCACCCTGGAGCCAAACTTGATCAGGCCCACTCTCTGGCCGCGCTCCACCGTATCGCCCTCTTTAAGATTGAAGACGATGCGCCGCGCCAGCAGCCCGGCAATCTGCTTGAAGGTGACTTCGATCCCCTCCCCGCTGACCGTGGCGATGTTCTGCTCGTTGCGGTCCGCCGAGGCCGGATTCATGGCGTTCAGATACTGCCCCTTCTGGTAGCGCACACTGCTGAGCACGCCGCCGATCGGCGCGCGGTTCACGTGCACATTGAAGACGCTGAGAAAGATGCTGATCCGCTGCCGCGGACCCGCAGGGGTATCGATGGTGACCGTTTCCGTCACCAGCCCGTCGCCGGGCGACACAATCAGCCCCGGTCCAGTCGGAATCGTGCGCCGGGGGTCGCGGAAAAACCAGAGAAAAAACGCCGCCAACAGCACGGGCGCAATGCTCAACCACCAGCAGCCGGTCAGCAGCCCGAGAGCCACCGCAACCGCCAGAAAGACAAAACCGTAGTAGTAACCGTCGCGAACCATGATCCCAACGATTATACGGTGATTCCGCTCTTCTGCCGACTACCGTCCGCATTCTTCAAGGCGCACACGTCCAGCGGGGGAGCTCCATGCGGCCGATGCTCCGCGCTCTGCCTGCGTGAACCGAACTGCTTCTTCCGCCCTAAGCGATGGCCGGGGCCCGGCGCTCCAGGGCGAAGATCAGATCCTTGGCGTGCAGCTTCAGTTTCTTCAGCTTCACTTCCTCGAGCTGTTCGTCTTCCGAGAGATAGGGTTTCTGAATCAATTCTTCCAACCGCTGAGCGTAGCGACGATGTTCGGCCTGCAGGCGATGTAGTTCTTCGCTCAGCGTGGGATCCTGTATTTCATCCATCAAGCACCTCCGTATTATCAGAACATTTACATATATCGCCCTCCGCGCGCAATCGGCAAGGCTGAAAATAATCTAAAGTCATCTGAATCTGTGGAATTCCCGGCGTGAACATTGGACCGTAACGGCCATCACTCCCGTTTCGCGATCTTCCCCGCCCCAAGCCCGGCCGGCACGGCTACTGGATCGCCAAGTTCATGAGGACCGCATCCTCCACCGGATCGGCGTAGTAGCGCCGGCGGCGGCCGGACTCCTTGAATCCCAGCGAGCCATAGAGCCCGAGCGCCGGGCGATTGGAGGCCCGCACCTCCAAAATGACCTCGGTCATTCGCGCCCGCCCAAATTCCTCGGCCAGCGCGGCGAAGAGCTGCCGGGCCAGCCCGCGCCGCTGGCTCTCCGCGGCCACCCCGATCATCTCCAGCTCGACCTGCGGCGGCAGCAGGACGGCCACCGCAAAGCCCACCACCGCCCCCGCCTCCTCGGCCACCCGCGCCACCCGGCGCGGCAAGCTGAGCGGGTCCAGCGCCGCGCGATAGGCGGCCAGCGGCCAATGAGGTGCATTCTTCAGGCTCTGCGCGATCTCCATCACCCGCGCCAGATCCTCCGCGGCCATGGGTCGAATGCGCAACTCCGGACCGCTCATGCGCCCGGCCCGCCGAAGATCTCCGCGTCGGAGCGGCGCAGGTAGTGCCCGTCCAGCAGTGCAAGATCGGCAAACTCTCCCGCCACGATCCGCGCCGCGCCCAGCGCCAGAGCATCGGCGGCGGTGGGCGCGGCCAGGCGCACCAGCTCCGCCTCCGGCCAGGCCTCTTCAAGCAACGCGGCGGCGGCATCGTCGCAGACGGCAACGCGCGGCGGCGCGGGCAACAGTTCGGCCAGCTCGGCTGCCCCGGCCAACATCTCTCTTGACGCCAAGCCCGCCCCGCCCAGGCGCAAAAACACCTCCTGACGGTGCGCATCCAGAGCCGCGATGGGCAAAACCGCCTTGTGGGCCAGCACTTCGAGCCGCGAAACGGCTGCCACCGGAATCTGCGCCGCCTCGGCCAGCCCCTTCACCGCCGCCAGCCCAACCCGCACTCCGGTAAAGCTGCCCGGCCCGCTCACCGCCACAATGCCTGCCAGGTCGCGCAGCTTGAATCCGGCCTTTGCCAGCAGTTCGCCCACGGCGGCCACCAGCGTGGTCGAATAGGTGCGCCCTTCCAGCTCGATCTGGCCTGGAATCCCAGCGGCGTCCCCGCCGATCCGCCCCAGGGCTACCGTGCCGGTCGGCCCGCAAGTGTCGATGCCCAGCAACAACCCGCCGGGCAGCGCGTGCAACTCCGCATTGGAAGAACCCACGTTCATGACCCTCCCAGCATGACACAACCGCAACCGGGGCAGCCAGCCCCGCGCCGTTCGACCGGGACCTCAACCGCCAAGAGGCGCGGGCAGAATTGCCTCGTCCAGCCCGAGCGCACAAGCCCGCCCCTTCGCGTGCAGGGTGTTGATTTTTTGGGGACGTAGGAGTGAACAGCCGAGTCAACCCTTCCGATAAGCACCCTTACGAACCGTCTCGCCCGCGCAGGTGAATCGCAACGGCAGACGGTTAACAGCGGTCGCGGGTTCTCCCCGCGGACGAGTTCTTTGCGCCGATCGGGCACATCGACGAGCCATTCCGGCCGTTCAGAATGACTCCTCCGTGCCCGGGCCTTGCGGTCAAGCGAAGACCCGAAAGCGCAATTGATTCCATCCTTCGAGGGCGTCCCCGTTCCTTGGAGTCTTTGCAGCAACTGAAAGACGGCGGGTCGGCCAACCGTCTGGGCGATACCGGTTTTACTGACATCTCGGAGGAAACATGGCGGAGGATTTCGATGTTGCGTACGCGCAGGAACTGAGCGATCTGGTTCTCAGCGATTTGGGTTACGGCTGTTCTTTCATGGGCGCGGATGGGATCATCATCGCCTCCAGCGCCCGCGAGCGCATCGGCATCGTCCATCAGGCCTCCGCCAGAATCATGCGGCGCGAAATGGATCAGGTCGCGGTCAACAAAGAGGAGGCCGACGCCTCCGGCGGAAAGATGCGGGAAGGCGTCACCATTGGCATCGATTTCGACGGCGCGCGCGTGGCCGCTGTGGGCATCGCCGGCGCACTGGACCGCGTAGTGCCCCTGGCCAAGGTGTTGAGCCTCTTCGTCCGCTCCATGATGCGGCGCGATCGGGACGACAAGGCGCACATCGCCGAAGCCGCCGCGCAAAAGGCCAAGGCGGCAAGAATCTCCGCATTGGTGGACAAAGCCACGACCATCGTTTCCGCCACCGCCGACGCTTCGAAGAAGACCGACGTTTCCGTGGAAATGCTCACCGTGGCCACCAAGCGCATCGGCCAGATGGCGGGATTCATCAAACAGATCGCCAGCCAGACCAACATGCTGTCGCTCAACGCCACCATCGAGGCAGCCCGGGCCGGCGATGCCGGAAAAGGCTTCGCGGTGGTCGCCAACGAAGTGAAGAATCTGGCCACACAGACCGCCAAGGCCACCGCCGACATCACCGGCCAAATCGACGAGGTGCAGAGCGCCACGGCCGATGTGCGCCGCTCCACTTCCGCCATTGCCGTGAATGTGACGGAAGTCAACACCATCATCGCTTCGGTCGCCGAGACCATGGCGAATGACGCCCGCGGCTACTGAGTTGAAATTCCGTCCCGCTTGCGGTGGATGAGGGCAGTTTCGGCGGAGAGTCGCGCCCGCGCGTTCCGCGGCGATACGATAAGCTGAAGCCAACGCACGATAGCTTGTAAGTCCGGCGGCAACACCCTGACGCGGAGGTCGAATCCGGCCTCCGCTCCGCCGGGCCCAAGCCGTAAAGTCCCCTCTGAAATTGCCCTGGCGAAATCGGGAAGGAGCCACTCTGGCCGCCGCCGCGACTCTCTCGTTTCACGACACTTGGCGGCCCCGCGCCAATCCCTGGGTCATCGCCATCACGGTCACCCTGGCCACCTTCATGGAGGCCCTGGACAGCTCCATCGCCAACGTGGCCATGGGGCATATCGGCGGCTCGCTCTCCGCCAGCCGCGACGAAGCCACCTGGGTGCTGACCAGTTATCTGGTCGCCAACGCGGTGGTGTTGCCCATCAGCGGCTGGATCGCCAATCGCATGGGCCGCAAGCGCTTCTACATGTCCTGCGTCTTCCTCTTCACCATGGCTTCCCTGCTCTGCGGACTCGCTCCCTCGCTGGGCGTGCTGGTCTTCTTTCGCGTGCTGCAAGGCGCGGCCGGCGGCGGCCTTCAGCCCTCCGAGCAGTCCATCCTGGCCGACACCTTCCCTCCGGAAAAGCGCAGCATGGCCTTCGCCGTCTATGGCATGGCGGTCGTCCTTGCGCCGGTCCTCGGCCCCACCGTGGGCGGTTGGATCGTGGACAACTACAGTTGGCGCTGGATCTTCTTCATCAACATTCCCATCGGCATTCTTTCGCTCTTCCTGACCAAACGCCTGGTCGAGGACCCGCCCTACGTGGACGCCATCCGCAAGCGCCGCGAGGGCGTGGACTATTGGGGCCTCGGTCTGCTGGTGGTCTCCATCGGCGCGCTGCAAATCCTGCTCGACAAGGGCCAGGAAGACGACTGGTTCAGCTCGCGCTTCATCGTCTCCTGCACGGCGATCGCTCTGGTGGGCCTGGCGATCTTCATCGTCCGCCAGCTCCACGTGAAGCATCCCATCCTCGATCTGCGCCTGTTTGCCCAGCGCAATGTGGGCACTACCATGTTTGTCATGTTCATGGTGGGCGTCTCGCTCTACTCCTCGACCGTGCTGATTCCGCAATTTCTTCAGGAGATCATGGGCTACTCCGCCGAGCAGGCGGGCATGGCCGTCTCCAGCGGAGGCATCGCACTCATGCTGCTCTTTCCCGTGGCCGGCGCGCTGGCCCCCCGCTTCGATCCCCGCTGGCTGGTGGCCATGGGCTTTATCATCACCACCTACGGCCTGTGGCGCATGACCGGGCTCAACCTCAACGTGAGTTTCGGCATGGCGGTCAGTTGGCGGGTGGTCATCGCGCTGGGACTGCCCTTCCTGTTCATCCCCATCAATACGCTCTGCTATGTGGGCATTCCCCAGGAGAAGTACAACGAGGTCAGCGGCATGTCCGCGTTGATGCGCAATCTGGGCGGCAGCGTGGGCATCAGCTTTGTCACCACGCTGCTCTCCCGCACCAGCCAGCAACACCTGGCCATGCTGGGCGCCAACACCGTCAACGGCAACGGTCCCTTCGAGACCTACCGCGCGGGAATGGCCGCCGCCTGGATGCAGCGCGCCGGCGGCGCACGGGCCGACGGACTGCAACACGCCGGGGCGCAGATCTACGGCATGGCGCAGATCCAGGCTCGCCTCCTGGCCTATGTGGATTCCATCTGGGTGATGGTGGCGCTGACGGCGATTCTGATCCCGCTGCCCTTCCTCATGCGCCGGCCGAAAAAGAACGCGCCGGTGGCCGTGAGCCACTGAGGGCTGCGCTGCTCTTCTCGGTTACACACGCTGCGAAAAGACTCCAGAGTCCAAGCGATTTGTAACAGGGCACGACTTCAGTCGTGCCGCAAGCTGCTGATAATAAACGACGGGCTTTAGCCCCTGCGAAAGCCCGTTCGGGATATTCGACCGTGTTTCGGGGTTTTCCGCAACCTGTATGGCAGCTTTCAGCGAGTCAGTGCGCAGCAACGAGAGGAAGTATCTCAGCGCGTAAAAACTCAATTCTTCCACGGAGTTGCTCAGCATTCTCACGGGTCGCTGGTGAGCTGACAGGAATCAGCTCTTCAACGCTTTCGTCGTTCTCCACCGCCTCGACCCATTCCTTCATCTCGAGACAATAGGCGTCCAAGGCGTCAGCCGCTGTCGGGTTATCCTCAACGACGATATAAGCAGGCGGCAGGTCTCCAACGATTACCCATAACCAGTTGTCAACATCTTCGAATCGCGGAGTGATTTGGATCAGAAAGATGGCGACAACTCCGCCGATTCCGTACGCGAAATATTGGTGATCTACGCGCTCACACCATTCCTTAGCACGCATGAATTCATGGGCTTCTGTTGCCATTTCCAGGAGAAGACAAGTGTCGACGGCGGAGTCCCCAACGATCCAATCGATGGAGACCATTCCGTCGGTTTGGATTGGAGAACTATCCATTTTCGATGAGTTTCTCTTTTCGATCATGAAGGCCGGTCATCCATTTCTCAGACCCATAAACGCCTGCCAGCATCGCTGGGACATAATGTGCGACATCAAGAGAAGGCCAAAGCACTCCCGTACCACCGTCGAGAATTTCAATGCACTCCAGGGCCTTTCCTTCAGCGTTGGAAAGGCCTTGAATCAGCAACCGCGGAACAACATAAAATGCACCGTCATCAAATACCAGGCGCAAACTGTCCGTCTTCTGCGAATAGGTGGCCCTGACAACCTTTCGGTCGTACTTCTCGTACATCCGCGCGCATTCGATCGCCGCATCGATCTCCGCGTCGGTTGTCACCATTCTCGCTGGCTTCGACATGACTCCCTCCTACACCGCCGCCAACACATGCCGAGGCCCCATCCTTGGTCTTTTTCTGGGCCAAGGATGGGGAAACCACGAACCTCCTGCGAGCGATCGGCGAGCGACTGGCCGCACCGCAGGTGCCAGGTGCCTAGACCGCCGCCAGCGCCTGCTCCAGATCCGCGATCAGGTCTTCCTTGTCCTCGATGCCGATCGAAAGCCGAATCCGCCCCTGGTTGATGCCCATCGAGACGCGCTGCTCCTCGGTGACCGAGGCGTGCGTGGTCGTGGCCGAGTGCGAGGCCAGCGACTCGACCCCGCCCAGCGACTCCGCGCTGATAAAGAGCTTGATGGCCGCCAGGAACCGCGCCGCCGCGTCGCGATCCGCGACCTCGAAGCTCAGCATCGAACCGAAGCCCTTCTGCTGTTTCACCGCCAGATCGTACTGCGGATGGCTCTTCAGCCCCGGATAGGCCAGCTTGCTGACCTTGGGATGCGTCGCGAGATACTCGGCGACGGCGCGCCCGTTCTCCTCGTGCTGCTTCACCCGCAGGGGCAGCGTCTTGATGCCGCGCAGCACCAGGAAGCACTCGAAGGGCGACATCACCCCGCCGGCCGCCTTCTGCACCAGCCCAAAGCGCTCCTTGTGCTCCGCCGTGGAGCCGATCAGCGCTCCGCCCAGCCCATCCGAGTGGCCATTCAGGTATTTCGTCGTCGAGTGCATCGCAATGTCCGCGCCCAGAGCCAGCGGACTCTGCAACGCAGGCGACATGAAGGTGTTGTCCACGCTCACTTCCGCGCCGTGCGCATGGGCGATCGCGCACACCCCGGCAATATCGGTCAGCACCATCAGCGGGTTGCTGGGCGTTTCGATATGCACCAATTTCGTATTCGGCCGGATAGCTGCTTCCACGGCCTTCAGATCGCTCGTGTCCACGTACTCGATCTCGATGCCGTAGCCCGACACGATGCGGTCCAGCAGGCGCACCGTCCCGGCATACACGTCCTTGGAGCAGATCAGGTGTTCGCCCGCCTTCAGCATGGCAAACAGAGCGGAAATCGCCGCCATGCCGGTGGTGAAGGCATGGGCGCTGTGCCCGCCTTCGAGAGCCGCCAGCGCCTCTTCCAGACGGTCGCGCGTGGGGTTGCCGGCGCGCGAGTAGTCCCAGCCGCGGTCGGTGCCGATGCCGGTCAGCTCAAAGGTCGAGGAAAGGTAAACCGGTACATTCACGGCGCCGGTCTGCGGGTCCGGGTACTGCCCGGCATGAACGGCAAGGGTCGAGTACTTGCAGGGGGAAGTGGTCATCGTTCGCGCTTGATCTCCTGGCATCTAGCTTATCGCGGCCGAGCGCCCCCTGTCCGCCGCCGCACAAGCCCGTCCCACCCGCCGGCAAGATGCATTCTTGTTTTCGCCACAGACTCCCGTGCCCCATCCATTCCGCGCTTTCCAGCGGAATGGGTGGGAGACCGATAAACTTCCGGTCTACACAGGTTGTCAAACCGCTCTACCGGACCGGCTTGGGCGATGCCGCAGGCTGGCTGGCGCTCACCGCCGACCAGGCGCCCACAACAGGATCGATCGTCCACTGGCTTTCCCAGCTCATGCTGGCCGAGGTCCCCGAGATGGTCAGCGGAAGCCAGATGTAGGTCGAGGTCGCCAGGTTGGCTGGAACCCAACGGTCGCCCATATACATGTAGGTCGTTCCGGCCGTGCCGGCGACGGGCAGCACATACGCCGTTTGCGAGTTGAACGTGTTCGTGCCGGCGGGCGCGAAATCGGCCAGCGCCGTCCACGGGCCGGCCAGCGCGGGCGCCGTGGCGTACTGGTTGTCGTTGGTGTTCCAGCCGGTCAGCTTGGAGCAGAAGATGAAGTACGCCGCGCCCACTTTAACCACGGCCGGCGCTTCCATGTCGGGAAGCACGGCAACCGCCTTGGTCACGCTGAGGTAGTCGGCGGAGAGCGCGTCGATGCGCAAGCCGTTGACGCGGTCCTCGCTCAGCAGATACGCCGAGCCGTCCGCGTCTTGAAATAGGCCGAGGTCGCGGCTTTGAAAGCCCAGCGGCTGAAAACTCCCCTTGTACGTGTAGTTGCCGCACACCGTGGGGCTGGTCGCCACGCCCACTTTGGCTTCCTTGTAGGTCGGATCGTCGATGTGCATGTACATGACGTAAGTCTGCGTGGAACTGTTGTAGATAATCTTGGGCCGCTCCACCACGCGGTTCGGGCCGAGATCGCCGCTGGCCTGCACGGTGAGCGTGTTGTTCACGAAGGTCCAGGTCGTCAGGTCCGTCGAGCTATAGCAGGAATTGGCATAGAAGGAAGCGCCGTTGGTCTTGTTTTCGCCGATCCAGTAATAGGTGTTCCCGACCTTGATCATGCCGCCGCCGTGGGCCTGAATCGAACTGCCGTCGGTCGCCAGCCAGATCGTCCCGGAAAGGATCGGCGAAGCCGCCGGCGTGGTTGGCAATCCACTGCTGCCGGCGCCTGCCGCGCCACAGGCGATGAAGGGGAGAAGAATACAGGAACTTGCGAATCGGAACAGAAACAAGGTCTTCATGGGGTAATCATCCTCGCGCTTTTCAAAACGAAATTTCTAACGACCGATTCTCTCAAGTTCCAGCGCCGCAGGCCGGCCGGACATGGCCCCCCGCAGTTCAACTTCAGAACCAACAACCCTGGAAAGAAACAACCCTCCGTCTGCCGGTCGCTCTACTTCTTGCAGGTAAAGTTCTTCCCGTCCTCGGGATCGCCGGAGCCGTTATACGATGCGTATTCCGGGTACGGGCACAGCGGGCGGGTCCGCTTGGGAAAGGCCTGTCCTCGGGCCATCATCGACAGCGGCGCCTGTCCCTTCTCGACCCAATTCTCCAGGGCCTGGAGCGCGTCGAACTGGTCGGTGGACGGGCCGCCGCCGCAGTGCGTCATGCCCGGAACCAGAAACAGCCGCGCCGTCTCGCGCGCCTTTTCCGGGCCGCCGTTATCGCGCTCGAAGCGCCGATAGTAGTCGAGAATGTCGTCGGCGGAAAAGACCGGATCGCTCAGCCCCTCGTAGAGAATCAACTTCCCGCCGCGGCCCGCGAAGGTGCTCAGGTCCGTATCGATCGCGTCGTTGATTCTCGCCGTCGCGTCCACCTGTTCAGCGGCCTTGTCGAAGTCCAGATTCATCGGCGTCAGCCCCTGCACAGAGGGATGCACAAAATAGTCGGTCAGGGAACCCGCGCCCAGAGTGGCGTTCAGCGCATTCGCCTTGGCCGTCTCCGAGGTTCCCAGCTTCCACATCCTCCAGCCCATGTCGCCAATGCCCGCGTCGTAGGGCCAACTGGAATAAAGCGCATTGCCGTGCGAATCGTGCGCCCCGCCAAACGATTTGTGCAGCGCCGCCACTTGCTCGCGGCTCAGGCATCGGTCCGTCTTCGCACCCTTGCATTCCAGTTCCGCGGGATCGAATTTGCAGGCGGAAAAGTTGTCGATCTCGCCGTCCTTGAGCCCGTCCAGCGCATCGCAGCGGGCCAGCACCGCCTCCGCCACCAGCTTCAGGTCGGCGTCGGAAAATGCCTTGCTCAGGATGGGATTCCCCTCCGCATCCTTGGGCGCAATCGCGCTATACGTCTGCGTATCCCAGGCTTCTCCCACCGCGGCATGGGTAAGCCGGAATCCGGGATTGCCGGCAATGGCGCCGTCGAACTCCAGCGGAGTACGCTGGACGGCCATCATTGCCTCCCGCCCGCCGTTCGAGCAACCCGCGAAGTAGGAGTGAGCCGGCGGCTTGCCATAGAAAAGAGCCACCAGTTGCTTGGCCACGCGGGCCACCTCGGCGGTCGAATTAAAGGCGTAATCGAGGCGCGCCTGCTGCTCGTGTCCGAACGATGCGTCCATCCCCTCGTGGCCGCCATCGTTGCTCACCACCGCATAGCCGCGTTGCAGGGCCGGATCGCCCCCGCGCCCCACCATGCCCGCCGCCGTCGCCAGAAAGCCGTCTGTGCCTCCGCCGCCCTGAAACAGAAACTTGCCGTTCCACTGCACCGGCAGCCGCAGTTCGAAATGCATGCCGTAACGCTTGCCGTCCGCCCCGATGCGATCGTGAATCCTGCCGCGTACCGTGCACGACTCCGGCAGTTGCATCGCAGGCCCCTGGAAGCCCGCTCCCGTGACGCCCGCGGCAACCATCTCCGCGCTCTCGATTGCGGTTGCGGGGATGACCGCGCCCTTTAACC
>Ga0316217_10001571_pt1 | contig 29368 bp, 23 predicted proteins | sample 1anoAmetaG_FD_203633 | JGI IMG/M metagenome (GOLD analysis project Ga0316217, IMG submission 203633) | Freshwater microbial communities from Trout Bog Lake, Wisconsin, USA - 1anoA | ecosystem: Environmental > Aquatic > Freshwater > Lake > Hypolimnion/Profundal zone | place: USA: Wisconsin... | reverse complement strand
GCATAACCGATAGTGTAATTGGCGCTGGCCGCCCCACTGGCGCTGATCGTGTAGCTGCCCACCGGGCTGGCGGCGGTCGCGCTTGTGGCCAACGCCGGTTGCGTGGTCAGGTTCGCCGACGTGTCCCCGTTGACAAAGCCGGCGTAGCTCGCGGTCAGCATCGGCAGCGCCGCCCCATACACTTTGGTCGTGTTGGCGGCCGTGATCGTCAGCGTGGCCGCCGTCACGCTCAGCGTGCCGCTGGCATAGCCGATAGTGTAATTGCCACTGGCCGCCCCGCTGGCGCTGACCGTGTAGCTGCCCACCGGGCTGGCGGCCGTCGCGCTCGTGGCCAACGCCGGCTGCGTGGTCAGGTTCGCCGACGTGTCCCCGTTGACAAAGCCGGCGTAGCTCGCGGTCAAGGCCGGCAGCGCCGCCCCATACACCTTGGTCGCATTGGCGGCCGTGATCGTCAGCGTCGCTTTGCTCACGGTCAACGCGCCGCTGGCATAACCGATAGTGTAATTGGCGCTGGCCGCCCCACTGGCGCTGATCGTGTAGCTGCCCACCGGGCTGGCGGCGGTCGCGCTCGTGGCCAACGCCGGTTGCGCGGTCAGGTTCGCCGACGTGTCCCCGTTGACAAAGCCGGCGTAGCTCGCGGTCAAGGCCGGCAGCGCCGCCCCATACACCTTGGTCGCATTGGCGGCCGTGATCGTCAGCGTAGCCGGGTTCACCGTCAAGGCGACGTTAGCCGTCACGGCCACATAGTTGGTCGTATCGGTTGGGTGAAAAGTAACGGAGAGGACCTGGCTGCCCGCGTTGAGCACCGTGCCGGCGGGGGGATTGTAGGTGTAAGTGCCGGGAACCGAGGCGCTGGCGTTCAATTGTCCCGCGCCCAGGGCCGTTCCATAGACGATACTCGACGGAGACGGCCAGGTGATCGCTGGAGCTTGGGGACCGGTGAACAATAGTCCCCAACTTACCAGCATGTTGGTGCCGCCATAGGCCATATCGGCTAAGAACAGCGTCCAGTCCCCACTCGGGCTGGAGTTAGTGAAAGCGCTGAGGTGGGTCGTGCGGGCCGAGGTGTCGAGAACCAGATCGGGGTCCAGGTTTCGTCCATCGGGCTGCCAGGGGCCGGTCACGGGCGCGCCCGCCGGCGGATTGGTGACGCTGTGGTAAATATGAAGGTCCCCTTGGGTCGCGGCATCATCCAGCAGCACGTCGAGTCCGGAATCGGCATAGCCCATCGGGGAGGAAGTGGTTTTACCCTCCCGGTTCAGGAGGATGCAGAAATTGGTCACACCGCCTCCGACGTGGCGCAGATACCCATAGAGGTCGCCGTTAAACTCGCCCGCGACCTTCAGCCGCACTCGCAACGAGGTCAAATTCGTCACCGCCGAGTTCACGGTCTGGACGTTGATCAACCCGGACGGATCCCCATCCGGCACGGACAGGTTCAGGTTGCTGAAGGAGTTGGTTTCCGTAATCTGCGCGCCAAGACGCAAACCGGTAGCGACCAGCAGCAGGACCAGAAGGGCAGGTGATTTTCCCATGAGCTTTTCCCGGGTTTGGAAGGATAGAGACTGGAGATGAACTAAGGCCATACGGATCGATAATGACGTTGAGGCGAGCCGCCTGGATCAGTGAAGCCGAACCAGCCGTTCTGATCCGCGACCACCGCCCCCAGCGCTTGCCAGTTGGCAGCCTGCGCGTCATCGGCGGACTGAAGCCGATAAGCCCGGCCGGGCACTCCGCCGCCGCTCACGCCATAGGAGCCATTGCCCAGGTCGCTCACCGTCAAGTTGGATGATTGGTCCCCGCAGGAACGCGGGCTCAGGGTGACTGTCCCCGTCACCGGGGCGGCATAACCGTCGCTCAGCGTATAGCTCAGCGTGTCCGTATTGGTGTACCCCGACGCGGGAACGTAGAATATCCAGCCGCCGTTAGTCGATACCGAGCCGCCGTTGGCGCTGGCGACCGCCACGCCGGCGACGGCAACGGGATCGCCATCAGCGTCCGAAGCCGCGCTGAGCAGGGCGGCGAACGACAACTTCGCCCCGCTAGTCGCATCGTAGGTCGTCGCGCCCGCGCCTGGCGCCGGAGGCGTGTTCACCACCTGGACGCCCGACAACCCGTTGGTTGCGCCGAAGAAATTCCCGTCTCCGGCATACTGGGCGACGACGGTGTGCGCGCCATGCCCAAGGGCCGCGGTGATGTAAGTGGCCGCGCCGCCGCTCAGCGCCGCGGGACTTCCCGCCGCGAGCCCGTCAATGATGAACTGAACCGTCCCCGTCGGAAGGCCCGTGCTGGGCGTTACCGCGCTGAGCGCCGCCGTAAAGGTAACCGCCTCCCCGGGTAGCGATGGATTGCTCGAAGAACCCACCACTGCGGCCGATGTGGCGGGCTGGATGGTCAGCGTCCCGCTGTTGGTAGTGACGTTGTAATTGGCCAGTTTGCCGCTCGGGTCGATAAGCGTCGGCACAATGCTATAGGTCCCCACGGGGCTGGCTTGGGTGGCGGTCGTGCTGTACGTGGCAGTAATATTGTCGCCGGTCTGAACTCCCGTCAGGGCGCCGGTCAGCGTCGGATTGGCGGCCCCATAGACCCGCGACAGGCTGTCCGCCGCAACCACCAGGTTGACTGGAACCTGGAAGGAGATTTCCGCCGAGTAATCACTCTCCTGCCCGACGCTGTCGAAGGCGGTGGCGGCGACAAAATACGTGGCGCCGGAAACCATGCCCGCCAGGGTCGCGTTCGTGACGACACCGACCCTAACCATATTCGTGTAATTTTTGGTGGAGGGGCCGTAATACAGGTGGTATTCGACCACATAGGGGTCGGTACTCGGGATCCAGGCTAACTTGACGCTGGCCGCTCGGGCGGTCGCGCAGAGAAGAGGAGCCACGCCGACGACGGCCAGGAAGAAACCCCTTGCCACGCGCCTCAACATCCTGAACAACAGAGCGCCATGCATAACTAACCCCGCCAGAGCATGGCTGATGCCATTTACGTACTACGCATGCCTGGCCGCTTGGAATCAAGGCCTCGTCTCTTAAGAAGCGCTCGCCGATAACCCGCGGGATGCTTGGAATTTGGGCGGCCGCGGGCGAGCCGTGACCAGATATTGGACAGTACCGCGGATAACGCCGAATGTCCCTCCACGGACCGGATTGGCGCCGTGTAAGAACCGACTGGCCCCCAAAAAGGGTCGCCGCGAAATCTGCGATCGAAAACCTCCCGCGGCCTTCCATAAATTGACCATGGACGTCGGGCGAGGTCTTCGGAGCGGCGGGCGTCGTTTTCCAGGGCGAGAGCCAAATCGAAGCGGAATGTCGCCGCGCGGGTTTATCTCCAATATCCCTTGCTTTCAGGCGATTCGGGCGGAGAATGTGATTCATTATGAGAGCTTTTGATGAAAACCTGGAGACAGCCTTGACGACTCCCGTCGGCGATTGGAAAGAGACCGAATCACCGGCGTCGCCCCCGCCGGCTCTGGACCACATCCTGCAAACCGGCCTTGGTTTCTGGGCCTCCAAGGCCCTGCTGAGCGCGGTCGAACTGGGCGTCTTCACGGAACTGGCCCGCGGCCCGCTCAATGCCGAAGCCCTGCGCCAACGGCTGGGCCTGCACGCGCGAGCCATCCGTGATTTCCTCGACGCGCTCGTCGCCCTGAAGTTCCTGCAACGACGGCAGGGCCAATACTCCAACACGGTGGCAACCGATTTCTACCTCGATCGCAACAAACCGACCTACGCCGGGGGCATCCTGGAAATGTGCAATGCCCGGCTATACGAGTGTTGGGGCTCGCTCACTGAAGCGCTGCGGACCGGCCTGCCGCAAAACGAAGCGAGGAGCGGCGGCGACCTGTTTGCCGGGCTCTACAGCACCCCGGAAAAACTGGAGGGTTTCCTCGCCGGGATGACCGGAATCAGTCTCGGCGCCGCGATGGCCCTCGCGGAGAAGTTCCCGTGGCAAGACCGCCAGAGCTTCGCGGACATCGGGACCGCGCAAGGCGCGGTGCCGGTGCAACTGGCCTCCAAGCATCCCCACTTGCAAGGCATCGGCTATGACCTGGCGCAGGTGCAACCGGTCTTCGACAAATACGTCCAGACCAACGGCCTCGCCGACCGGGTGCGATTTCAGAAGGGCGACTTCTTCAAAGACCCGCTGCCCAAGGCGGAAGTACTCATCATGGGCCACATCCTGCATGACTGGAATCTGGAGCAGAAACGGAAGCTCTTGGCGAAAGCGTACGCCGCTTTGCCTCCGGGCGGAGCGCTCATTGTTTATGACTCGATCATCGATGATGACCGGAAGGAAAACGCCTTCGGCTTGCTGGCGAGCCTGAACATGCTCATCGAAACCCCGGGCGGCTTCGACTACACCGGCCGGGATTGTCAGGGTTGGATGCGCGAGGCCGGCTTTCACAAGACCTGGGTTGAGCCTCTCGCCGGCCCCGAATCCATGGTGGTCGGGCTGAAGTGAGGATTGCCTCCCCGCCTCGCGCCGAAGTCAGAGAATAAGGCAACCCTTCGCGTCGTCGGGTGCGGGACGCCTTTCTGCCCTCGTTGCTTTCTGCCGCGTTCGGGCCGCCGGGTTTACGCGGCAGACCCAACGCCCTTCAGCTCGTAGAATACCTTCAGGGCGCCCTTCGGGCTGCGGGCGCGGCAAGCGAAAGAAGGCCCGTGGCGATCCGACGCCTGCGGTCGCGTCCGGGAAAACGCCCGAGCCGCGCTTGCCCCCGCGAGTTCTTACCCGAAGGCTTTGCGCAGCGCACTCAGCCCTTTGGGCACCGCCGAGTCCGCCGGCTCCTTGCCTTCGTATTCCAGGCAAACGAAGCCCTTATAGCCGACGTTGGCGAGAATCCCCGCAATCCGGTCGTAATCCAGGTCCAGGGTGTACCACTCGCCGCCGCCGTAGTAAGCCTTGGCCTGGACATAAACCGTCTTGGGCGCAATAAGCCGAAGCTTATCATAGGGGTCTTCCATGAAATTGCCGGTGTCCATCAACGCGCCCAGCCAGGGGGAAGGGACGGCGTTGATCAAGCGCAACTGACCCTCGGGCGTCCGACTGAGTCCCCAGTGGTTCTCCAGAGCCATGACCACGCCGCATGCCTCGGCCTTCGGGATGCACTGTTCGATGCACTCGATGCACCACTTGAACCCGTCGTCTTCCGTGTGGCCGGGCAGGATCGGCTCCAGCCCGCGCGCTTTCATGAGGTCGTCAAAGTCCTTGATAGTGTTCCAGCGGCCGGAATTGAGGCGGATGGCCGGGGCGCCGAGTTCGGCGGCGATCTCAAGACACTTGTGGGTGTGCTCGACCTGCCGGTGGCGCTCCGCCGGATCCTCCTGCACAAAGTTCTGGTGAATGGACAAACAAAGGGGAGAAACTCCGTTCTGGAAGGCATGACGGCGGAGTCTCCGCAGGTAACTGCGGTGCGCGGCGGTCAAGGGCTCTTTCTCGGGTATGTCCATTTGGCGGTGGAGGACGTCCACGCCCGCCAATCCCAACTCACCCGCTTTTTCAAAGACGGTTTCGATCGAGACCTTCGGGTCGCGGAAATGCCAGTACGAGTAAGAGCAAACGCCCAGTCCAACCGGGAGTTTGCGCTTCTTGGGAGTGATTTGATTCTCCTGCGCTGGGGTCGGCAAGGCGAGCGAAGCCGCGCCCAGACAGGCCGTTTTCGTAACAAAAGAGCGTCGATTCATCATAAAACGTTACCCAAAAACCTAGCCTCGAATCTCAGCCAAAGAAAGCATTAAAAACCGCCTTTTCGAGCTTCCGCCTCGAGGGATTCTCCGCGCGCGGGACCGCGCCTCATCCGGCCGCGACACTTTCTTATAAACTATTCTTGACATCAAAAGTAAAATGGATGATAGGTCAACCGCTTGATTATGACGGAACTAAAACTTGACCGAGCGGCGGGCTCGTTGACGGCCTTCCCGGGCTGGACTTGGTTCGGCCGGGACGGACGGCGGCGGGACCGGCGGGTCGAGCCGCCGAACGCGCCCGCCCGGCTTAAGCGCCGGCCCCGGAACCTGAACTCGATTTGCTTCCCATGACGACCCGCCGACGATTCCTTCGCGATTCCTCCCTCTGGGCCGCCGTGGCCGCCCTGACCCCCGCCGGCGCCTTGGCGGGGCCGATGCGCAACCGGACCATTTCCTTGGACCAGGTGAGGGTTGGCGCGTTTGCGGCGCATCTGGCGACGCCCTTTTGGGTGCTGCCAAACCAGGGTCCCGCGACGCGACTGGAGTTGGTGGCGGTGCAGCCGTCGCCACCGCCAGGCGACCCCGTTCAAGCGGCCGCGCCGGACGCGTGGAATGAGAAATTCACCCTGTGGTTTCGCGGTTTGCCCAGCCAACCGCTGGAGCAGGATACTTACGTTTTTGACCATAGCCGGATCGGCCGGTTCGCGATGTTCATCGTCCCGATGGGTTCGACGGAGGCCGGATATCCGCTCTATGAGGCGATTTTCAATCGCCCGGTAGGGGGTCGCCTGGCGGCGGGCGGGACGCGGCCTGTGCCGGCGCAGAGCAACTAACCAGGGCGAGGTCAACCATTAACCGAAAACCATTGAAAAAGTAAACGGAGATTTATGTCAGAGAGTTACCTCGGCGAAATCAGAATGTTCGGCGGCAACTTTCCGCCCCAAGGCTGGCACTTCTGCGACGGCTCCATCCTGTCGATCTCGGAGTACGAAACGCTGTATCAGCTCATCGGCACCACCTACGGCGGCGACGGGCAGACCACGTTCGCCCTGCCGGACCTCCGGGGCCGTGTGCCGGTGCATATGGGCTCTGGATTCGTTCAGGGCCAACGCGCGGGCGAGGAGGCTGTGACGCTGACCGCCAGTCAATTGCCGCAGCATAGCCATACCGCCGCAGCTAATGCCGGCGCTGGCGCCGCGCCAGGTCCCGCCGGCAACTTCTGGGCCGGCTCGACCAACAACCCCTACGCGGCGCCGAGTACCATCGACGCTCAGATGGCCCCGGGCGCGCTGGGATTGGCGGGCGGCAGCCAAGCGCATAACAACATGATTCCGTTCCTGGGGGTCAGTTTCATTATTTCGTTGTTCGGAGTCTTTCCGAGCCAGAACTAGATCGAGACCCGCCGCCGCGCCAAGCATCAAACATCAAACTATGGCCACACCATTCCTTGGAGAAATCAAGCTCCTGTCTTCTAATTTTGCCCCGCGAGGGTGGGCGCTCTGCAACGGGCAGTTGCTGCCCATCAACCAAAATCAGGCCTTGTTCTCGCTCCTGGGCACGACCTATGGAGGAGATGGGAGGACTACTTTCGCGCTGCCGAACTTCACGGGCCGGGCGCCGATGCACGCCAGCGCTTCCTTCCCCCTGGGCGAGAGGAGCGGAGAAGCGGCCCATACCCTATTGGTGAGCGAACTGCCCGCGCACACGCACGCGCCTGCGGGCAGTTCGAACCCGCCTAATGCGGCAAGTCCCTCCGGCGCCTTTTGGCCCACCGCCTCCGGCGGCGCCTATTCGCCCACCGCGACGACCACGCTGGCGCCCGGCGCGATCGCCGCGGCCGGCGGCGGCCAGCCTCACGACAACATGTCCCCTTACCTTGTCCTCAATTTTTGCATCGCGCTGCAAGGGATATTCCCCACCCGAAGCTAACCACCCAAAGGAATTATTTATGGCCGATCCCTATCTCGCTGAAATTCGAATGGTGCCGTTCAACTTCGCGCCCGTTGGCTGGGCTTTATGCAATGGACAGCTTTTGAGCATCCAGCAAAACGCGGCCCTCTTCTCGCTCCTGGGAACCACCTATGGTGGAGATGGGAGGAGCAACTTTGGGCTGCCCAACCTCCAGGGTAGCAGCCCGTTGATGTGGGGCCAGGGCCCTGGACTGTCGCCGCGGGACTTGGGGGAGTCGGGCGGCGAGAGCGAGGTAACGCTCCTTGCGGGGCAAATGGCCACTCACACGCATGGGGTAGAGGCCAGCAACGCCGCCGGGGGGGGGACCCCGGCGGGCAACGTCTGGTCCAAGCCGGATGAGCGCGGCATCGACGGCTACGCCTCGACCGTGGGAACCTCCCAGGCAATGAATCCCGCGGCGCTCGGATCGACCGGCGGCGGTCAGCCTCACAACAACTTGATGCCTTACCTGGTGGTGAATTTTGTCATCGCCTTGCAGGGGGTTTATCCCCCCCGTAGCTGACCCGGGGATCCGCCTCAACCGGACAATCTGTCCTCGAACCTCAACGACTGATGAACTTCATTTTCCGACTCTGCTGCCTGGCGGCTTTGGTCTTGCTGGCGCAAGACGCCTACGCGACCACCACTCTTACCGTCAACACGAACATTGACACTCACAGCGCGGGTTTTTCTTCTCAGGCCGCCCCTAATTCCACCGCTTCGACCGACCTCGGCGGCCACACCACTCTGCGTTCCGCCCTGGAGTACGCTTCCACCAAGGGGGGCGCCTGGATCATCAAGCTGCCCGTAGGCGTCTATAGTCTAACCAACGGCGACTTGGTGGTGGGCGTCCAAGCCAACACCACGATCACTATCCAAGGTCAGGGGACGGCGGCAAATACGACCATTCTCCAAACTAAACCCCATCGGATGGTGTTCCTGGTCAATTACAACGTCAACGCGAACGTGGTGTTCAACCTGGCAAACGTGACGCTCTCCGGCGGCGCCGAGGATGCCACGGATCCCGACGGCTTCGGGGGCAACGGCGGGGCCATCCTGGCCGGCGGCGACGACACGGCGCCTGGCAACGTATTGGCTTTGACCAACGTGGTATTCTCCAACAACATGGCCAGCGGCAATGCCAACGGCGGGGCCATCTCCATGAGCGGCGGCGGTAACTTAGTGGCGGCCAACTGCGTGTTCTCCGGCAATCACGCCGGCGCTGGCGCTGGCGGGAGCGGGGCGGGAGGGGCGATCTATTTCGACGCCAACTTCAACCCCGGCAATGTTTCCATCTATAATTCGATCTTCGTCAACAACATCGCCAGCGGCGGGGAAGGCCTGGGCGGGGCGGTTTATCTGGCCGGGGCGAATTCCGGGGGGAATTCTTATACGATCAGCCAGTGCGTTTTTACGGGAAACACCGCGGCCATCTGGGGCGGGGCGATGATTGTGGAAAGCGGCGATCTGACGGCGAGCTTCAACCGCATCACGGGCAATACGGCGCCGGCGGGCGGCGGCAGCGGTCTTTATGTGTTGAGCGCGGGGGCGGGTTGGGCGGATGCGCGGAACAACTGGTGGGGCGGCAACCTCGGACCGAACGGGACCGGGGGCGATTCCGTGTTCCCCGGCGCGAGCGCTACTCCGCCGTTAAGCAACGGGCATGTTTCGTTTAGCCCATGGATGGCCCTCACGGACACGGCGAGCCCGGGAACGATCAGCGGCGGGTCCGCCACCATGACCGCGAGTTTCCTGCAGAATTCCATCGGTCAGACTCTGACTGCCGGCCAGGTGGCCGCTTTGGTCGGCGCGCCAGTGACCTGGAGCGGGACCGCTCATGGCAACTTTACCGGCCAGCAGACGACGATTCAGCCCGACGGCGAGGCGACCGCGATCTTTACGAATGACGGGACCTGCAATAACGGGAGCGGCAATGCGACGGTCGACAATGCGACCGTCTCAGCGGGAGTTACCGTTCAGTGCCCCGCGATCAACACTTCGCAGCAGCCGGCCAGCGCCACCGTTGGCACCGCCATCGCCGACAAGGCCACGGTCAGCGGCGGAAACAACCCGAGCGGGACGGTCACCTTCAAGCTCTACAACAACTCGGCCGGCGCCGGCGCGCCGCTGTTTACCGACACCGAGGCCCTCTCCGGCGGCACGGCTACCTCGGCGGGCTACACCACCACCGCGACCGGCACCCTCTACTGGGTCGCCGTTTACAACGGCGACAGCCATAATAATTCGGTCAGCAGCGCCTTCGCCTCCGAGCCGGTGACGGTCAGCGCGGCCAGCCCTACCATCAACACCACGCAACAGCCGGCCAGCGTCACTTTAGGCAGCTCGATCGCGGACAAGGCCACGGTCAACGGCGGAGTCACCCCGACCGGGACGATCACTTTCAAGCTCTACAATAACTCGACCGCTACCGGCGCTCCGCTTTTCACTGACACCGAGGCCCTCTCCGGCGGCACGGCCACCTCGGCGGGCTACACCACCACCGTAATCGGCGCCTTTTACTGGGTGGCCACTTACAGTGGCGATAGCAACAACCATTCCGTCTCCGAAGGGGGGGCCTCCGAGCCGGTGACAGTCAGCCCGGCCAACCCGACCATCAACACCACGCAGCAGCCGGCCAGCGCCACCGTGGGCAGCACCATCGCGGACCGAGCTACCATTAGCGGCGGGTACAACCCGAGCGGGACGGTCACGTTCAACCTCTACAACAACTCGACCGGCGCCGGCGCGCCGTTGTTCACGGACACCGAACCGCTCTCCGGCGGAACGGCCACCTCAAAGGGTTACACCGCCACCGCGACGGGCACCTTCTACTGGGCGGCCGCTTATAGTGGCGATAGCAACAACCATTCGGTCTCCGAAGGGGGCGCCTCCGAGCCGGTGACTGTCACTCCGGGCGCGGCGACCCACTTTGCGGTGAGCCTGCCCGCGCCGGCGGTGGCCGGGGCGACTTTCAGCGCCACAGTCACCGCGCTGGACCAGTTTAACAACCCGGCGAGCGCGTACAGCGGCACGGTGCATTTCACGAGCACCGACGGGGCGGCGGCGCTCCCCGCCGACTCGACCCTGACCGGCGGATCGGGAACCTTTAGCTTAACTCTGAAGACGGCCGGCAGCCAGACCGTCACCGCGACGGACACCGCGAATTCCTCGATCACGGGGGCCTCCGGGGCGGTCGCGGTGAGCGCGGGACCGGCGACCCATTTTGCGCTGAGCCTGCCCGCGTCAGCGGCGCCTGGAGTGGCTTTCAACGGCGCCGTCAACGCGCTGGACCAGTTTAACAATCTGGCGAGCGCGTACAGCGGCACGGTGCATTTCACGAGCACCGACGGGGCGGCCGTCTTGCCCGCCGACTCGACCCTGATCGCCGGATTAGGGACCTTTAGCTTTACGCTGAAAACGGTCGGCAGCCAGACCGTCACCGCGACGGACACTGTAAATTCCTCCATCACGGGAACGTCCGGTACGGTCGTGGTAAGACACCCGTTAATCGGCGGTTCGCACTTCCTGGCGGCAACGGTAAACACGCCCTTGAGCGTAGGCGTCAGCGCGCTGGCCGCCTTGGATTCAGACCCCAATGGCGATACGCTCACGATCACCGGCGTGAGCGCTGGCAGCGCCCAAGGAGGGAGCGTGAAGTTGTCGGGCGGCGCGCTCACCTACACGCCACCGCACAATTTCGTGGGCAGCGACCAATTCACTTACACCATCGGCGAGGTCCTTCTGGGCGGCGCCGCCACCAGTACGGCCAACGTGATGGTGGGGTTGGGAACCGCGACCAGCGTGTTCAGCTATATTTCGCCGCCGGACAACCTCGGGTATATTCATCTGCGCGGGTTTGGCGTGCCCGGGCGCGGCTATGACATAGAGTATTCGAGCGATCCCTCTTTCTCGACCTTTAGCCTCCTGGCCACCGTCACCGCCGCATCGGGTAACGGGGTCATCCTCTACACGGACACCAACCCGACGTCCCCGCGCTATTATCGTTTCGCCGCGCATTAACCTATTGAGCGCCTAAGAATCATGAGCAAATTATCTCTTACCAATCACCGCCTGAGGCTGACCGTCCTGTCGGGACTATTGGCGGTCATGTTCGGCCTTTCGGCCCGCGCCGTGCCTTATCAATACGTCTTCAATAGTGATACGGGGCTGGTTCCCGCCGGCGGCAACCTAACCTTTGAACACCTGGTAAACGCGCCGCCTTCCTCGATTGAGACCGTCGAAATCATCCTCAATTTCGCCGCCAGCGATCTGCTGAATGGCGTCATCTCCGGGAGCCTCACCCTGTCCACGGCGCCTAGTTCACCGGGCCCCTATGTGACCTTTTCTCCCCTGGCCACTTATCCCGGGACGGTCTATGACGCGACTTTTACAAGTCCCTTCCTTGGCCTCAGCCCCAACGGCTACTGGGATCTGAACCTGGTGGATTCCGATCCTGTTTTCGAGAACAAGCTGCTTGGTTGGACGCTGGACATCACCACGGCGCCGAGGAGCGTCCCCGATGGCGTCAACACCCTGCTGCTCCTTTCGCTCGGATTGCCCGCATTGGCGCTCTTGAAACGCCGGCGCGCTAGCGCGGCGATGGCTTGATCCAGTGCGGCCAGCGCGCCAAGCGTCAGCGGCGTCGGGCCTTCCCGCCGGGTCTCTGCCGGCTGGAAAACCGGGGTAATGGCAGGCCGTCTACCGGTTCTCCCGGTCGCGCGGCGCCAGAAACGCGCCAGAGTCAGCCTAAAACGCTCGCGGGATGCTTTCAGCCGTTCCTGCTGTTGGTTCACCAAGGCCTGTCGTTGCTCCCAGCAATCCGCCTCCGCCTGGGCCTTTACGATCGCCAGGTTCCGGTTGGCCTTAAACACGGTGGTGAGTGGCAGAAAGAGTTCGATATGCCAGGCATTCAGGCTCCAGGCATCGACGGGCTGGAAGACCGACACCACGTCAAAGAGGAGATCAATAAGGTAAGAACTAAACGACGAATCCTCCACCTTGAGCGCGAGTTGAACCTCGCCGCTGACTAAGTCAAAGCGAAGATCCCGCCAGGAAAGTTCGCCCAACTGCGCGCCCCCTTCGGTGACCACCTGGCAGTCGGTGCGGCGGTACCGCTCACCCGCCATTCCGGTTGGCAATCAAACTACCGGAGATCAATCCCTGGCCGTCCATCCATCGCCTCACGCCGCCCTCAGGCGATGCTCACGCCACCCCCGTCAGGGCGACAGGCGTTCCTCGCGCCAGAACGCGTGGGCCTTGGACTTTTTAGCCGGTAGGTGTTCACCCCTCTCGGCGACATCTTATTATGATATATAGGTATACTTATGCTCAGACATTCGTTCTTGAGAATCAACCGCGCGAGCCGGGGCCCGCCGAGCGCTGGTTCACCGCCGCTCGTCAGAGCGAGGAGGCGGAAGCCGGGCGCGAGAGCCGGATGCAAGCCCCCGGCTGGGTCAATCGGTGCCGCAGGAAAGAGTCTTCTTCGCGGGCAGGCCTGCGAAAGCTCCGAATGCCGCGTCCGCGAATGCGGGCGTATTCCAGCCGGTTTTACCATGATGGAGCTGCTCACGATCATCACCATCATCGCGATTCTAGCGAGCCTGTTGCTTCCGGCGATGTCTCAGGTCCGAGAGCGATCCCGATCCACTTGCTGCAAATCAAACCTGGGCCAGTTGGGCGTTGCGTTGCGACTGTATTTGGATGAGGCGGCCGGAGTTTATCCCTATGTGTCGAGCTTTCCCGAGGCCAATCCCCGAGGCGTTTCCTATTGGTTTGATGCGCTGGCCTTGGATCTCCCCAACGCGAAATGGGGAAACGACGTCTTCAAGTGCCCCGTTTACCGCGGCGTCGTATATGAAGGCGAAGCCAAGCTGGATAACCGGGGTCATCTGAGCGCGGTCTATTCGCCTTGTGGAAGTTATGCTTATAACGCCGCAGGCGGGCGCAACCCCATGCCCGGGCCGTCGAGGTTGGTCAGTCCCGGGCTTGGGTTTACCGTCTATGCGGGCCAGCCCCAGGCCCAACCCATTCGCGAAAGCGACGTGAGATCGCCCGTAGACCTGTATGCGATTGGCGACGCCCCGCTTGCCACCGGTTCCTGGGGGACCGTCGCAGCGCCGAGGTTGGGCGGAGCCGCTGATTATAACATCTTCGTGTATGACAATGTCACCCTCGAAGCGGTCCAGCATGCGGTTTTTTTCAATATGCTTTTCGCCGACGCGCATACCGAGAGTATCAAAACCAGCATCCTCCTCAGTACGAACGCCCTGTACCGGACTCGTTGGAACCACGACCACCTGCCATGAAGCAAACGGCGGCGCCGGCATCCGCCTGGCGGGAGTTTGTGGTCGGGCTTTGCCCTACTAGCGATCCGTGGTTGGCTTTGACCTCAGGATTGACACCGGCTCCGCAAGGGGGATTATTAGGGTAGAACATGTTGACAGAATCTGACATTCAGGAGGCCCTCAAGCGGGTCAAGTACCCCGGCTATGCCCGGGACATCGTCTCGTTCGGGCTGGTCAAGAAGGTCACCGTCGGAGATGGAGCCCTGCGCGTAGCGCTCCAACTGACCACCGCCAGCGCCGAGGCCGCCAAGCAGATCCAGGCGGATACGGAACGGGAGCTAATGAGCTTGCCGGGCGTCAAGTCCGTTCAGATCGAAGTGAACCGCGCGGCGGCGCCGGCCGGGGCGGGAGGGGCGCAAAACCCCTGGAATAACCAGCAGAAGGTCCCGGGCATTCAACGGGTGATTGCGGTGGCTAGCGGCAAAGGCGGCGTCGGCAAATCCACCGTCTCCGTCAATCTGGCTTGCGCCCTTACTCATCTCGGCGCCCGGGTGGGCCTCCTGGACTGCGACATTTACGGCCCCAGCATTCCGCTCATGATGGGTATCAACGAAAAACCGACGCTCACCGGCGAGGAGAAAATGGTCCCGCCCGTTAATCACGGGGTGAAGCTGATGAGCATCGGCTTCCTGCTGGACGGCGACCAACCGGTGATCTGGCGCGGCCCGATGATCACCAAGACCATCCAGCAGTTCGTCAATTCCGTGGAATGGGGCTCGCTGGATTTTTTATTGGTGGACCTTCCTCCCGGCACCGGGGACGCCCAACTCTCGCTCTGTCAGACGGTTCCGCTGGACGGCGGCGTCATCGTGACGACCCCGCAAGAGGCGTCGCTGGGGGTCGTCCGCAAAGGCATGGCCATGTTCCAGCGGGTCAATGTGCCCATCCTGGGTCTCGTGGAGAATATGAGCTACTATACCACGCCCTCGGGGGACCGAGTGGAGATTTTCGGCCACGGCGGGGGCCGGTCCGAAGCCCTGCGGCAGAGCGTTCCTTTCCTGGGAGAAATCCCCATTTTCACCGAAATCCGGGAGGGAGGGGACCGCGGGATGCCGGTGGCAGTGTCGGCTCCAGAATCCGCGCCAGGCCGGGCCTTCGTCGAGATCGCGGAAGCCCTGCGGGCGCAATTCCATCCTTGAGGGAACCGCGGCGCGGAATCCGGGACGAATTCCACTTCCGCGGGCGAGGTTTCCCTGCGGGCGAAGTGTGCTATATTGGCACGACGGGACAAGAATTTGGTTGTCATCAAAACGCGTGCGATATAATGATCGACGTGACGCGCAGTGTTTGCGGATTGGCGATTATGTCTGATGAACCGAAACAGCCTAGTTCGATGGGCGATTTGCTGAAGAATTCCTCGCTTTATCGCGAGTTCCAAGCGGAACGGGAGGAGATCTTGAAGCACAAGTGGATCGAGTCTGAGAAGGCCGGTCGGGACATTGGATTTGATCGGGCGTTGACCGACTGGATAGTCAAGCACCGGTCCAAGTGGCGTCGAGGGCGCCTGCCGCCTGGACGCTGAAGCGTCCGATCGAGGCTGTCGGGTAGTTTTTTCACATCTCCGGCCGTTGGCGCGCCTGGCGCGCGGCCCAGCGCGTAATGAATCATGTCTGAGACCCAAATTCTGAACACACAAGCCCTGCAACGGGCGCTCACCCGGATTGCGCACGAGATTGCCGAGCGTAACGAGGCGGGGAGCGAGGTGGTGTTGGTCGGCGTTCAGCGCGGCGGCGTCCCCCTGGCCGCGCGCCTGAGCGCGCTCTTGGCTGACATTTGGGGGCAACCGACGCCGGTGGGCAGCCTGGATGTGAGCATGCACCGGGACGACCTGGGCCGGCGGATGGCCCCGGATGTTCAGCCGACCGAGATCCCCTTTGACGTGACCGACAAGACTGTGGTGCTGGTGGATGACGTCCTCTACAGCGGTCGGACGACCCGCGCGGCGATGGACGCGCTGAACGACTTCGGCCGGCCGCGGCGCATCCAACTGGCCGTGCTGATCGACCGCGGGCATCGCGAATTGCCCATCAAAGCCGATTTCGTCGGCAAAAACGTGCCGACCTCCCACGCCGAACAAATCCACGTGCGGCTCGCCGAGATGGGTCTCCCGGATGAAGTCGTGCTCGAGAAAAAAGCCCCATGAGCTGGAATCGCAAACACCTGTTGGACATCGAATCGTTAACGGTCGAAGAGATCCGGACGGTGCTGGATACCGCCCGCGCCTTCAAGGCGGTAGGTGAGCGCGCCATCAAAAAAGTGCCCGCCCTGCGCGGCAAAACCGTCGTCAACCTCTTCGTCGAACCCTCAACGCGCACGCGCATTAGTTTTGAGTTGTCTGAACAACGCCTTTCGGCGGACATCATCAACTTCACCGCGGAGGCATCCTCGCTAAAAAAAGGGGAGACGCTCAAAGATACCGCCCGGAACCTCGAGGCTCTCAATGCGAATTGCATCGTCATTCGTCATAGCGCCTCGGGAGCGCCTCATTTCCTGGCGCGCTTTCTCAACGCCAGCGTAATCAACGCCGGCGACGGCGCCCACGAGCACCCGACCCAGGCATTGCTCGACGTCTTTACCATTCTGGAGAAGAAGGGCAAGATCGAGGGCCTCAAAGTGACGATCCTCGGGGATATCCTGTACAGCCGCGTGGCGCGGTCAGACATCTGGGCGTTGACCAAGCTCGGGGCGCAAGTAACGCTTTGCGGTCCCTCAACCCTAGTGCCCCGCGTGTTTGAGCGGATGGGCTGCCGGGTCACCTACAACGTGGACGAGGCCATTGCCGACGCCGATATCATCAACCTTCTTCGTATCCAGCACGAGCGGCAGCGCAAGAGCATGTTCCCGAGCCTGGCGGAATACACCAGCCTGTTCGGCCTGAATCAGGCCCGGCTGGCGCGCGCGAAACCCGACGCCCTGATTATGCACCCGGGGCCGATCAATCGCGGCGTCGAGATCGACAGCGAAATCGCCGATTGCCCCCGCTCGCTGGTGTTGCGGCAGGTTACCAACGGCCTGGCTATCCGCATGGCCGTGCTTTTCCTGGTCAACGGCGGCAAAGGCCCGCAGGAAATCGGAACCAACTAACCCAGGTAGATCGCCTTGAGGTATTCCGCCTCTTTGAACCCGGCCGGATGATCGGGAGCGTGCCGCGTGGTTTGAAGCTCCTGCATTTTTCGGCCGGACCGGCTGACGGCGTAGCGCGCGGCGTCGAAGAATTCGTCCGCGCTCACATGGGCCGAGCAGGAGCAAGCCACCAGGAAACCCCCGGGGGAGAGACGCTGAAGCCCCAACCCCGCCAGGCGCTGGTAGGCGCGAATGGCGCCCGCCCGTTTAGTCTCGCGTTTGGCCAGCGACGGCGGATCCAGAATGACCAAGTCGAATAAACGCCGCGATTCCGCCAGCCAGGCGAAGGCCTCGGCTTGAACCCCTTCCCGTTCGCACCCGGCCACTGCCGGAGTTTCGCCGTTGAGAGAAAAGTTCCGAGCGGCGCTCTCCAGAGCGTGCGCGCTGATATCCAGGTCGGTGACGGAGCGGGCGCCGCCCCGGGCGGCGTAGAGGGAGAAACCGCCGGAAAAGCTAAAGGCATTGAGGACCTTGCGTCCGGCGGCCAGGGCCTCGACACGGCGCCGGTTCTCGCGCTGGTCGAGGAAAAAGCCGGTCTTCTGGCCGCGCAAGACATCCGCCTCGAAAGCCAGGCCGGTCTCCTGGAAAATCGCCGGGCCGGAAAGATCGGGGCCCAGCAAGATCTGGCCGTCCCTCCTGTCGAAACGGGTGGCGGCGATTTCCTGGATATTACGGCTCAGTCGCAAGACGATTCGCTCGGGGCGGAGCCGCTCCCTCAACCAGGCGGAGATCTCGTCGAGGCGCGGAAACCAGGCGGCCGTGTAGAGCTTGAGGACGAACGTATCGCCGTAGCGGTCCAGGACCAGGCCGGGCCAGCCGTCGCTCTCGCCGTTGAGGCAGCGGTAGCCGGTGGTCCGGGAATCAAAGAGCCCGGCGCGGCGCTCGAGCGCGGCGTCGAGGTGTCCCGACCACCAGGCGGCATCCAAAACCTGCGGTTTTCTCAGGAGCAAAACCCGGACGCGAATGGGCGAATCCGGGTCGAAGAGCCCCGCGGCCAGAAACCGATCCGCGCGGTCATAAACAACCGCCAGTTCGCCGAGTTGGCCCGGGCGGTTCTGCTCCTGAATGCGGTCGGCAAACAACCAGGGATGGCCGCCGCGCAGCGCCGATTCCGCCGCCGCCGTCGCCCGCAGGCGCAAGCGCGGCACCGTTTTGGATACCTTTTGTGCGGCGGTGTTCATGGTCCAGCGAGCGGGATTCAGAGTAGGGGTGATGAGCCTGCAGATCCAGCGGGGAATGGGCGTGGCGTTGATCGATTCGATCGCCCCCCCAAAAAAGTGGGCGGGGCGCCAAACCAATTGACACCCCGCCTTGCACCTAACCTAAGTCCGCCGGGCAACCCCTGTGCCTGCCATCAATGGGGCCAGCTAACCAGGCCGGCCACACTTCCGGACTCCGCGCGGCCGCTTAATTCCCCGTTGGCGACATCGGGACTCTCTCGCCGCGCGGTCAGGTCGCCTGCGAACACTCACAAATTATCAAAAGCAAGATTAAGGCGGCGTGAAGAAGCGGCGGCCCCGAAGTTATTTTCCCAGGTACTTGAGCACCGCCTCGGTGCGGCTGTGGACGTGGAGCTTCTCGTAGATGCTGCGAACGTGGGTGCGGACCGTCTCGAATCCGATATTGAGCACATCGGCGATCTCCTTATAGGCCAGGCCTTTGGCCAGGCCGGCGAGCACGCGATCCTCTTTTTCCGTCAGATTTTGCACTTCCGGGGCGCGTTGGACCGTGGCGGGGATTTGCTCGATCTCCTGGAAGAACCGCACGACCCGGCGCGCGATCTGGCGAGACATCGGCGCCCCGCCGCTGTTGACCTCGCGGATGGCCTCCAGGAGCTTGTCCTTGGACGTTCGCTTAAGCAGGTAGCCCGTCGCCCCCGCCATGAGCGACTTGAAGATCTGCTCGCTGTCGTCATAGACCGTGAGCATGAGCACCGGCAGGCCGGGCAGGAGCTTCTTGAGGTGGCGCACGCATTCGGGGCCCAGCATCCCGGGCAAGTTGATGTCCATCAGCACCACATCCGGATGTCCCTTCGGAATGCCTTGCAGCGCCGCTGTCCCATCGGCGTATGCGGCCTGGCAATGGAAGCCGGGAGAAGCGTTGAGCATGGCGGCCAGGTTGGCCCGCACTCCCGGGTCGTCCTCCACCAGCGCCACTTGAATGACCTTGTTCACTTTCGGCGTCTCTTTCATGCGTGTCTCGGTTGCTGCCACCGTTATAGGTTGGCGTCAGCCCGCCCCAAAGACAAACCGGATTTTCGCGCCCCGGCCCGGCGCGCTGGTGAGTTCGGCCCGCCCCCCGCATTCCGCCAAACGCGCGCTCATGTTGCCTAAGCCATTGCCGCCCAAGGCGGCGCGGCGCGGCTCGAAACCGCGACCGTTGTCCTCGACTTCGAGGCAGACTTCCACCGGGTTGACCAGAAGCCGGACGCAGACCTGGCTGGCGCCGGAATGCTTGAGGGCGTTATTAAGGGCTTCGCGGAAGGCCAGGAACACGTTGTGGCGGACCTCGGCGCCAAGGGGTTGGTCGGGCAGATCCGTGGGAATTTCCTGAGCGCATCGCACCGGCGCCCCCTCGAAGAACTCGTCGGCAAACCGGCTGACGTATTCGGCGAACCGCGGCAGGTTGTCGTTCTTGGGGTTGGTGGCCCAAACTATCTCGTCCAGCGCCTGGACAGCGGCGCGAGCGTGAGCCCCGATGCGTTGAAATCTCCCGTGAACCGGCGGGTTGGCCTCCGTCTCCCCCTGCCCCAGGTCGCTGAGCTGCGACACCTGGGTGAGCATGCCCCCAAGATGGTCATGCATGTCCTGCGAAATGCGCAAGCGCTCCCGCTCGACCGCATGCTGAGTCTCCAGCAGGGCCAGGCGGCGGCGGAATTTCCGTTGATCGATGAGCAGGAGCGCGATAGCCACCGAAACCAAGGCCACGATCCCCAAGCCCACCAGGAACCACGGCGTTTCCCAGAACGAGGGCCGCATGAGAACGGGCAGCGCCACCCCCTCCTCGCTCCACCGGCCATCCGCGTTGCAGGCGGTGACGCGGAATACGTACCGCCCGGGTGGAATACGTTGGTAATAGGCCGTGCGCCGCGTCCCTGCTTCCACCCAATCGCGCTCCAACCCTTCCAGCCGATAACGGAAGTTAATCTTCTCCGGCGAGGTAAAGCTAATGCCGGTGTAGCGCAGTTCCAACTCGCGGCTGCCCTCCGGAATGATCAACTCGCGCGCCCGAACGCCCAGACGAGTCGCGGCCCCGCTTCCGCCGACGACGGGCTTGGATCGCTGGGGCTTCCCGTTGATCAGCATCTCCTCGAAGAGCACCGCGGGAGGCGGCGCCTTGATCTCCGGTTGGCGCGGGTCCAGGAAAACCAACCCCTTGACCGTCGAGAAACAGATCAGACCGGACTTGGTTTTCAAACCGGCGGGAGAGAAACCGCTGGAACATTCCTCGGCCGGCATGCCGTCATTGATACCGTAAACGCGGGGATGCAAAAAAGCGATCCTGCCGGCCGCAAGGTCGTCGAGTTCGGATTTTCGGACCCGGACAATCCCGCCGTTACACCCGAGCCAAAGGCAACCGAAATCGTCCTCGACGATTTGGGACACCGTGTGCGCGCCCAAACCTTGTTGCGGCGTGAAGGTCACGATGCGTCCGTCCCGCCACCGGCTCAGGCCCTCCCCGGCGGCGCCGATCCAGAGCGTTTCCTCCGGGTCCAGGTAGAGGGTGCGGATCGATTGGCTAATCAAACCGTTGGTCACCGATTGAACCGGGCCGCCGTTGGCGGGCAAACGCCTCAACCCGCCGCCGGGCGAACCAATCCACAACCCACCGTTTGTCCCCAAGGCCAGGGCAGTGACGGGACCACGCGCCACCGATTGGGGTAAAGCCACGAATTGGCCGTCCTGAAAATGGACCAGGGCGCTCTCGGAATTGCCAATCCACAACCCGCCATGGCGATCATCGCATAAGGCCGTCACCCAGGCGGAGCGCACCCAGGGCTCGTTGGTATGGCAGTCCGCCAACCTGCCGTCTTTCCATCGAAGCAAGGCCCGCCCGCCGCCCCACCAGACGCTCCCGTCGGCCACGGCGAGGACCGACTCGGCCTGGACATAGAACTGGACAATGTCGTTGGGGCCGACCTGCCGAAATCCACTCAAGTCGCCCTGGTAGAGGCCGCCTCCGGTGGTCGCGACCCAAAGCGTCCCATCGCTGGTCTGGGCTACCGATCGGGTAAAGTCATTGGTTAAGCCCTCGGCGGTCCCGAAATGAGCGAGCTTGCGGCGACTCACCCGGTTCAGCCCGCCCGTGCGAGTCCCGACCCACAAGTTATTTTCCCGGTCCAGGAGCAGGGAACGGATGTCGTTGGCGGACAGACCGTCTTCGCGGCGCACCGGGCGAAAGCGCCGGCCGTCAAAACGATAGAGCCCGTCGTCCAGCGAACCGGCCCAGATCGTCCCGTCGGGTTCTTCGGCCAGGCTGGTCACATAGGCATAAGGCAGCCCCTCGTTCTCGTTGTAAACGCTCCATTGACCCGCGTGGAGCCGCAACAGCTTCCAATCTCCGACGCTGGCCCAGAGGTCGCCTTGGTGATCCTCCAGAAAGCAGTGCGCCACGACCCGTTCGTTGCCCGGCGGCCCGAGCCGGGCCGTTACCTGGCCATCCTTGAACTCGAATAGTCCCTGCGGGACCGTTACGATCCACATCGTCCCGAGACGATCGCAGAAGAGCGTGCGAATGTGCAGATGGGCGAAGGCGGCCAAGGCCTCGTCCTGCGCCAACCGCCCGTTTTCCCAGAGGCTCAGCCCGGCGGGGGTTCCCACCCACAATCGCCCGGTCGCGTCTTCCGCCAACGCCGTGATGGTGTCGGGCCCCACCTCCTGGCTGGGAGGAGTGATTCGCTCCACCCGTCCATCGGACCAACGGCCTAATCCACCGCCTACCGTGCCGATCCAAAGCATTCCCTTGCGGTCTTCATACAAGGTCGCCACGTCCACGCTCTGCAAACCCTCGGGCAGGCCGAAGACAGTGAAGCGCACGCCGTCGAACCGCGCCAATCCATCGCGTGTTGCCAGCCACAAATAACCATCCCGGGTCTGGACCATGGCGTTGACCGTGTTCTGCGGCAAGCCCGCCTCGGTGCCCCATGATCGGATGACCAATCCCGCTCCCGCCGACACCTTGTCTGTAGTCGCGCCCGTCTGGCCCGCCGCCATGAAAGCCAGGGCGGCGCGCCAAACCAGAAACCAGACTCGCTGGCGGCTCGTCGTTCTCGCCGCCCGCCGCTCGATTTGAGGTTCAAATCTCAACATTTAAAGACGAAACTCCGCTGCGCGCTCGTCGCCGATCACTAACCACTGGAATCACCAGGGGAGTCAAGGTCAATCCTAAGTCGGCGGCTTGAATAAACGCGGGTTGCCTTTACATTGTAGCCATGAGACTCCCGCAAGAGGTGCCGGTGATGACGCTGCCCAACGCAACGCTGTTCCCGCGCGCCTTGCTCCCGCTCTATATTTTTGAGCCGCGTTATCGACGAATGCTAGCGGACGCCCTCCAATCCAACCGGATGTTCTCGGTGGCGTTCCAACAGCCCGGCCGCAAACGCGAAACCCCTTCGCTCGTTGCCGGATTGGGTCTCATCCGTGTCGCCGTGGGGCACGAGGATGGCACTTCGCATCTGGTACTCCAAGGCTTGGCGCGGGTCGAGTTGGCCGAAGCGGTGCGCTACCGCCCCTATCGCGTCCAGCGCATCAAAGCCTTGCGCGTTCCGCCCTGCAACAACATCCGCGTCGACGCCCTGGTCGCCAAAGTCAGAGAACTGGTGCAAAAGCGGATGGAATTGGGCCTGTCATTACCGGCGCTCCCGGTGATGTCCTCGGGCCCGGCGGGAGGCGAGCCCACGTTTTCCACGCAGAAACTCCTCGGCTATCTGGATTCCCTGCCCGAGGCCGACCAGATGGCGGACGTGGTGTCCTGCGCTTTCCTGCCGGGGGCCGAGGATCGCCAGGAGATCCTCGAAACTCTCGACGTGGAAGCCCGCCTGCGGCGGCTCATCCGATTTCTGATCACCGAGGTGCGGAACCCTCGCCGCGGCGCCAGCAACTAGCAATCAAGATCCCGCTTGAACCGGGCGGCGGTTTTGGTGTGAACTACAGTGGTTGCACAAATTATACCGCCGCCATACCGCCGCCATGAACAAGACCCTGTCAATATGCCTGCTCCGGCCAGTCCCAAAAGCCTTGAGTTTAACCCGGTTCGCCGGGTTATTCTTAATCTCAGTTTTGGGGGTGATCTCAGTCTGCGGGGCCGAAGAATTGGGCATATTTCAAGCCCAGGCCGACATCGGCCAGACCGCGCGGAGCGGGTCGGCCAACCTCGAACCTAAAGAGGCGACTTACCTGGTCGCGGGCGGCGGAGAGAACATGTGGTTCACCAACGACGCTTTCCATTTTGTGTGGACCCGGGTTTCGGGTGATTTCGCCCTGAGCGCCGCCATCGAATGGCTGGGCGCCAGCGCCCAGGCGCATCGCAAGGCCTGCCTGATGGTCCGACAGACCCTCGAACCCGGTTCTCCATATATCGACGTGGCCGTCCACGGCGATGGTCTCACCTCGCTCCAGTTTCGGGATACGCCCGGGGGGGTGACGCGCGAAATCCAGGCCAACCTCGTCGGCCCCGCGCGTGTCGGCATCGAACGCCAGGGCGAGGTCTTCTTCCTGTCGGCTCCTGCGGCTGCCGGGGACGCGGCTGCGGATCAGAAGCCCGCGGGTTCCAGGCGGCTCGACCCGGCGGGCCCGTTCATCCGCCTCAAATTGACCGACCCCCTCTACGTAGGACTCGCCGTCTGCGCGCACGACCGGCAGGCGCTCGAAAAGGCGCGGTTTTGCGCGGTCGCGCTCTCGCGGCCACCTGCCGCGATCCTGGCCCCGCATTCCACCAATGCCGTCCTCCACTGCGCCCTGGAGACGATCAACATAGCCTCCAAGGATCGGCGAGCCGTGTATCATACCCGGGACCTGATCGAGGCCCCCAATTGGAGCCGCGACGGCCGCTTTTTCCTGTTCAACTCCCGCGGCCTGGTGTTCCGACTCCCGGTCGCGGGCGGCGCGCCGGAGCGGGTGGACACCGGGACTGCCAATCGTTGCAACAACGATCACGGGCTTTCCCCCGACGGCGCGCGCCTGGCCATCAGCGATCAATCGCGCGCGGGAGGCTCCCGTATTTTTGTGCTGCCCGCCGCCGGCGGCGCGCCTCGGCAGCTCACGGAGTTGGCCCCTTCCTACTGGCATGGATGGTCTCCGGACGGCTCGACCTTGGCTTACTGCGCCGAGCGTGGCGGAGAGTTCGACATCTACACCATTCCGGCTGACGGCGGCCAGGAACGGCGCCTGACCACGACGCCCGGACTCGATGACGGCCCCGACTACACGGCCGACGGCCAATGGATCTATTTCAATTCCGAACGCACTGGCGCCATGCAGATCTGGCGCATGAAGCCCGACGGCTCGGGCCAGGAGCAAGTCACTACGGACGCGCTCAACAACTGGTTCCCACACCCATCCCCCGACGGCAAGTGGCTGGTGTTTCTTTCCTACGGCAAGGACGTCAAGGGCCACCCGGCCAACCAGTTGGTTCAGCTTCGACTGATGCCTTTGGCCGGCGGGCCGATCCAGGAACTGGCTCGCCTGTTCGGCGGTCAGGGCACGATCAACGTCCCCTCCTGGTCCCCAGACAGCAAGCAGGTCGCTTTCGTCAGCTACGAACTGATCGCCCCGGGGCGTTAAGCGCCTTCTTTTCCAGCGAGCAGCAAGCTGATCTTTTTGCGGAGTTCCGTATTGATGGCCTCGGCGGTGCGCAGCCCATCCACGATGGTGAAGCCATAGGTGGCTTGCAGGCGGCGGAAGATCTGCTGCACCTCCTTCTGGTACTCCATGAAGCTATCGAACATGTCGCGAGAGAGTCCAAGGTCCATGCCGCTCTCCCAGTAATCCAGCGCGGTGTTCTTGGCGAAACTGCGCTGGACCAGTTCCTGGGGCGGCACATTCAGGTAGAAGACCGCGTCGGGTTCGAGAGCGATGCCGTAAAGATTCTTTAGCCAGGCCTCATCCATCCCGCGGACCATGTCGCGCGCCATCAACGTGTAAATGTAACGGTCGGCCAGAACCACAAACCCCGCCTTGAGGGCCGGGAGGATCATATTCTCGATTTGATCGGCGAAATCGGTGGCATAGAACAAACTGAGCGTGGTCCGGCTCAGGATGTTGCCCTGCTGGGCTTGTTCCAGCTCTTCTTTGACCAGCGTCGAGCGCTTGAGCCCGACCTGAACGGTACCGTGGCCGCAGCCCTCCAGCCACTGCACGAGCATGGCGATCTGCGTCGAGCGTCCGGACCCGTCGGCGCCCTCGACCACGATCAGCTTGCCGGCCAGTTCCTCGAGCTCCACCTTGGGAATGCCGTATCCGTAAAAGCGCCGTTTCGAGGGCTGGGGGACTACGATCGGATCCTGCAAAGAACGTTTCATTCGACGGTTTCCTCGCGATGGGAGATAAACTGATGGGTGGGCGGGTTGCTCCGTCGAGCCGCCGGGGGCCGCTCCGCGCGGCGGAACTCGGCCAGATTGAGCCGTTGGGCCACCAAAGCGCGCACCACGCTCTGCTGCTGTTCGACGAGCCGGTTGGCATCGATGACCGCAAAATGGAATTCGGTGCTCATGGCCAAATACTGCTCCAGGATGCGCCCCTGAAAGATGCGGAAGCTCTCCTCCGGCTCGCTGGCCAATCGCAGGTCCATGCCCGCCTCGAAATACTTCAACTGCGGCCGCCCATCCAGGATGCGCTTGAGCGAAACCCCGAGGTCGGCCTGGAAAAAAAAGGTGAGGTCGGGCAGCCCGGCGAAACCGTAAAGCTCGCGCACCCACTGGGGCGGGCAACCACGGACAACGTCCCGGGCAAAGGCGGTGAAGATATAGCGGTCGCAGAGCACGAGGTAACCCGCCCGCAGCAACGGCACCAAATGACGCTCATAGCGATCGGCGAAATCGGTCGCATGGATCAGGCTGAAGGTCGTCGGGGTCAGCAGTTCGCGCTTCTTGGCTTTGCTGGTCGCCGACTTCACCAACTCCGACGAGTTCCACTCGCTGAAATAGACCTTTAACCCCTGCAACTCCAGCCACCGCTTGAGCAGGTAAATTTGCGTTGATTTGCCCGAGCCGTCCAGCCCTTCCACGGCGACCAACCGTCCGGGAAAACCCATTTCTGCGAATGTTTTCATTTCAACCGGGCCAGCCTAGAACTTTCCCGTGAGAAAACAATGCATTTTGTCGCCTATAATTGGTCAACGAATTTCTGCATCGCCTCCTCCTGCCGCTGGATAGACTCGACAAGTTTGAATTGCGTGCGGCAGCGGTCCAGGTTGTGGTCGGGGCGGTGGATGCGAAAGTAGGTGTCTCCGCTCAGGAAATCAGTGAGGAACCGGAGGCCGATTTCGAATGTGATGAGCTTGCCGGAGAAGGCAATGAGCCCCTTCTCAGCCTTGGTCAGGAACCCGCCGGCGGTCGAGAGATATCCCTCGGCCAACTTTTTGAACATCGGCATCTGCATCTTGACCTTCGACACATCCGGCTCGTCCTCCAGGGTCGGGCTGGTTGTGGTCCGCACCATGTCGCCAAAGTCGTAAAGGGCGCAGCCGGGCATCACCGTATCCAGGTCCACCACGCACTTGGCCAAACCCGTTCGAGTGTCCAGCATCACGTTATTGAATTTAGTGTCGTTGTGGGTGACCCGTTCGGGAATCTTACCCTTCTCCATTTCCTGGAGGATGGTATCGACTATCGGTTCAAGGGCCAGGGCGAAGGCGATCTCCTTTCGCGCGTCTTTGGCCCGGCTGAAGTGGTCCTTCTGGACCGCTTCCTGGAAGGCGAGAAACCGCTTTCGGGTATGATGGAAGTCGGGAATGGTTTCCAAGAGCCGCCCGTCGGGCAAGTCCACGAGGTTAAGCTGAAACTCGCCGAAGGCGCGGCCGGCCTCGAATGCCTGGGCGGGAGTCTGAACGGCCTCAAAGGTCTGCACGCCCTCCACAAACACAAACGTGCGCCAATACTCGCCGTCCGGGTGTTGATAAAACGAGTGGCCTTCCCGCGTGGGGATCACGATCAGGGAACGACGGGTGAGATCGTCGGCTTGCTGCGCCTCGAGTTTCTTGCGGATGTGCGTGGTCACCCGCATGACGTTCTTCATAACCGTCGGCGGGTGCCTGAACACGCTCTTGTTGATCTTTTGGTGGATATATCGGACGCGCGTGCCGCCCTGGTCGTAGGTGGCGGAATATGTCTCGTTAATGTGGCCGATCTTGAACGTCTCGGCGTGTTTGATTTCGCCGTAGATCTGAAATTGCTTCGAGATGTGCTGAAGTTGCTGTTCCTGGTAGGCCATAGTCGTTTAGTCGGTTGTCGGCTAAGCATGGCCTTGAACCCGCGCAAAGGCAAGACCGGAGGGTAATGTGGCGGAGGGCAAGGGCCGCGGAGGCTCCAGCCCCCATCAGCCGGAGGAAATCCCGACGGCCAAACCCGCTGCCTGGGCTGGAACCTCGGCCAACAGCTCCGGGTGAGCATTGGCGCCCGGGGGCTGATGCATTTCGGATTTGAATCATTATTCATAACGCATTGAGCTACTTGAGCGCGGTACACAAGTTACGGCTTTGCTCTGGCAGAAACGAGCGATTCCAGAGCAGACGTCTGGTGGCGCGGTTTGTGCTCCCGAGTCCGAGCTCCTCGGGAGGGGGCGGCGGGCAGGGGATCAGAACACTATTGCTGGCCGAAAAGAGGATGGCTCCGGCGGCTCGATCATCACTGAAGACGGACGCGATAGAAGCGCCTGGCGCTTGCTGCGGCTGAAGTGTCCACGTAGCTGGTCGTGGCGCCGGCGGAAGCAGGGAGGTTCGTCGCCAGCACCACCCACGAGGATGCAGGCAAGGAATCACTGCCTTCCACCGCGTATGTATGCCCCTGGACACTGCCCCAGCTCACTTGAAAACCGCCGCCTACTGGCGTGCCTTGCACAATTGTAAACGGGGTAATCGCAACCTGCACAACCAACGCTTGACTGGCCAGCACCGTTTGCTGGCTAGTCAGGGTTACGGTGAGGCGATCCCCGCTGCGGCTCAGGGAAGCCGAAACCGGCGAACCGTTGAGCGTTACGCTGAGCGCGCCGTTACCAGTGCCTGGAGCAATATCAAAGGCGAGCGTATTCAACCGTAATTGGCCTTGTTCGACCGCGATGCTGTGAGTCTGCTGCGTGGAACTGCGCGTCTGGGCGAAACTCCCCCACCCTTCGGCAGCCGTGAAGGCAGCCTTGAAATTCTCGGGCGTGAGCTTCGGACTGAAGGCGATGTAACCTTTCGGACCCTGATATTCGAAGCCGCAGATGGCGATGAAGGTCCCGTAGCTGGCCATGGCGCGCGCGTAATGGTCGCTGCACTCGATCTCGTTGTAAGGATTGCGCTTGCTGCCGTTGTAGCGGTCATGCACTGACCGGGTGATGGCGAGACCTTCCTGCAACATGCCCTCCCAGATCATGTGACTGGCCACCTCGTGCTCGAATCCCGTCATGCACTCGCTGAAATAGCCCGCCTGCCATCCCAATCCAATCGGGAGTGGATTCGCCGGGTCGGGGAAAGTGCTCATTACCAAGCCGGCTTCACCCGGATCTGTATAAATGCGGCCCCCCGACACAGGATTAGCGGGATTAGCCCGAAAACCGGCCGCATCCGGAGCGTAGTTGTAGGTCCAGAGATGTGCGAGGGCGCTCAAAGTCCTCTTTTGATCCAGGAGCCGTCCAAGACCGACTTGAAACGCCCAAGACTGCCCGAAGACTTGGTCGATTTCGCAGCCCTTGCCTGCTCCGATGTTGTTCTTACGGTCGTCCGGAATCTGCACAAAGTACTCGTTGTTATGAAACAATTGACTTTGGATGAAACTCGTTCCTGACTGGGCTAGGGAGCCGAGCTGGGTGGCAAACGCTGTATCGCTCATTTCCGTCGCCATCTGCTGGCATGCCTTGCAGGCGGCAAGGTAAAGCCCGCTCAACCAAGCAATCTTGCCATACCACGTTGCATCCAGCGTATTCGGCTGGCCGCCCTGAAGAATCCCGTTGGAACCCAAGTCTCAGGACTCCTGATCTCGTGGAATTTGACTGGCCCGGACCGGCTCAAGAACCAAGCGTAGTTCGGTTCCCGGATAGGTCGTTTCTGTGGCGGTAAGTTCGG
>Ga0316217_10001570_pt1 | contig 29369 bp, 30 predicted proteins | sample 1anoAmetaG_FD_203633 | JGI IMG/M metagenome (GOLD analysis project Ga0316217, IMG submission 203633) | Freshwater microbial communities from Trout Bog Lake, Wisconsin, USA - 1anoA | ecosystem: Environmental > Aquatic > Freshwater > Lake > Hypolimnion/Profundal zone | place: USA: Wisconsin... | reverse complement strand
TACAAGATGACATATCCGGCATAGCCCGCCATCTGCGACAATTGGGACAAGATGTCATAGGTTCAAATCCCAACGCAGGAGGCCGTTATGACCCACAAGGTTCCAATCCGTCCCGACCTAATCCGCATCAGCGAGCATGGGATCGAGGAGATAGAGAAGAAGCAGTCCTCTTTCCGGATGCGGGTCGATCCCTTCTGCACCAAATCCACGGATTTTCCTGATGGCAGGACCGCTAGGCATCTTTGGCTCTTCCATCTGAAGTCTTCCAGGGTCTCCCCGCCACACCTTCCGCGTCTCGTTCAGAGCCGCAATCCAGCTTGGCTCATCAAGATCGATCCCCTCATCACGGGGAGAGAGAAGGCGGCCGATGGAGTACCGATCGCTGTTATTACAGTTCTGTTTCCTTTGAAGCATACTCACACTGAGGCCATCAATGATTTCTGTCTCCTTGCCGGCTCCTCCAAGCAGCGCTACCGTCCAGCGAGTCAGTTCCCCCGCGGTCACCATGGATTCTATGAATTGGCCAAGGAGTGGTCCATTTACCTTGTATGCAGCCGCATGTGTCTGGTAGGAGCACAGAAAATCGACAACGTCGGAAGCAGGTACTGAGGTCCAGAGACATCCGGACCAAGTGTGCACTGTTCCGTTTCTCGGAAGAGTGATAGGATTTTGAGCCGCCCCCCCCAGAGATGAAAGAAAACGCTGACATAGCCGAAAATTCAGACGCAGCTTTTCAGGGTCACGATGCAGTGCTACTGTCTCCAGAACTGTTCCGCTGAAAGACAGAAGGAGATTCCTGGCACTCCGCATTTTTACTCGGCTTGTTACCATAAGTACTGGATGTGACTGTACCTTGAGCCCGTATTCCCGGGGGGTGGCATTTGTCTCAGCCATGATGTCGAATTCTTCACGCAGCTCTTCACCTGCATCCGCAATATGGCTGAACCATTCCAGAAGATCCTCCGTGGTATATAGACGGCACAGATCAAGGTAGCCAGGCCGGTAGCCAAACCAGCGTCCCATCTGCATCAAGGTATCGTACATACGCGAGGCCCGCAGGAAGTAGCTGGTGCTGAGTCCTTCCAGAGTAAGGCCCCTAGCGAGCTTGTCACCGCCGATCGCTATGACGTTAAGCCCGGTACCTTCATGCTCAGCATAGTCGAGTGCATCCTTTGCTGTCCCGTTGATCATCCTGACTTGGATATCACTTATAACGTCCGGAAGCATCTCCAGCACATCCTGCCAACTGGGCAGTTCGGGCACACCGATGTCAGGAGCCCCGTCCCTGAATTCACGATTGGTCGGGACAAAATCGGATTTCCACAGTGCCTCGATACGCCCCAGTGTCTCATCTGCATCAATTCTGCGGGTAAGCCGCTGACGCAGGTGCCTCACATGATGGTCAATCTGGCTTGTAACTGCACGCTGGACTGCGTTGAAACGCGTCACATGTACCAGCATTGAGGAGTGATGGTTCTTCTGTCCTCGCAGACGCCGAACGGCAACAGTGAGCAGGAAGGAGTCGAGGGCTTCTATAAGGGAGGGAGGCAGGCGGTCCTGACCCCCGAAGAGTGGGTAATAGTTGTTCTTGTGGCCAAGCGGCATCCAGCCACGCTTACCGTCTCCTTCAGCGAAATCGGTGACCACCCTGGAGAGGGGAAGTCCGCCGTCGCGTTGCCCTCCACTGCTCAGGCCGAAGATGCGCGCAGGCCCCACATAGTTTGAAGGAGCGGCAAGGTTGATGATGAACGCCGACGGGAAGAGGTCTGGCCCCTCTTCTGTGGTCTCCCCCCGCTCGTGGATGAAGATGTTTGCAAAAGGAGTCGCCGTATAACTAAAGTGACGGGAACGCAATACCCGATCATTTACGGCCGAACCTGCTCTCTACTCGACAACTCCTTGTATGTATTCTCTGAGCTCAGACGCAAATGCCGGGAACGCTATGTGAAGTTCGACGGCGTAGACCTCAGGTGGTGCATCACTGAAGAGCAGTCGAAGCAGGGCGAAGCTTGCCTATCTGTTTTGCCATAGTTCTCATATACCTCAAAAGACAATTTATTTGCTGGGCGTGTCCCTCAGCTTAGCTGATACAAGAGCACCCCGCCAAGCGGGGTGCTGAGTAATTCAAACACATCAAAATCTGTAGGATTTGCCTGATTGTTGTACAGACCAAGCTTCCACTTTCATGTGCCTTTCAGTATTTCCGGCAAGTTAGGGAGCCAATAGCGAGAGCCATGCCACGACTGGAGGCGTCTCCAGGGTTCAGATTCTGAAAACGCCTGTTTTTCTGCGTTTGCGCCGCTGCTGATTCTGTCGGCTGCGGCGACCGCCTCGGCCAAAACCATAAGCGGCCGGCGGGAATAGCCGGTCTTGTCCCAGGTGAGGAGATATCTGAGCGCTACGGCGGAGTCACTGGAAATGGAATCCAGATGCAGTAAATGCGGCGCCAGGATTTCCAGGGTTAGGGCGTCATGGTGCAAAATTGCGCCGACGAGCTTTGTTTTTGCCTTGTGGTGGTGAGCCGAAACTTTGCCGATGTCATGAAGCAAGGCCGCCACCATGCCAAGTTCGCGCCGCTCCTGACTCATGGTGATTGCAAGACCTGCCACCAGATCAACGCATTCGAGCGAATGACATAACAGACCGCCGGGAAAACTGTGGTGATGGTTCCTGCTTGCGGGCAGAGTGAGAAATGGTAAGGTGATGGAGTCGTCGGCAAACACCTGCAGGGCGAACTGTTTCAGATATTGCGTAGACAGCCCATTCAAAACACAGCGAAACCGATCAACGCCATCAATTACCGGACACAGGCCGGCGGTCAAAAGATGGAGCGGATCTTCAATGATCGCCGCTTCGCCCTGGTACAGATCGAGGATCTGGTTACCATGGAGCATTTTGACCACCCCAGCAACCGAAACGACGGCCCGTTCCTCAAGTTCTGGACCCTGGTAACGCTCCGGCCAAGCATAAGCCCGGATACTGCCGCTGGTGTCAGCCAGTTCGGCATGGACGAAATCGGTCCCGGACTTTGCCGTCCGTTTGTGGGTGCTGAGAACCCGAAAGGTGCCGCTGAAATTAGCGCCGTTAATATTCGGCAGATCTTCGATTCTCATGGGTTACACCCCTTTTGCCGGCGCTACTTTGGCAGCCAGCAGCAGTTCAATTGCTGACCCATCCTGGCGAGTCAGGTTCGGAACAAAACGGGAATAAACAGTGAACAACATCCTGGTATTGGCATGTCCCATTTGCCGGGCAATCCATTCCGGGTTCTCGCCGGCCGCCAGCCAGAGAGTGGCGGAAGTATGGCGCGTCTGGTACGGGCGTCTTTTCTTGAGCCCCAGCCGCTGCAAAATCGGATACCAGACCCGGTTCATGACGTTGCGCCGATCGAGGGGAAGTCCGGACTTGGAGCAGAAGACAAATTCTCCTAGTTTGCCGGTCAAATTCTTCTGTTCGAAAAGGGCATCGTATACGGGCTGTGACATGGCGATATCCCGTACCGACTCCGGTGTCTTGGTGGTTTCGTTATAACCGTTGACCAGCGTTTCGCGAACTGCAATGATCCTTCGCTCCAAGTCCACGTATGCCCATTTAAGACCGTCGATTTCTGCAGTGCGCATCCCAGTGAAGAACCTGACAGTATAATAATTGCGGAAATCGGTGCGAATATTAGCCAAAAACAGATTAACCTCATCGATGCCGAAAGGGTCGATGTCGCTCTTCGGCACTTTGAGTTGTTTGATTCCGGTGCATGGTGTGACAAAATGATGCCGGTCAGCCGCCTCATTGAGTATCATGCGCAATGGCGTGATGATGTGATTTATCCGGTCAGGAGACAACCCCTCTTTGGAACCGATCATGACTTTGGCGAGTGTGGATCGGAACTTTAGAATATCTCCCTTGGTAATGCGGCTGACTTCACTCTCCCCGAATTTCGGTATCAGGTACTTATCAAGGGTAAGACGGATGGTGGCCCGATAAGAGCGTTTCCAGGCGATTTCGCCTTCCTGATACCACTCCTCGGCAAAATCCCTGAACTGTGGTGTATGAGGTCTCATTTCGGCCGGTTCTGCCGGCATGGGCCCCGTATCTGTAATGCGCGACCCGTTCTGTGCGCTTGTCTTAAACCTTGCTGACATGGGCGAGTTGGGGAAGAATCTGCCATAGTCGAAGGTTCCCAGTTTGATTTCAGACTCGATTCTCGCGAGGGCTTTTTCCATTTGCCTTCTATTGGCCGGAGTGTCGACAAGCAGAGAATACTCTCTGCAGCGCAGATCCCTAAATTGGAAATCGAAAAACAGCATATTGGTATCGTTTCTTTTTCGAATGCTACCCATTGAACATCCCTCCTCTCGACATGGGTATCTCCGGCACATCCACCTTTGGCGTAAGAACCATGTCCCGTTCAATCGCTTCCCAGATAAACAGAATCTTGCGACGTCCGAAGGGCCTGATGTAATGCACCCCTTCGATGAAGACTGCATCGACCAGGTTGTTACAGATGTAACGGGGGTTGTAGTGGATCTTGTCTGCCAGTTGACTTGACGTGAAAAAGGTTTGCACCGCCATGATTCGCCTCCTTGTGATATGCGAACATTGGTCGTATATCAGTTTAATAAAAATGACCTTTAATGGTGGTCGTTGAATTGATAATACGTCTATTGTTCGTATATGTCAACAAAAAAATTATTCCTCGAAAATATTGTCGCCGAATTCCTTTTTCAGGATCTCTTTGACCATCCGGCTGTTTTCGCTTTTGTTCCCGGTAAGCCTTCCGTAAACCAGGTCACGAGCAACGCTATGGGGCACATTGAGCTCTTTGCACCAGGCGCGAAAGGACATGCCCATGTCGATCAGCATGTGCTTGATATGTTTTTGGCGCTCTTCAGAATTCATATGCAGATAATATGGTAGATGCCCTTGATTAGTCAAATTCAAAATTTAGGGAAATCAGCAGGTTAGGGCTCAAAGGGTAGTGGTCGACTATGAGATCATAAATAAATATCAAGGCCCGGCCAGGGCCCGGGAAAGGCCCGGGGCCTTTGATTCAACTCAAGAATGTCGAATTGTAAAGCTTACCTGAGAGGTGCGTAATATTTGTAACTTACTGTAATAAAATGGCCGGATCAAAGACCCGGCCCTCTCAAATTCATGGTGGGCGATGTAGGGTTCGAACCTACGACCCCTGCCGTGTGAAGGCAGTGCTCTCCCGCTGAGCTAATCGCCCATCTCCCTGAGTAAATATCAGATGGACTCGCCTCTGTCAAGTATTGTTTGATTTCCCTGACACCCCTGCTGCTTCCGGTTTGCGCTAAACATTGTTTTAATTCGCCTGATTCGCCTTGACACGCAAGGTTAGCAGTTGCTATATTGCGGCAGCTCAGGGAGGACGATGAACCAAGAAAAATGAGCGGGAAGGGGATGGGATCGTTCCCGGAACGCCGGCCGCCAATTTCAAGAGAAAGTGACTGAAGCGAAGGTGCCGTTATGAAACTGGAACAGGGACTCATCCAGGTGTATACCGGAAACGGCAAGGGGAAGACCACGGCGTCGCTTGGGCTTGCCCTGCGGGGCGTCGGACGCGAACTCATGGTCTGCATGATACAGTTCATGAAGGGTGGCGGCCCCTACGGCGAGCAAATGGCCGCCAAGCTCCTGGAACCCTATCTCACCATCATCCAGACCGGGCGCCCCGGGTGGGTGAACAAGGACAACCCGCACGAAACGGACAAGGCGCTCGCTGCGGAGGCGCTGGCGCTGGCGCGCGCTAAGGTGACCGGGGGCGACTACGACCTGGTCATCCTTGACGAGATAAACGGCGCGGTCTCCATGGGGCTTGTGCCGGTCGAGGATCTGCTGGCCCTCATGCGCGACAAGCCCGGGCACGTGGAACTGGTGCTCACCGGGCGTAACGCCGACCCAAGGGTGATCGAGGCGGCCGACCTGGTCACCGAGATGCGCGAGATCAAACACTACTACAAGGCCGGCGTCCAGTCGCGCCTTGGCATAGAGAAATGACAGGTGTTGAGTGGGTGAGGCGGTCGAGTAGGCAATAGAATCGTTGAGTGGGTAAGGCGTTGAGTCGTCGAGCAGTCACACCAACGACATAGCGACTTTAAGACTCAACAACTCAACGACTTAACGATTCAACGACTATTATCAATACTATGGAGGTGTGTCGTGGCTGAAAGAAGACTGCGTATACTGGTGGGGAAACCGGGACTGGACGGCCATGACAGGGGTGCCAAAATCATTGCGCGCGCCTTTCGCGACGCCGGGTTCGAGGTGATCTACACGGGGCTGCATCAGACGCCGGAGCAGATCGTCTCCGCATCCATCCAGGAGGACGTGGACTGCATCGCTCTCTCCATCCTCTCGGGCGCTCACAACACCCTGCTCCCCGCGGTGTACGAACTTTTGAAGGAGAAGGGCGCGGCAGACATCGTCCTCATGGCGGGCGGCGTCATCCCCGAGGATGATATTCCCGGTCTGAAAGCGGCCGGCATCCAGGAGATCTTCACCCCGGGCACCTCGACGGAAACCATCGTTTCCTGGGTGCGCGACAACGTCACTCCGCACGCCTAAACAAATCAGGGGTGGCCACCGATATAACGCTGGCGTGCCGGCGCGCCGCAGCAGCAGGCAGGTGGGAGACAGGCTGCCCGGTGGCAATTAACCCCATCCCCGCCCCGATTCTCCCCTTGAAGGGGAGGGCATTTTTCCCTGGCGGATGTCAGGAAACGGTGCAGATGGTATACTCTTAGTTCTCAACCAAAGTGGAAAACGAAGTGGGCTATCTGCTGCTCGACTCGGGCGGGGCGCCGAACACGCTCTCCCTGGAGACGCTCGGAGGGCTGGGCACCCTGCTTTTTTGAAGGCGGATCTGCACGCCGCGCTGATGGCCATTTCGGGCTACCCCGGCGACTCCTTCACGGTCGGCTGCGCCGAAAAGCTGGACCTGAAGAACGGCTGCGCTCTGGAGCGGGGCTGACCGCCCGTTACCGCTGCAACGCTACAGATACCGGGAGTTGTGCATGACACTTGCCGAACGAGTGCTCGACGGCGACATCCGCGCCGCCGCGCGCCTGATGCGTGATATCGATGATCGCTTCAAAAGCGCCGTGGGGGAACTGAAGGCGCTCTACCCGCGCACCGGGAACGCCTACATTCTCGGGCTCACCGGCCCCCCGGGCGCCGGCAAGTCCACCCTGGTGGACCAGATCATCGCGGCCTACCGCAGGAAGGATCTCCTGGTTGGCGTGGTCGCCATCGACCCCACCAGCCCCTTCACAGGCGGCGCCATCCTCGGGGACCGGATCCGGATGAACCGGCACGCCGAAGACCCCGGGGTCTTCATCAGGAGCCTCGCCACCCGCGGCTGCCTGGGCGGGATGTCGCGCTCCACCATGGACGTGGTGAACGTGATGGACGCCATGGGGATGGACGTGGTCATCGTGGAGACGGTCGGGGTCGGCCAGGACGAGGTGGACATCGTCAGCACCGCCCACACCACCGCGGTGGTCATGGTTCCGGGGATGGGCGACGACATCCAGGCCATCAAGGCGGGGATCCTGGAGATCGGCGACGTGTTCGTGGTGAACAAGGCGGACCGCGAGGGGGCCGAGCGCACCGCACGGGAACTCTCCGCCATGCTGGAGATGAAGCACCCAGAGCCCGGCGCCTGGCTGCCGCACGTCCTGAAGACCGAGGGGAGCCGCGGGGTCGGCATCGACGAGCTGATCGATGAGTTCGAGGCGCACCGTGAGTACCTCAAGGTCTCCGGCCACCTGCAGCGCCTGATCGAGGAGCGTAACGCCAAGCTCTTCGCCGACACGCTCAGGGAGGAACTCTTCGACACCGTGTTCGGCGCCATCAGGGAGAACGGCAGGTACCAGGAGATCCTTGACGGCCTGCGCGACCGGAGCACCGATCCCTATACGGCGGTTGAGGAGGTACTGGCTGCACGCGCTTTTTCTTGACCCGTGGTCCTAATGATGCTAATTAGGAGGTCTGATGGGGCCGCGGCCCCATCCCTCGTTTTTGGCTAGGGAGTGCTCGCAAGATGTTACGTAAGGCCCTGTATTTTGTAGCTCTCGTCATTTTTGGCGCCATCGTCGTCTACAACCCCCTCACTACCTCCGTGGCCGGCCCCAACCCGAACGACCCGGCCCACGAAGACCTGACCCGCGTCGACTACCCAAGCCTGGCCAAGATCCCCTGGAAGCCCCACTTCATCAGACCCGAGGACAGCCTGGAGTCGCTCTTTGGCCGCGACTGGCCCGTGGTGGCCCGCTTCAACAGGATAGACCGGCGCCACGTCTATCCCGGGATGACCATAAAGGTCCCGGTGAACATCGCTGCCGCCAGGAACTATTCGCCGCTGCCGGCTGAGTACGCGCCCGCCGAGGGTCACGAAAAGTACCTGCTCATCGACCTGACCGAGCAATGGATCGGCGCCTACGAAGACGGCGAGCTCCTTTTTTCCATGCCTGCCGCCACGGGCGCGTTCGGCCACGAGACACCGGTCGGAGTGTACCAGATAGACGCCCGGGACAAGAACCATTTCTCTTCGCTCTACAAGACCGAGGACCAGACCGACCAGTACCCGATGGACAACGCTATGCGCTTCCATGTCGGCGAGGACAACGTCTCTTACTGGATCCACGCGCGGGACCTCCCCGGCAAGCCCGCCTCCCACGGCTGCGTCGGCCTCTATGACGAGGATATGCAGAACCGGGTCTACGGCTCTCCGGAACTGCCGGTGCTGCTTGATTCCGAGCGGCTCTACGCCTGGGCGGTCGGGGAGAGCGATTACGAGGACGACTCGGGGAACCTGGAACTTCTGGAGGACGGCCCGACGGTTGAGGTGAGGGGGGAGATCCCGCACTACAGAAAATAGAGAAAGGCGTGGAGTCTTTGAGTCGTTGAGTCGGCAGTGACCACTCGACTACTTGACGCTTCACCCCCTCTACGATTCTAACTAGAGGCCGGAGGCTAAGTGCAGCATATTCTTATGGATTATCTGCAGATCCACGGCTATTGGGTGCTCTTCATCGGGACCTTCCTGGAAGGGGAGGCCATCCTGATCTTCGCCGGATTCCTCGCCTGCCAGGGATATTTCAACATCTACGGCGTCATCATCTCGGCCTTTGCCGGCTCCTTCCTCGGAGATCAGGTCTACTTCCACATCGGACGGGTCAAGGGCCCGCCCCTCTTGAAGTTCTTCACCGCAAGGGCCCGCAAGTTCCGCAAGGCGCTGCGGCTCATCGAGCGCTACGGGTCCTTCGTCGCCTTCGTGTCGCGCTACACCTATGGGTTGAGGATTCTGCTGCCGATCATCCTCGGCATGACCAACCTGTCCGCGCGGCGCTTCCTCGTGTTGAACCTGGCCAGTGCCCTCTCCTGGGCCATACTCTTCGCGCTGGCGGGCTTTCTCTTCGGCAAGGGGGCGGCGCTCTTCGTGGACGACCTTGAGCGCTACGAGCCCTACCTGCTCCTGATCCTGGCGGGGTTGATCGGCTGCATGTGGCTCAGCCACTTCGCGGCGCACCGCTGGCACCGCAGGCGCGCCAGGAAAAGATTGAGGCGGATGAAAGCGAGCAGGTCGGAAGATGAAACCGGGTAACCCGATAAAACTGGATAAAGCCAGTTTGGTCTCCATTCCGCCTTAATCAGGATTTAAAAGGAATCGTTTCATGGATATCAAGGGAAGAATCAGCGTCGTCCTGGTCGGGACCCAGAGCCCGGGCAATATCGGCATGGTCTGCAGGGCCATGAAGAACATGGGGCTTGCTGACCTGCGGCTGGTGAACCCCTGCCGCGTGGACCACCCCGATGCGGCTATGTTCGCCGTTTCGGCAAGGGATCTTCTGGAAGGGGCCAGGATCTTCAGCTCTCTTGAGGAGGCGCTCTCCGACTGCGAGTTCTCCGTCGCCACCACGAGGAGGCACGGTAAGTACCGAAACGAGATCTCCTCTCCGGAGCAGATCGTCTCCAAGTTCGCAGCTTGCGCGCCTCAAAGCCGGCTGGCGCTTGTCTTCGGCAGGGAGGACAGCGGCCTCACCACCGACGAGGTGGCGCTCTGCCGGTGGCAGGCCACCATCCAGACCGCGGACGAGTACGGCTCGCTGAACCTCTCCCAGGCCGTGCTGATCTTTTGCTACGAGTTCCTCAAGGGGACCGCGGCCGCTCCCGTAGCCTCCGCGCCCGCGCGGGAGGTGGCCGGCTCCGCCTCGCTCGAGCCGCTCTACGCCCAGATGGAGCGGACCTTCCTGCGGATAGGGTATCTAAACCCACAAAACCCCGACCACATGATGCGCACCATGCGCCGCATCTACTCCCGGGCTGAACTGGACGAGCGCGAAGTCTCCGCGCTGCGCGGACTACTCTCCCAGGTCGACTGGGCCGCCGCCGAGTTCAAGGGAAAAAAGGGCGCATGATGAACCCCACCCCGTACATAGGGCTCTGCGCGGGGCTGCTTACCAGCGGCGCCGCCATCCCCCAGGTGATCCAGACCTACCGGACCAAGCACGCCCGCGACCTCTCCATGTGGCAGCTCATCCTGCTGAACCTCGGCATGCTGCTGTGGCTCATCTACGGTATCTCCCTGCACGATCTCCCCCTGATCCTCGCCAACATCTTTTCCATCGTCTGCTACACCGGTCTCATCGTCATGAAACTGCGTTATTCCAGCTTGGAGAGGGCCGCCTGCGCCAATTCCGACTGATCCCGCCCGCTCACTTGGTCTTTTGATACTTTCTTCTCCCGGGCAAGCTCTCTTCATTTTAGGCAAACCTACCTCACCGAGGCAAACTTCCCTCTCTGAGGCAAGCTTCCCTTCCACTCCCCGCCAACTTTCCCTCTCCCCAGAGGGGGCAGCCGCCGGTCCTCTGCCCGTGTCGGAATTCCCTACAGATTAATGTTAAAAATTGTCTCCCCTGATTTAAATGTGTTAAAGTAATCCACTGCCAAACCGAATTAATAGGGAGGGCGCAGGAAAGAGACTTTGCCCTCAGAGAAAACATCCGGGTGCAGGTCCGCGCCAGCCGCCCCTCTAGGCCAGAAATCCGCAGTGTCCGATCCACAGCGACAGCTAAGCGGTGTCTTTTGCATTTAAGTCTGTTAACGAGGTAGAATTAGTGAAGGTGCTTCTTACCAATGACGACGGGGTGCACGCTCCGGGACTCGCTGCCCTCATGAAACGGATCGCCGAGGTGGCCGAAGTGGTTGTAGTAGCGCCGGACCGGGAGCAAAGCGCCGTGGGGCACGCGCTCACCCTGCACCACCCCCTGCGGGCGGCGCGCGTGAGCGAAAACGTCTACTCGGTGGACGGCACCCCCACCGATTGCGTCAACCTGGGGATTCACAGCCTGCTCTCCTTCCGGCCGGACCTGGTCATCTCGGGGGTGAACCGGGGGGCGAACGTCGGCGACGACGTCACCTACTCGGGGACCGTCGCCGCCGCCCTGGAAGCGACCCTGATGGGTATCCCCGCCATCGCCGTCTCCCTGGTGACCCGGGGGGAGGGGGAACATTACGAGGTTGCCGCGGGGTGTGCCGCGCGGCTTGCCCAGACCCTGTTCGAGAAAGGGCTTCCCCCCGACACCTTTCTCAACGTGAACGTACCAGATCTCTCCGCCGAATTCCTCAAGGTGCCGCTCATCACCTGCCAGGGGAAGCGGAGCTATGAGGGGACCATCGTGGACAAGGTCGACCCCCGTGGGAGGAGCTATTACTGGATCGGCACCGCCGACCTGAGTTTTCAGGACATCCCCGGAAGCGACTACCATGCCGTGTCCCGCGGTCACGTATCCATCACACCGATGCATATCGACCTGACCAACTACGCCTCCATCGAGACCCTCAAGGGATGGCCATTGCGGTGATACTGGACTTTTCGCCAATGGTTTGATATATTTCCCCGCTGCCAAAAGACGGGGGAAAGAGTTTTGAATTTCGGGGTCGCACGCAAGAGAATGGTAGCCGAGCTGGTGAAGCGCGGCATTACGGACCAGCGGGTCCTCGGGGCCATGAGCGAGCTACCGCGCCACATCTTCGTCGAGGAGGCTATGGCGGCGCAGGCCTACTCCGACAGCTCGCTCCCCATTGGCGAGAAGCAGACCATCTCGCAGCCCTACATCGTGGCGCGGATGACCCAGATGCTGGAGCTTACCGGGCGCGAGAAGGTGCTGGAACTGGGCACCGGCTCCGGGTACCAGGCGGCCGTGCTGGCCACTCTGGCGGACCGGGTCTACACGGTGGAGCGGATCCGCCCGCTTGCCTTGAAGGCGCGCCGGGCGCTCGATAGCCTGGGCCTGTTGAACGTGAACCTGCGCATCGGCGACGGCACCGACGGCTGGGAGGAGGAGGCACCATTCGACGCGATCCTGGTGACCGCGGGAGCGCCGCACGTCCCGGAATGCCTAGTGAGCCAGCTCGCCCCGGGCGGAAGGCTGGTGATCCCGGTCGGCGACCGCAACGACCAGCAGCTGGTGCTGGTGAGCAAGGGGGCGGACGGCCGGGTGGAGCGGAGCGAGTCGGACGGCTGCCGGTTCGTGCGCCTGATCGGCAGAAACGGCTGGAGCGAGGAGCAGTAATCGGCAGCAGTAATCTATTTCAACGCTTTTGCCATAGGAGTACCTGCATGGAAGACGAACTTTTAGAGGAGAAGGACCCCCTTTTCCTGGATGTCGAGCAGGACCCGGATGCACTCGAGCTTGAGGACGTCGAGGAGGTCGAGCCGGCCGAGGTCGAGGAGGAGGAGATCAAGGCGGCGGTCGTGGAGCATTTTGACGACGCCATCAAGCTCTACCTGCGCGAGATACAGAAGACCAAGCTCCTGACCGCCGAGGAAGAGAAGGAACTGGCCGCGAAGATCGACCTGGGGGACAAGGCGGCCCGGGACCGGATGATCGTATCCAATCTGCGCCTGGTAGTGAAGATCGCCAAGCGCTATATAAACCGCGGGCTACCCTTTCTCGACCTAATCGAGGAGGGGAACATGGGTCTCATCAAAGCTGTGGAGCGCTTCAAGCTCTCCAAGGAGTGCCGTTTTTCAACCTATGCCACCTGGTGGATCAGGCAGTCCATCGAGCGCGCCCTGGTGAACCAGTCGCGCACCATCCGTCTGCCGGTGCACGTCTCCGACGACATCAACAAGATGCTGCGGGTGACCCGCGAGTTGGTGCAGAAGATGAACCGCGAGCCGACCATCAAGGAGGTGGCCGACACCCTCGACGTGAACGTGACCTACCTGCGCCGGCTCATGGTCCTTTTGAAGAAGACCTACTCCATCGAGCGCCCCATGGGGGAGAACAACGACTACTTCCTGATCGACACCATCGAGGACACCTCCACCGTGTCTCCTGCGGCGCTCCTTGAGGATCTCAACAAGTACGAGTTGGTGAGCAAGTGGTTCGACACCCTCTCCGACGGCGAGAAGAAGATCCTGACCCTGCGCTTTGGCCTCGACGACAAGGACCCCCAGACCCTCGACACAATCGGGAGAAGCTTCGGGGTAACGCGCGAGCGGATCCGCCAGATCGAGGCGAAGAGCCTGGAAAAGCTGAGAAAGATCGTGGAAGCCACCGACATAATGGGGCGCAGTGCGACAACGACGGCAACGAAATAAGGAGCAGTGAGCCAAGTATGGAACAACTAAAAAATATCATCCGCAACGTACCCGACTTTCCCAAGAAGGGGATCCTCTTCAAGGACATAACGACCCTTTTGGAGGACGCCAAGAGTTTCCAGCGCATGGTGGATCTGCTGGCCAACCGCTACATCGGGGAGCGGATCGACAAGGTGGTGGGAGTCGAGGCGCGCGGTTTCATCATCGGGGCGGCGCTAGCATACAAGCTCGGAGCTGGCATCGTGCTGGTGAGAAAGCCCGGCAAGCTGCCCTCTGAGACCCTTAAGAAGACCTATGACCTGGAGTACGGCACAGACACGCTGGAGATCCACGTCGACGCTATCAAGAAGGGTGAGCGGGTGCTGATAGCCGACGACCTGTTGGCAACCGGCGGGACCATGGCAGCCGTCGTCGATCTGGTGGGTCACATGGAGGCGGACATCTTCGAGTGTTGCTTCATGGCCGAGCTTGCATTTCTCGAGGGGAGCAAGAAGCTTCCGGCCGGTAAGGTGTTCTCTTTACTCAAGTTTTGATAAAACACCTTGCAAAACCGTAGAGGCTAGGGTATAAAGATCGTCTCTTTTGTCCCCGTAGCTCAGCAGGATAGAGCACTTCCCTCCTAAGGAAGGGGTCGGACGTTCGAATCGTCTCGGGGACGCCAATAAAAACAAGCACTTAGCCAGAAATGGCTAGGTGCTTTTTTGTATCTTTTGGCTCATAGGGTCAATATAGGGTCAGTCGTTGGCAGGTGGTAGGGATACGTGGAGGGCGAATCTACCGTCTCCAATCCTTGCGTAATGTCCCGATGACAAGTTCCGCTTTGCATTGATCTGACCTTCCAGCTATCATGTGGAACCTATGCGAACTTGACTTGGAGCTGACTCCATATGTGTGGCAGATTCACCATCGACATTCTCCCCGAACTCCTCGTCGAGATCTTCGGACTCGCGGACCCTCCAGCCGTCACCCCCCGCTACAACATTGCCCCGACCCAGCCGGTTCCTGTCATTCGCCGTTACGGAGATGGTCAGAACCACCTCGACCTCCTTCATTGGGGTTTGATCCCCTCTTGGGCGCAGGACAAGTCCATCGGCTCCAGACTGATCAATGCCCGATCCGAAACCGTAACCGAAAAACCTTCCTTCAGGCAAGCGATCAGGTATCGCCGATGCTTGGTGCCGAGTTCAGGGTTCTACGAATGGGTGCAGGAGGGGAAAGATAAGCAACCGTGGTATATCCGACTCAAGGGTGGATCGCCCATGGTTTTTGCTGGACTGTGGGAAACATGGAAGAGTGCCGAAGGGACGGTGGTCGAGTCCTGTACCATACTCACAACCGCCTCAAATCGGCTTGTAGCGCCTCTCCATGATCGCATGCCGGTCATCCTGTCACCTGATGAACATCGGACGTGGCTGGAGCGGACCACTACCGATCCAACGGGTCTGAAGAAGATGTTCCAGCCGTACCCTGCCGACATGATGGAAATGTGGGCGGTGTCACCGATGGTCAACAAGGTCGCCAACGATTCTGCTGATCTGGTAGTGCCGGTTGGTGATTCACAGACTCTTGATTTCAGTGTGATAGCTCAACCAGCACCACCAACGGAGGTTTAGATGGACACCGCCTACACGCCGTTTATGCGTGATCTTGAGTTGAACTTCAAAAAGTCATCGGGGCTGGTTGATCGTTCAGCCTTCAAGATCTTCTACTGTCAGGTGCGTCCGGCGAAAATTTTAACTCTCGGTATCAACCCCGGTGGAAGCCCTGCGAATACCCATCCCAACGGTTTTACCCACCTGAATGACGTTCCAGCAGCAGCCTCCGCATCGTTCTATGAGAACGACGAACATGATATCCTCGACTGTGAATGGAGAGAGAACACTGGACTCCGCAAGGTTCTGGTCCCACTTCTGGGCGGCGATGCTACACGGATTCGGACTGAGGTTGTAAAGACCAACCTTGCTTTCCATAGGTCTGCAACAGTAAGGGATCTTAACCGTCCACTTGCATTCGCTGAAACCGCGCCCTTCCTTGCTGAGATCATCAAAGAAGTGAACCCGAGGCTCGTCTTACTCACGGGTGTACCGCTTTCTGAATTCACTGATCGGTACGGAATCGTTTCCCGTCGCCTCCGTAAACCAATTAGGGATGATGGCGTGGGGCATGTTGTTTTTGATGCTGCGAGAGCAACGCTCCGACACTCAACACATGAAGTGCTAGTCGTTCAGCTTGCACATGCCTCTCAGTTTGGATGGACATATGCAAAGTACAAGGTTGTTCGTCGTATCCTTAAATTGCTACGTGTTGAACAAATCTGATGGCGCTGGAGGCGGCGTTGACAGTTCTCAATTAGGCTCCGCTTTGAAGAACAGCCCTCTCTGTATTGAACTGGAGAGGGCTATATTCAATTGCGGTTTCAAACGAGGATGCTGAGTATGCTGCCTGACTTGCCGATGCGGTCTTACTACTGCAAGTTGAATATGGTTTGGAATGGCGGTGGTGTCCACCACCTTGCTGCAAGGGTTGGTATTTGGAAATTGTAAACCGCTTATTAACCTTCGGGTACAACACATACACAGGAGGATAACCGTGAGCGATAACCGGTACTGGTTTCCAGCAAAACGATATGGTTGGGGATGGGGGCTACCGAGTACGTGGCAAGGCTGGATTGTCTATGGCGTATTCTTCGCGCTATTGCTCCTAGGACTTTTGGTGGTTCCGCCAGCCCAGAGCGAGATCGGATTCTTTGCGTATGTCGTCGCACTTTCTACCGTGCTGTGTGCGATCTGTTACGCAAAGGGAGAGCCGCCGCAGTGGCGATGGGGGCGGCGTTGATATTGTAGCACCTCTCCACCAGATGCCGGTCATGTAGCCATGGGCGCATGGCAACATCGAAAGGTTGATCCTGATCTTGCGGAAAGTTTCCCACATTAATTTCGGCGAGAGGAGTATATTATGAGCAGGTGGTCATTGGCGACCTAAGGGGCAAGTGTAGGAGGTGATTCCTATGTTAGTGTCTCCCGTCTCATCCAGTATTCCGGTGCGTGCTATCCGTCCTGTCGGAGAAAGCAGCCGTACCAAGTCAAATCTGGGGAACAAAACGCCTTCGGGTTCAAAGCCGAAACATGATAGCGTGAAACTTTCGGGGACTGCTATTGCGAAGTCACTAAAATTGCAGGGTTTGTCTCCGAACGATATTGCCGCGCAGATGGGTCTGGACATTAAGACCGTAGACAGCTACCTCGGGATTGCACCTACGGCTTCATACTCTGCGGTACACGGGACGCTTCAGCTCCTAGCCTGACCTTGGTCGCGAACTGGTTTCCGGCTCAAATGCCTTGATAGTCATAGGGAAAAACGATGCCACACCTCGAAAGGGATGTGGCATTATCATTTTGATTGTAATCATTGTTGCCTCAAGGAGAACTCCCATGAAGGTAGGAATCGTAGGAAGTGGTTTCGTCGGTGCAACAGCGGCGTATGCCATGGTCATGAGAGGTGTTGGGCGGGAAATCGTCTTGGTTGATAAGAATGAAACCCGCAGCCGCGCCGAGGCGAACGACATCTACCACGCCGTACCATTCGCCAGTCCGCTCAAGGTCACTGCTGGCAAGTACGCTGACCTGAAAGGCAGCCGTGCGGTGATCATTTCTGCTGGGGTGAACCAGAAGGCTGGGGAGAGTCGGTTGCAATTGCTGCAACGAAATGCCGCCGTGTTCAGGGAGATCATCCCTGATGTCCTCACCAACGCGCCGGATGCCGTTCTGGTGATCGCAACTAACCCCGTAGATATCATGACCCATCTGGCGATCTGCTATGCGAAGGAATTCGGCGTCCCTGCCACCAGAGTGATCGGCTCCGGCACCATGCTGGATACTGCTCGGTTTCGCACTCTGCTGGGGACGCATCTCGGGGTGGACCCACAGCACCTGCATGGCTATGTGCTCGGGGAACACGGGGACTCAGAAGTCCTGACATGGTCGCTGGTCACGGTCGGCGGGATGCCGCTGGAAGAGTTCTGCCGGATGCGCAGCGTGCAGTTCGATGATGAGCAACGCCAGAGGATCGACCACGATGTGCGTCGGGCTGCCTACTCGATTATCGAAGGGAAGGGTGCTACCTATTATGGAATCGGCAGCGCCCTAGCCCGTCTTGTCGAGGTCATACTGCACGATCAACGTGCCATCCTGACGGTCTCGTCGGTAATACCCGAATCGTGGGGAGGGACCAACGTGACTTTCTCACTACCTCACTTGGTCGGTGGATCAGGAATCATCGCCTCCTTCCCGCCGGTGCTCACCGACGCCGAAGATGCGGCTCTTCGAGCGAGTGCAGGGGTGATCAGGGGCGCACTGGAAGGGTTGGACGTTGGACTGCAATGACAGTTAACCCTTTATTGATGGCTGCAAGGCGTGATAGCTGCATGCTGATTGCGTTTTGTTAATAAACGCAACTGCCTATTGACATGGAGTGCGGTAGCAAGCTATTTTGCAACAATTCATTTCAGTCCTTCGTGGAAATAGCCGATTAACCTAGCACCCAGTCTCGGCATATTATACCTCCATACGTGCCATCACGGAGTCAGTGCTATGGTAAGATCGGTACTCTCGCTAACCTTCCTGCTTGCCGTTGCATCTGCCCTAATTCTCTTTGGTGCTTCACCTGCAACCGCTGCTGATCCTGTAAAGGTTGTACGGAAGGTTGTCGTTGCTGTCCCTCCTGATTTCCCTCCTACATACTCCCGTGATGAAAACACCGGTAAACCAAAAGGTTTTGCGATTGACGTAATGAATGAGGTTGCTCAACGTGCTGGTCTTGAGGTTGAGTATGTCTTCGGGCGTCCATGGGATGATCTGCTTGGTATGCTGCAATCCGGCAAAGCAGATTTGATACCGAATCTGACCATTGATGAAGCTCGGAGAACCAAATTTCTCTTCACCTTACCGGTAGAGACGGTTCTGGCAAATCTGATCGTTCGGAAGGATGATCGCAAGGCTTCCGTACTTGTCTCGGGCATGAAAGTTGGGGTGATGAAGGGGAGCATATCCTATGACAACCTGAAGTCTCGGACAGATTTAAGACTTGAAACCTACGAAAGCCTACAGCATCTGGTGTTTGATTTGTTGGCGGGTCATGTTGATATGATTTCCGCGCCAACTCCAAATGTGATGAAACTTGCGGTAGACGCCGGTGTTGACGACAGGCTAGAGGTTCTTACTCCCCCGCTCAGAGAGAGCAAGCGTGCGATGGCTTTGCGTCAGGGAGATACGGAGCTTCAGAAACGACTGAACGAGGCGATTGACAGTTTTGTCGGGTCTGATAAGTACAAGGAGATTTACGCCCGTTGGTGGGGCAAACCTAAGCCCTACTGGACTACCTCAAGGGTGATGACTCTGGCAGGTTCGGTGTTCCTCGCGACGCTTTTTGCCATGGTCTACTGGCGCTTTAGGAGTCTTTCGAGGCTAAACTCATATTTACGGCGATCCGAGAAGAAATACCGCGAACTTTTCAATGGTGTCACCGATGCGATTTTTGTATGGGAACCAGACAAAGTCGGAGGCTTTGGCCGACTGCTGGAGGTAAATGGCACCGCTTGCACGTTCTCCGGTTGCACTCGTAAAGAACTGTTGAATATGAAGAGTGACGAATTCTCCTTTCACAGCCTGATCGACATGCTTCATACTGCGAAAGTGCTGGTATCAGGTGAAGAAGGAACTGTTTCAGAAACTTCCTTTGCACACCCTGACGGGACGACGATCCCGCTGGAGGTAAGTTCCCACCAATTTGAACTTGATGGAAGAATGGTTGTTATCTCAATTGCGAGAGACATTAGTGCGCGTATTTCGGCGGAGGAGAGCAGCCGAGAGAATGCCCTCTTCATCCAAACCTTGTTGGAACACGCTCCGGTAGGCATTCGTGTCTTCGATGGGGTATCCGGTGAATGCCTTCTCGCGAACCAAACTACAGCAGCTATTGCCGGTGGTGACGTTATCGCGGTACAAGGGCAAAACTTTCGAGAGCTTGAGTCATGGAAAGAGTGTGGGCTACTGAAGGCTGCGGAAGAGGTCTTAGCTGACGGTCACACTCGAACGCTTGAAGCAGACATGCAGACATCATTTGGGAGGCATGCGGTAACAGCCTATATTCTTTCGTCATTTCGGGTAAAAGGGAAGCCGAATCTTCTTGTCATCGGTCGAGACATAATAGTAGAGAAGCAGTTGGCTGATAAAAACAGAAAAGTCGAAGCGCAGATGCTGCACGTACAGAAGCTAGAGAGTCTGGGGGTCTTGGCAGGAGGGATTGCCCACGATTTCAATAACATAATTTTGGCGATTCTCGGTAATGCCGAACTCGCTTTGCTTCGACTCGACCCAGAATCACAAGCCTGTAAGAACCTTGAGAACATAGAAAAGGCAGCAAAACGTGCTGCTGACCTTGCTCACCAAATGCTGGCATACTCAGGTAAGGGGCGGTTCGTCGTCGAACAGCAGGACATCAACGCCTTGATAATAGACATGAATGACATCTTGAAAGTCTCCGTATCCAAAAAAGCCACGATCAGGTTGAACTTGGCAACAGGACTTCCTCTGTTCGATGGAGATGCGACACAAATACGGCAGATCATTATGAACCTAGTCATCAATGCATCAGAAGCCATAGGTGACGAGAATGGAATTCTGAGCATCACTACGGGTGCCTTGGAATGTGATGAAGCCTATCTGTCTAAGATATGGCTTTATGATAAGTTAGACGCTGGCAACTACGTTTTCTTTGAAATTGAAGACACCGGCTGCGGTATGAATCCTGACACCCTTGCTAAAATATTCGATCCATTCTTTACGACAAAGTTCACAGGGCGTGGTCTTGGTATGGCTGCTGTTCTCGGTATTGTCCGAGGACATGGTGGGGCGATCACGGCCTACTCCGAGATTGGGAAGGGGACGAGCTTCAAGGTACTTCTGCCAGCAATTTCTAAGGATGCTGCTGAACCTTTGAAAGAGTCCTTCACCACCAAGCCCTTGAAAGGGGCAGGTACAGTATTGCTGGTCGATGACGAGCGGGAACTGATTACGCTCGGGAAAGATATGCTTACGGAGTTGGGATTCAGCGTGCTAACTGCTGAAAATGGTGAAGAAGCCTTGGAGGTATTCAGGGAGAATCAGAATGAAATCGCGTGGGTCATTCTCGATCTTACCATGCCACGCCTCGATGGGGAACAGACCTTTGTACAATTAAAGATTATTGATCCGAATGTTCGGGTTATTATTTCTAGTGGCTTCAGTGAGCAGGAAGTCACCCAGAAGTTCATTGGAAAAGGGTTGGCGGGATTCATTCAAAAGCCGTATAGACTCATAGATCTGAGCCAAAAAATCTGTGCCGACAACTCTGCAAAGGTGTGACTCTGAACCCAGATGACGATTCACATTCTGCCGAAAACGTGGACGGACGGTGCCACCGCTGGCAAGCAACCTCAGGACTGTCTCCACCCAGCTTTCAATCGAGAAGGGTCTTTTCAAACTCCAGCCCCATTCCCTTGTCCGTCACCCTAACTACCTTCGCACTTATGCCACAGGCAAGTGTGTCGTCTATGGTGATCGTCACGACTTGGTGAAGTTCCAGTATTCTCTCCGCTACCATAAAGGTGCCCTTCAAGCTGAGATTTTCCACCTCACCCGCAATGCACTGACCCTCTAGGAGCATGTTGGCTTTGGCATGCATAGGCAGTCGGGTGAACGCTCGGTTCTCTATCCGCATAGGATCTCCTTCGCAGGTGATTTGAATTACTTGCTGCAAATCGACCATAGCTTGTATCAGCAGCCCAAACATGGTTTGTTAGCCAGTATTTAACAAAATCAAGAATTCCTACGGATAACGAATTCCTTCCCTCTATACAGTCGAACCGAATCTCTATGATTTTAGTCATAAACCTGTCATGAAGGTTGAGATGCTCGGCAAATTTAGGGTAGTTATTCGCCTTCATCCATTTTTCTTCTTCGTTGAAATGGTCGGTAGCGTAATCAATGAAAGCATCGAGTGAGCAGCCAAAATCACCAACAGGAGGAACACTGGTAAGGTTATCATAGCAAGACTTAAGAAGCTCAAACAAATGTCTATGGTCCAGATCGAATTGTTCAACCCCTACATTAAAATTATCATTCCAGCGAAGTGTTGGCACATGATTCTCCGATCCTCAGGTGTTTGTTGCGACCTTCAAGAGGAACGCATTGAGAGGAGCATGCGAAGTCTCTAGAAGTCAGGCGGTGGTTAATCTATCGGTCGCGGGAACGGAGACTTTAGGCGAAACGTGAGAAGTCGTCAAAGCGCCAGTCGTAGTTGTGAGTCGCCAACTCCCCTGCTGTCAAGTTAAGGCACTGGTAGTGTGAACCTGATGTCGTCTTGCCTGTTACCAAACCTAACTATTGGTGGCTTGGCACTTCTGATGGGATCATTGCCGATGTGAACCCACCCCGCAGATCTCCGAAAAGCGATCACCTCGTTTTTATGAATCAGGTGGTTAGGCATTGTCTCATGAATACGCCCGACCTCACCACTGGCGAATACCACCAGCATTTTCGCCATAATATTCTCCGTTTCGTCGTCAACCTGAAATTCGGACTCACCTCTTGATCATTGAATGCTGTTTCATACTTCAATCGTATCGCGGACCGACTACCGAGGTCAACGCACCATCGATTACATTCAGCGTCTCACCCACTGCTATCATATCCTTAACGACCGACGAGAGAGCTTCAGGGTGGTCAAAGCTTTCTGCCTTGGTGCCCCCTCTCGTTTGCAATCCGTTCAGCAATATCAGCTTTGGACATGCGCCGCTCCTATAAAATCCATAAAAACAGTGGGTTACTTCGTAAGTCTGTTGGGAAGTACCGAAGGGGGAGTCAAGGAGAGGATAGACTTTTCTATGTTTGCCCGAGGTGATTAGTGTGAATCAATGGGTGTGTGCGGAATATGGTTAAAGTTAGACGCAAAATTGCCGATCGGTAATAAATAAATGTTTGTCTTTGAAAAATCGTGAAATTTTTAATCTTAGATAAACGGTGCGAAGAGAACACATTAACCATACTCAAGTGAGGAGCGGTCATGAGTTTTGTTTTGGATTTATTCCTGCGGTTGCAAATCCGCACCCGCATCTTCCTGCTTTGCATTTGTTACAGCTTTTGTATCGTTGCTGCGGTTGTCGCGGGGCGACAGTTCTCCTTGGCAATTTCCATTTTCTCGACAGTCGTATTTGTGCTGCTTGGGAGTTTCTTTTGTGGGCTGCTCGCTTGGTCAATCAACAACGCGCTTCAGAGAGTCGCGGGCTATCTGGATACGATGATAGCAGGGGATCTAGCGCAGCCGATCGCGGCAAAGCGGAATAACGAGATTAGCACCATTATCAGGTCTATCGGCAGCCTCCAGACGACCATGCGTGGAATAATCACACAAATATTGTCAACATCGGAACAGGTAGCCTCAGCTTCTCGGCAACTCCACGCCAATGCCGACCAGATTGCCGCTGGGACAGAGGATGTCGTCTCTCAGACCAACACCGTTGCGGTTGCCAGCGAAGAAATGGCTGCGACATCTGGTGATATCGCCCACAATTGTATGAACGCAGCAGAAAATTCAAGCAAAGCAAGAGGTACAGCACAGTCCGGAGCTGACGTTGTTCGGCAAACCATTAGCGGAATGGAGTGCATTGCCATCCGTGTCAAGGGCGCCGCAAAGATCGTTGTTGAGTTAGGTACACGAACCGACCAGATCGGTCAGATAATCGGTACCATTGAGGATATTGCCGACCAAACAAACCTATTGGCTTTGAATGCAGCGATTGAGGCTGCCCGTGCAGGAGATCAGGGACGGGGGTTTGCTGTAGTCGCCGACGAGGTCCGCGCCCTAGCCGAGCGAACAACAAAGGCTACTCGCGAAATTAGCGACATGATTAAGGCTATCCAGAGTGAAACGAGGGGCGCGGTCACCGCCATGGAAGAGGGGGTGTCAGAGGTGGAGAAAGGAACTGAGTACTCTGTCAAATCTGGGCAGGCGTTAGAACAGATACTCGAACAGGTCAACGACGTCTCAATGCAGATCAGCCAAATCGCAACTTCCGCCGAACAACAAACTGCGACAACTGGCGAGATTACATGCAATATCCAGAGGATTACAACTGTGGTCAAACAGACCTCACGCGGGGTCGCAGAGACGGCTTCAGCAGCGGCAATACTTTCTACACAATCAGGTGAACTTCAACGCCTCGTCGGTCAGTTCAAATTATAGAAGTCCCTTGCTTTTTAAAATGTGAGGGTCTGCTGCGTAACCGAAGTCACTGACGAGCGTAACATAATTAAGGTTGACGCAGGGTTTACGCACCTACTATTTAAATTAAAGTCGCAAACGCTATTTAAAATATGCTTAAAGAAAGGGAGTCTTGTATGCAATTTACCACTCGTATTATTGCAGGTAACGCAATAAGTATTATTCTAGCGATTGCCTCGACTGCAATTATCAACCCGAAGAGTGAACTCTGGATTCACATTGTGATTGGATTAGTCTTACTGGTTGGAATGTCTATAACACTGGGAATTGTAAGTGGCTATGCCTTTAATCCGTTGACGGAGATTATGGAAGCTCTTGAAAAGGCTGCCAGCGGTGATCTCTCGATCCGAACCACGGTAAGGGGAAACGGAGAGTTCGGGCGGTTGGCAAAAGCGTTCAATCGCATGATGGAGGACATGAACAAAGCCATGCGGCAGTTCTTTTCGGTTGCTGACTTGGTGCGAGACTCGGTGGTCATGGTTCGTGCGACGACCGACACCATGGCATGTGCTGCCGAGGAGGTTGCCATTCAAGCTGGTAGCATAGCTACAGCAAGTGAAGAAATGTCTGCCACATCAAGCGATATTGCACGTAACTGCCTGTATGCGGCTGAAAGCGCACAAAAAGCAACTCAGCAAACACACAGTGGGTCGGAGATGGTCTTAAGTAGTGCTCGTCTAATGGGAAACATTGCACAGCGGGTCAACGTATCGTCTACAACGGTGGCAGGACTTGGAGAGCGGTCTGACCAAATAGGCGCTATTGTGAGCACAATCGAAGATATTGCTGACCAGACTAACTTACTGGCGCTAAATGCAGCCATCGAGGCAGCAAGGGCTGGAGAACAGGGTAGAGGGTTCGCGGTGGTGGCTGATGAGGTTCGAGCCTTGGCTGAACGAACCACAAAGGCGACTAAAGAAATTGCCACGATGATAAAATCCATACAGACTGAAACCCAAAGCGCAGTAAAGTCGATGTCGGAAGGTGTAGCAGAAGTCCAATTAGGAACGACTGAGGCGAACCGCTCTGGCGAAGCATTAGAAGACATCCTGAACCAGATCAACGAACTAACCATGCAGATAAGCCAAGTCGCAACCGCCGCAGAAGAACAGACCGCGACCACTCACGAGATCACTGGTAATATCCAAATGATTACGGATGTTGTGAACCGCAACGTTGAAAATGCCCACAGTACCACTCAGGCAACAGCAAAGCTCGCAGAACAGGTGGACAACCTCCATTCGTTGGTCAGCCACTTTCGCTTGGCAAAGGCGCTGGAATGGGACGAGTCCTTTGCCACCGGCGTCAGCAGCTTTGATAATGAGCACAAGGTACTGTTTAAGATGGTTAACGATTTGCACGATGCAATGCAGCAGAAGCGGAGTAGAGAAGCTGTCGGGCAGATTCTCAACGGTCTAGCCGAGTATACGGTGAACCATTTTGCGGCAGAGGAACGTGCTTTCTCTCAGACCAACTACCCCAGTGAAACTGAGCATAAACAACACCACAAGAAGCTTGTCGATCAGGTCGTTGAACTGATAGGCAAGTACAGCTCGGGTGAAACCGTTCTTTCACAGGATATCATAACCTTTCTTCAAAACTGGCTTGTCGATCATATCAAGGGGGTTGATAAAAAATACGGTTCTCATCTGAATAAAAACGGAATCAGATGACGGGCGAATTAAGTATATGGGAAAACTGTCGTAATTTGCATAGTTATAACTGGCTCATGGCAACTCTTCATTGATCACTATGTGGCGTATGTAGCCAAGGGCAAAGATGTTTTGAGGCATCTCATATGGAACTAAACAATAAAGCGTATTTGCAGATCATCGACAACCTAAATGATGGTATCTACATCGTTGATAGGCAAAGGCGTATTATCTACTGGAACGATGCCGCCGAACATATATCTGGTTTCAGCGCAAACGAAGTAGTTGGGAATAGCTGTGCTGACAATATTTTATGCCACGTCGATGGCTGTGGCACCAATCTCTGTACTGGCTCGTGTCCACTCGCTGCGACAATTGCCGAGGGAGCAGCACATACGGCTGATGTCTACCTGCATCATAAAGACGGGACTCGTATACCTGTTTGCGTCCGCGTAAACCCGATAACCGACGATACAGGTAACATAATCGGAGCTGTTGAGATCTTTACGGACCTCAGGAACAAGCTTGCCAATGAAATCAGGCTGAAATATTTGGAACAGTTGGCGATGCTGGACCGGCTCACCAACCTCGCCAATCGTCATTATCTTGAACGTGAGCTTGACGTAAGCTTTGAGGCAAAGAAGCGTTACGGCTCATTGTTCGGGATACTCTTCATGGATATCGACAATTTCAAACAGGTCAATGACTTGTACGGACACGATGTCGGAGATCGTGTGCTCCAGTTCGTAGCAGGAACGATTAGTGCCAACTCGCGTCCATTTGACCTATACGGGCGCTGGGGAGGAGAGGAGTTTGTCGGGATCGTGCGGAATATCGCTCCAGACGATCTCTGCAATCTTGGACAGCGACTTCGAAGCTTGGTTGGCGAATCCTTTATCCTGTTGGAAGATATCCCTTTGCGGGTAACCATATCCGTTGGAGCAACCATGGTGACTGATTCCGATTCAGTCACGACCCTCGTCCGTCGGGCAGATGAACTGATGTATCAGAGCAAGGTGGCTGGTAAAAACTGTGTGACAGTGGGGTAATTCCCGCCGACTTCGCCGCCCTCACTGCGCACACCATACCGGTCCTTCGGCTTTGTCTGTTGGTAGTACATTATGATTTCGGCAACGTGAAGTAGAAGGTTGCCCCTTTTCCTTGTTTACTGTCAGCCCACACCCTGCCGCCATGTTTGGCAATAATCTGCTCAACGATGGCAAGCCCCACGCCAGTCCCCTCGAAGTCCTCAGCACTGTGCAGTCGCTGAAAAACGTTGAATATTGTGCCAACATACTGCAGATCAAACCCAACTCCGTTATCTTTAACAAAATAGATGTTGTCTTTCCCATCATCTACTGAACCTACAGCTATAACCGGCTTTTCCACTTTTCTGGAAAACTTAACAGCATTTGAGATCAAATTCTCCAACACTTGGTTAATCAGCGACTGGTCGCCCATAGCCTTCGGAAGTTCTGTTACCCTGAATTCGATATTTCGGTTCTGCTCCTCGCGGATCAGTCTTCCAGTGACTTCCTTAGTGAGCGCAGTCATGTCAATCGGACTAACAGTCATCTCTTGCATGCTGTTCTTGGAGAATCTCAGCAGATCATCAATAAGTTACCCCATGCCAACAGTTCTTTTGACGATGGTATTGACGAGTTCTTTCACTTTGTCGTTGAGTGACCCACCAAAATCCTCTAGGACCACGGTCGCATAGCTATTGATGGTTCGAAGTGGGGTACGCAGATCATGGGACACCGAGTATGAAAAGGTTCGCAGATCATGTATAGTAGAATGCAATTTCTGCTCGGCTTGCCTGCGTTTGGTAATGTCGATTGCTGCTATGCGGTACTCTTGACCAGTTGTACTGGCTATGGCTTCGATCTGAACGAACAGTGGTCGGCTTCCTTCTTGTGCTGGCGCAAGCTGCAGTTCCAGTTCTAACGACTCCTTTTCCTTCTGAGGAATAATGGTCCTGAGAAAGGCATTGAAAGCGGGACGGGCATTGAAGATGATAAACGACTCGAAGCTGACACCGAGTAGTTGCGAGCGATTCAGACGAAGGAGAGTTGCTCCTGCGAGATTGGCTGCACGGATGACTCCATTGAGATCAAGGGTGAAGTAACCAACGGGGGCGAAGTCGTAGAGATCGGTGTACCTTTCCAACGTCTTTTCCATCTCTTCATGAGCGTGATGTAGCTCCTCATTCTGCATCTCCAATTCGATCCGGTGAACTTCTAGCTCATGGAGAAGCCTCTTCGTGTCCCGTTCTGGCGATGACACATGGTCGGACTTTGGCGCCTCTTGTAATCGGTCCTCTGCGTAGCGGCGCAGAGCTGCAATTTTGTCGATAGGATTATTCGCTTTTTCCATAAAAAGCCCTCACATCAGCGCCTGTTCGAACAACAGGCTTGCCTCTTTGGATTGGTTGGTTTCGGATTGCGTTTGATTATACTAAGATAATTGGCGAAGTGCAATTAAGACGTGTGACTCATCTGTGGACATTTCATGCCGCAAACGAGGTAGCCCATGGCTCTTTACAGGTTCATTAGTGTGTCGTCTGGCGGGGTGGTCTTGTGATTACGCTATGTTGGGCTCTCACGATCTTCGGCATCTGCTATGCAGTGTCGTATGGCAGGTATCAAATTCTTCCAAAGGAGTCCAACCACCATGAAAAAGATCCTGCCTACCATCGTCGCAACCCTCGCTGCCATATCCTTTGCCACTATCGTGTCGGCTGCCGATGTCCCTAATGCCGAACCTACCGGTGCTGCACCCGCCGCTGAAATGAGTAAGCCGGAAGCCAAGCCGGTGAAGAAGCACCACAAACATCACAAGCACCACAAGCATCACCGGCACCATAAGCATCATAAGACTATGAATAAGGAAGCAGCGCCAGCGGCAGCTCCTATGACAGTACCGGCACCGGCACCTGTAGCTCCAGTTGGTCAGTAGGTTTGACTCGCTGTTAATGGAAAGAGGTCACATCTGTCATAAGATGTGACCTCTTTCCATTTGTGCTTAGGAGATTAGTCGAAGGCTCCTTCATGACTTGTTGATTGCAACCTTGAGCACTTCACTCGGTTTGAAGATCAGCACCCTCCGTGCATCTATGGTGATCTCTTCGCCGGTCTGGGGGTTGCGACCGCGCCGATTATTTTTTTCCTTCACGATGAACGACCCGAACCCAGACACCTTCACAGCTTCTCCTTCTGCCAGCACGTCCTTTATGATCGAGAGGACGGATTCGACGAGGTCCATGCTTTCCAGTTTGGTGAATCCATTTGCGTTTGCTATCCGTTCAGCGATATCTGCTTTTATCATCGTGCTCTCCCTCAAACATATTCATTAACGTCAGTGGGTCATTGTTCAATACTGCTGACGCGATGGAAAAACTCTCAACACTCATGAGATATCAAATGTGTAGCAAATGTGCAAGAAAAGTATTGCGGGAACATTTCTGGTGCGCTAGAATTATTTGTTAGGAGCCTGATTCCCCTATTCGTTATCCACCCCAACGACATCACTTGCTTTATTTTTAAACAACCCCAAGTGAACTGATCGGACTACCTGCGAAGCCAGCCATGACATGTAAAGTGTCCTCGGGCAAGAGAACGCTTTCATGCCGCGCTTGCAACCAGCGAGAAAGAAGTAACTGGGTTATTGCTAGGGGACACGGAATGCAGTTGTTTGAATATAAAGACCACGTCATCGTTCCTTCGCCGCTTTTCCAAAAAGAAACTGAATGTTGGAAGATACATTTGACA